>Ga0302122_10000899_pt1 | contig 18581 bp, 10 predicted proteins | sample CB21_SCM_MG_FD_203115 | JGI IMG/M metagenome (GOLD analysis project Ga0302122, IMG submission 203115) | Marine microbial communities from Western Arctic Ocean, Canada - CB21_SCM | ecosystem: Environmental > Aquatic > Marine > Oceanic | place: Canada: Western Arctic Ocean | collected 2017-09-28
TTAGCGGGAGCCCTCGTACGCGCCGGGCACGAGCACGGTGTCGATCGCCTGGATGATGCCGTTGTCGCACGCGACGTCGGCCGGCCAGGAGGCGGACTTGGATGGGCCCTCGGACTGGAGGCCGATGATGGCGTTGTCGAGCCAGTTCTTGCGGAACTTGCGGTACGACGTGAGGGTGCCGCCGTTGAGCGTCTTCTGGTCGGCGTTGAGGCCGTCGAGGGTCTTCTTGCCCTCGATGACGTGGTACTTGAGCACGTCGGCCGTGATCGGGGTGCCGACCTCGGTGTTGTGCTTCTCGATCGCCGAGTTGGACGGCGCGAGGAGCGTGTACTCGCCGCCCGAGAGGTCGATGCCCTCGGCCTTCATGGCGCCCGCGAGGACGTCGAAGTTGTCGTAGCCCTTGATGTCCGACTCGTCGTGGCCGAGGAGCACGCCGTCCGAGCCCCAGAAGATCTCCGGGCCCTCCATGGACGCAAGCGTGTCCTGGATGGACGCGGCGAGGCCGGTGGAGGCCTTGCCGGCCGCGACGGGCGCGAAGGCCGTGACGGCCGGGGCGAGGGCGAGGGCGAGGATAAGCTTGGCCATTTTGATAGTTTTGTCTGCGAGGGAGCGGTCGGGTTACTATGCGCGCAACGAGGTCGCGTTGTTGGAGGTGCTCTCGTAGGGTTGCGCGGTGTGTGCGCGGCGTCCCGCAGCCATACTGTTGGCACGGTTGCGGGATCCTGCCGAATCACTCGCTACAAGTGCGTAGGCGCGTTTATTTGCACCACCACTTGGCCGAGGGGGTCGCAGTACTACCCGGCGGCACTCCGCGGGCGCGCCACGCAGGCGCGGCCGCGGGCGCCGCGTTGCATGGCTGCAACAAGCTGGATATTTTGACCACGCTCGGCGAGGCGCCGTTTTCAACGCGCAAAGCTTTGCAGTTGCCGCGTATGGGTGCCAGGAGCAAGGGGAGCGAGCGCAGCGGTCGCGCGTTGCAATGAGACGCTGTGCGCACTGTTGTTTTTGACGTGTGAGTGCGTGACGCAATCGTACGCGAAAAGCCGCGGGCAAAATTGGTTGCAGTGTCCAAGATGGCAGGAGGAGACTCGTATGACCTCTGGCAGCCTTCCGTCGATGCATGCCACCGCGTTTTAACGACTTTTGGTGCAACTTTTTGCATGAACAAGCTCCAGCTAACCAAGAACGAAGCCGACCTGCAAGAGTGCCCGCCGCGGACTCCGGCGCATCAAGACATCGGGCACCGGCGGCCCGCTGGACGTACTAGCCTTGCGCTAGCACACAAGCGCTGATGGAGCGCCGGTTTAGACCGCGCACCGGAGCCCTGCGCCGTCGGTACCAGCCCGCGGTCATCGCGGATCCGTAGCGAAGAACATGCACGCGTAAGGATGCGGCTGCCCGAGGTGAAGGGAGGCGCCCGGCCGACGACCAAGGAAGAGTGGAAGCGGCGGCCGGACAAGACGGACGCGCGGCGTAAGGTCGCGGCCCAAAAAAAGCTGCGGAACGGCTTCGACTGTCGGGCGAACTTCGGAATTAGAAGAGACGCGACGGACAGAAGAGCTATAGAAGCCCGGGACGAAGCGAGGTACGAGGGCATCGCGCGGCGCAAGGAAAGGCAGCGTGCAGCGAAGTACCGGCCGCCCCGCGAGAAGCGCCTGCGGCCCTTATTACGCGGGTGCAAGCCAGAGCGCGTGCGCCTCGCCCAGCGCAAGACCGTGAACTTCCCCAAGAAGCGGGGGGTGTTTCCCCCCCTGCGCTCGGACTGGGCGGACTACGGCCCGGCCCACATGCCCACGCGCTACAACGAGCAGCCGGGGGCGCACGAGGCGCGCATCACGCCCATGTCGCTCATGCCCAAGCAGATCTGGCGCGAGGAGGCCGAGCGCAAGTCGCAGGGCTCGCCGGCGAAGTCGCAGGGCTCGCCCGCGAAGGGGTCGTCGCGGGGCTCGCCCGCCAAGTCGCAGCAAGGCTCGCCCGCGAAACGGGGCACCGGGTCCATCTACGACGTCCTCGCGGCGCGGGAGTCGGATGCGGACGGCGAGGTGCTGGAGGCGACGCTGCCCGACGGCCGCCGCGTGCGCGTGCGCGTGCCGCCGGGCGCGCTGGTCGAGCCGGCGCGGACGCCGCCGCGGCCCGCCGACGACCTGCGCGTGCCCGGCGCGAGCCCGCCGCCGCGGCCGCTCATGGCGCGGGACGCCGACGGCGGGCCGCTGCTGCCCTCGCTCGACGACGTGCGCGTCCCGCCGCGGTCCGTGATCGCCGCGGCCGACCGCCGGTCCCGCGACGACAGTCCGTCGCCGCAGCCCCTCAGCTCGCCGTGGCAGCAACAACGGGAGGTGGACCATGGACGGTCGAGGGCCGTGGCCCACAACCACCGCTTCGACGCCAAGGTCGCTGATAACGCGCCGGCGCGGCCCCGGCGGCCCCCGACGCCCGGCGCCCCGCTCCAGGCCGCCGGCGCGGCGCCCCGGCGCCCCGGCGCCGTGTCGCCGACGCCCTCGATGGCGGCGTCGCCCCCGGACGCCGCGCGGCGCCCCGCGAGCCCCTCGCCGGCGGATTTCGTGGCCGCGTGGGACTTCACGGCGCCGGCGACGCCGCGCCAGGCCGCCGCGGACTCGCCGCCCCGGCGGGCGCGCTTTGGCGCCGGGCCGAGCTTCCCCGGCGCGTCGCCGCCGCGCGCCGCCGACGTTGCGCCGCCCCGGCGCCCGGTGGCCGACCGCGCCCGCGGGGGCATCCCGAAGCCCCGGCGCCCGTGCCCCCCGCCGCCGCAGCCGCTCGTGTGGAAGAATGACCGGCCGCGCCGGTCCAAGTCCCGCATGCGGCGGACGCGGCGCCTCGAGGCGCTCCCGGGCCTCCTCCGCAGCCAGGCGAGCAAGTTTTAAGAATTAAGAAAGTCGTCCCTAGCGCTGGTCCCTACTGGCTCTTCTTGGACTTGTTCGTCGTAAAGAGCCCCGGCTCGGCGAGGTGCGCGGCCAGCGCGACGAGGAGCGGTATGACCATGGCCAGCTTGCCGAGGGTCCGCATGCTGGTCATGTCGTGCGGGATGGCCACGTCCGTCTTTCTACCTCTCTTGTCGAGCACGAACTCGAGCGGGATCGAAACGTCGGCGCAGAGCGACGCGACCAGCACGACCACGAGAGTCGTGCCAATGCGGGCGCGCGTCTCGGAGCCTCGGTAGTACGACGCAACAGCTAGAACGTCTAGGACGATCTTGGACACAGCCATATTGATAATAAGTGAGCGGGCCAGCGGTGATTCGGCCTCTGCGAATACGGATGCCATGCCGAACGTCTCGAAAAAAATCGCCGGGGACACAAGGAGTAGCAGTTTGCTCAGCGCCATGATGCCGCCGACGACCGGGAGGACGACCTTCAGGAGGCCTGGCATGCTGAAACTCGAGAGTGAAAGAAGACAGTGATGTCTGAGACTGAGAGGCTCCTCGCGTGCTCCTGCTCGGGAGTCGCAGTAGTCTGGTCGATATCCTCGCCTCCGCGTGTAAGGAGCGATAGCGGGCGGGACTCCGGTTCCCTGTTAGTGAAGATTGCGGTGCTATGAAAACCCGTGCAGGCTCATCATGTCGCGCGAACCTCGTAAACAATGGCGTCGCACCCGGCTAAAGTAATACAATCACATACTAATGGCCCAGATCCAAATTCGCGATGGCGGCGAGGTCGTCCTCGTCGCAGGAGTAGTCCGAGTCCTCGCTCCGGGGCGACGTCGCGCGGCGGCCGAGCGGCGGCGGGCAGGGCGGCGTGGCCGGTTCGGGCAAAGGCGCCGGGGCCGCGATGACAGGCGACGCCGCGAGTCCCGCGACCGGCGACGCCGCGCGCTCCGACAGGACCGGCGAGAGCGGCGTGGGAGCCGGCGGCGGCGGCGGCGGCGTGTCGGCCGGTGAGCTCCGCGACCGCGGCTGTTGCTTGAGAAGCAGGGCCTCCAGCGCCGCGTTCTGGGGCAGGGCCCCCGCGGAGGACCCGCGCCGGTGCGCCTTCTTTGGCGGCGACTTGACCAACTCGGGCGCGGACGCGCGACTCGAAAGCTTCGCCTCGATGCGCCGCTCCGCACTGGGCCGCCGCGCCGCCTCGCGCGCCCGGCGCTCATTTGCCCGTTCCCTATGCGCGCACCGCGTCCGCGCCTCGCCGAACTTGGCCTCGAAGAGGGTCAAAGTGCCGAAGAAGCCCTCGGGCGTCTGGCTGGCGTCCTCGCACAGGTACGCGAGCGTCTCGGCGAAGGACGCGGCCGCGGCGGCCACGTCCGTCGCGAGACCACCGAGAGCGCCCGACGCTAACTCATGGAAGGCCCGGCAGGCGGCCGCGCACGCTTTGTCGTCCTCGGACGTGTCACATTCCGCAATGAGCGCCTCAATGCGTTTTAACCCGTGGTCCAAGTTCTTGACCTCGCGGTGGCACTGGGCCATGGACGCGCGCTGGGCACTTCTCAACCCGGGCAGCTCGTCAAAGACATGTAAAGCGGCCTCGTCATTATTGCTGAGCATGAGCCCCACGACGTAGTCCAGTGCTGAAGTTTCGCGGTCGAAGGCCTTGGTGTCCGCCAATTTCAGCAAAGAGTTCAAGCGGAAGCCGCGGTTCATGTCCTTGCGCGGCGTGCTCCTGCGGTCGTCGAGCTCCTTGGACAGGCGTAATACGTACGTCAGGAGTTTTTTTAGGGCCGGGGACGAGGTCACGCCGGCGCACGCTCTTCTCAAGTCCGCCGCCTGCTTGGCCACGTGCGCGGCGCGCTCCCCGAAGGCGCTCCGGAACCGTAGGGCCGCCACCCGTGTATCAAAGGTTTCCAAACCCATGCCCAGGACCACGCGGCACATGAAGCGCTCGGCCTCGGCGTACTTGCCGTATTCATTACTAGAATCGCACGTCTTCAACCGGGACGCCTCGTCCGCGGACGGCGTCGCGGTTTTTAACGCGTCGAGCTGATCTTTGGAAAACGCGCCGGCGTCGCACCGGCTCACCGCCCGTCTTAAATCGTCAACGTCCATGCCATCCAGCCTAGCGCCTGCCAACCCGATGGCCACGTTCGTCGACCGTTTGGGCGCCAGGACGACCTCCTTTTGTTCGGTCGGCGACGCGCGCCGCTTCACGACTTTCTTCGACGACGGCGTGGACGTCTTGACGAAGAGCTTTTCTAAGTCGGACTTGTGCACCTCGATGCCGTTCAATTGCTCGACGTCGCCCCAGATGCTCCCTTCCGTATCCGTGTCGTGGTAGTCGAGGCCCAGCTGCTTGACGGTTCTTGTTTTCTTCTTCTTCGGGGGCGTGACGGGGCCGCCCTTGGCGCCGAAGAGCGCGGCCACGGACCCGCCTGGCGCCGTCATCGAAGCGGACCCTACAGTTAACCCGTCGGCGTACATGGCCGTCGCTTCTATTCGCAGCGGATCGTTGCCGTCCCGGGCCACTTTTTGGGCCACGGCCGGCGGCGACGCGCCGACTTTTAACATGCGGTAGTAGGGCGCGTAGGTGGGGTCGTCGGGCAACGCCCACTTGGACACCTCCTCCTTGACCTCTTCCACGAGCGGTTGCCTTTCCCACCAGCTCTCGTCCAGCACCTCCAGCTGCCCCACATGAACTAAACGGCACGCTCTTTTACCGCCGCCTTGATAGCCGCCGTCCACTCTAACAACTAACCGCCCGTCGTGGTTCGGCCGCGTGACCGCGACGCACTCCTTGGGTTCGGGACTCGGGGGCGTCCGCAGCAAACACCGGTCGTCCTTCTCCACTAAACATTCGTTGTCCGCCCCGAACCGATCGGACGGGCAGAGCTGCGACGCGTGGCACTGGATCGGGCGGTCGCTCCCATCGACCTTGACGATGCACCGGCCGCTCTCCCGCTGCGGCTCACTAAGTAATTCGCCGGCGTTGAAGGCGCCGCCGCCGCGGTCCAGCCAGACGCGGCACCCGGTCCTGAGTTTTTGGTTGTTTACGACGTTAGAAACCATTTGCAGGAGCGAGCTTGAGAACCCCGCAGGCGACCTGCAGCTCTGCAGCGCGCTCGCCAGGGCGCTCCGCGGCGTCCGCCGTCGCCCGGAGCCGCGGCGGCCCGTAATGTTCAAAGCGGCCGGCGCGCGCACGGGCGTCTTCGGCGGTCTCGCGGGCGTTGTGGCGGTCGGCGCGGATGCGGTCGGCGCGGATGCGGCGGGCGCGGCGGCGGGCGCACGCGCTGGTGCCGAGGCCGCGGCGGCCCGCGCTGAGGCCGCCTCGGCCGCGGCCGTGTGCGCGCCTGCTCGCGCCGAGGCCGTCGTGGGTGCGCGTACCGGCGACGTGTGGCCGGTAGCGGCCTGGCGCGAGCGTACTTGCGCTAGCAGGCCGCCGCGGCCGCCCAAGGGTGCCGCAGCGCCGTCGGAGCCGGTGGCGGCTGGTGGGGCCGCTGGCTTATTTGTCGGCACCGGTTCCGTCATGACATTCAGATATGTAACCAGTGCTGTCGCCTAGCTAATCGATTGGGTGGCTGAATCTACTGGGTGGCTGAATTCTGCTTGCGACGTTGCTTTTGGCGTTAGGAAAACCCGTTTTGACAACCTTAGAAAGAAAGAAAAGGGCGCTGAGCCTGGCGCTCTCTCGATTTCCCATAACGATACTTACACCACTCCTCTATAGACCCCGCTCCTGGCCGAAGGAAGAATAATCCTAGCACGCAGTGACATAGCGGAGGGCGAAGCGCTGCCCCGAGACGAACTCGAAGACGATCGCGCGGGTCGGCGCGGCGAGGCGATTTGCAATGCCAAGAAGCGCGGCGTTTTTAGGCGGTATTTTCACCCCGCTTGACCCGGCCCCGGGGCTGGTCGTGCTCGTATTCTGCGAGCGGTGGAAGTGGAGGGGCCGGGCGGGCGCGTCGCAGGCCGGGAAGTCGGGGTTGCCGGGCGCCGGCGCGCAGAGCCGGCGGTACGCCGTCTGCGAGACGCGCGACCGGGTCTCGCGCGCATTCAGTAAGACCGCGTGCTCTTTACGGCCGGCATAATAAGCGGCGACCTTTGCCATGGCGGGGGCGTACGACTGGAGGAACCCGATGACGACGACCGCGGTATCGGCGGGCACCTGGAACTCGAGCGCTCCGCTCGACGCGTTCCCCAGCCAGCCCCACGTGTTCGGCCGGTCCTCCGCGAGGCGCCACCCCCGCTCACGCACCCGGTCGCACCCGGGCCGGTCACAGGACGCCTTGCCGCGCCCCAGCACCGCCGCGTCGTAAAGGAAGGACGCGCCGAGGCAGATGACCTCCGACGCGGGCACGTCGACGGTGGGCGCGACGCCACCGCCGCCGCCGCCGTCGCCGTCGTCGCCCGCGGCGGCGCGGCCCGCCTGGAGGCGCCACTCGTGGGCGAGCCAGTCGGCGATGAGCTGCTGCCCGGGCCAGGGCGGATGGCGCCCTTGTGTCTGGTGCAAACTTGCCGCGGTCCATGCCATCATCGGCACGCCGAGGCTACGGCACGCCGCGGCGTGCCCGCCGTACGCCGCGAGGCCGGGATTCGGCTGATGCGTCTCCACGACGACGACCGCCGTCCCCCGGCGCAGGAGAAGGCGCAGCAGGATCCCAAAAGGCCAGGCTTTTACCTGCTGCGCCGCATCATTATCAGCATAATGCAGGAACGCGACGTCGAAGCGGCGGCCGTCCGCGAGCTCCGGCCCGAGCTGCCTGAGCGCGGCGGACGACGGGCTGCCGCCTATCGCCCAGTTCGTGACGTCGACGGCGACGCCCGCGTACGCACGCGAGAGCCACGTTCCGAGGCGCGCGGCGAACGCGCACGGGCGGTTGTCGCGATGCGTCGGATTCCTAGAAAATTGCCAGGCCGGGCACTCCGACGGCGCCCAGGTCGCGGTCGGGGCCTCCATGCGGCCCGCGGCCAGGGAGCCCCCGAGGACGAGGACGTCGAGCGACCGCGCCGAGCCGTCGCCCAGGCGGCGGAGCACCCGGTGCCACCGCGACAGATCCGGGCGCCCCGCGAGCGACGAGCAGTTCGACGACCGCGGGCCCAGCGGGCGCCACGCGTCGCGGCCGTGGGCCCACGCGGGCAGCGCCGCGGCCTCCGGGGCGTCCATGGCGCCCACGTCATACGTCGGGAGCGGCGAGGCGTGCCGCGCACCCCCGACCGGGCGTCCGACGCATTTTCCCTTCCGTTCACGGCGGACCACGGAAACAGCACCGGTCGCGGCGTCGAACGCGCTCCCGACCGCTGAGGGCGAGCCGCCTTCGACGACGGGGCACCACGGCAGCCATAGAGTATTGCGCCCAAAATGATTCTTAAAAGTTTTCTCCCCCGTCGTGCATTCCTCGTCCGAAGATGCCGCGAGCGCCATCATGGAGATAAACACAAGCGCACGCCTCATGGTGGACGAGCGTGGAATTGATCCAGGAAATCTCAATCCGGCAGTCCGGAGCGTGGCAGATGCAAGGCTGGCTGTGGGCGAGTCGGGTTACAAACGAGTACCTCGGAGACATGTTCCTCGGGAGCTTTACCGGTCTATGCTCGTCGACGCGTCGGAGGTTTTTTTAGCCGGGTTTCGGTTTCGAGGATCGGAAAGCTCGCTCAGGCGCATGCCCGACCCGCGAGAGACGCACCGGTTAATCGCCAATGATACTTACGCCGCGCCCTCCCCCGGCGCCGGCGCCGGCGACGGCGCCGCGCCTGGCGCCAAAGCCTGCCTACTACGAACGCGCGTCGTCCACCGCCGCCGCCGCGTCGACCGCCGCCGCTGGCGCGGGTAGGCGTCCGTGGCGTGCGTGCAGAACAAGTCCACCTCCGAATAGAATTTCTTCGCGTGCCGCCGTAAAACATCCGGATCTAAATGAGGAGAGGCTAAGTCACTCACGACGAGTGGCAGGTCCTCGTCCTTTACCTTATATTTCAACCTCGCCGCTTCCGTCAAATAGGCCTTCAAAGTGTGAGCGAACGCTGTACACCGGGGCGCCACCACTCGTTCAGAAAACGCGGCGACCACGAGACACGCCTCGCAGGCCGCCTCGGCCATCTTTTTAGTCGAACCGTCCTTCATGGACAAAGCGAGGGCCGGCAGGACGAACTTGCGGTAGGCCTCGACCGTCGCCGAAAGCATGTCTCTCATGAGGTCCAAGGCCTCGAAATGTTGAAGAGATGCGACCTCGTCGAAGGTCTTCAGCGTTTCCAGAGCGTCCACGAGCGGCCTTTCGCCTTCGTCGGCCAAGTCCTGCATCAACGACGAACTTTCCTCTATGCGCGCGTTTTGGATCTTCAGCTGACTGAACATGTGCTTGAACCGTTCTCTTCGTTTGAGATAATCAATGTTGTGCGCCAGGAACTGGTCCTCCCTTAGTAACGAGAAGGAGAGGTCCCTTTTTTCTTGAGAATTCAATTGCGCTTGCCACAGCGAAAAGTAAGAATCGATGGCCGTTAGCGCTTCCTTCTCCACGTCTCTTTTATCGTCGTCGTCCGGGTCGTACACAGGACCCTCGTCGTCCTCGCCCGATGAAGACTCCTCCAGCGTATCCAGGGACCCCGCGCGACTTCTCGAACCCAAAGAAACGTTGGAACTTCGCGAGAGGCGCCGCGACGCCACGGAACTCAGATCGTCGTTCAGCGTGGAGCCCTCGCCCGTGTCCGCGAGCAACTCGCGGCGCATCTTCGACGTCAACGACTCGTCGCACGCTATATCATTAACGAAGCGATCTTCCCCGCCCAGATCGTACGCCCAGCTCTTGGCCTTGCCTAATAAATCAGCCTTGCGCTTCTGGACCCTGGAGATCTGGTCGAGGGAGCAGGACGGTTCTACAGTTACTTCTGAGTACGTTTCGACGTCATTATTCCCGCGGTCGAACGGGCAGATGGAGGACTGGGTCGTGTGCTTGTTGATTAATAAATCGTGCTTGGGCACGTGCCACTCGGGGCCGTAGATCAAGGAGGGGCACTCACTTTTAGTGGTCTCGAAGGTCTTGAAGGTGGCCACGGACGGCCCTCGTAATGGCGATGAGACGGACCCTTCCGTCAAAAAGGTGTGCACGGGCTTGTTCCGCTGGACCTGGGGCTTCCGCTCCTTGGCGTGCTCCGGTTGCAGTTTGACAATACTTCTCTCATTGAGCGCGATGACGGGCGGACCGCACGTGGGGAAGCGCGACGCGAAGTAGTTGTGCGGGTGCGCCTCCTTCTCGGCGTGCGGCGCCAGGACCTTCTCCTCCTCCAACGCTTCCCGTTCCATGACCACGTGCCTTAGTAAAGTGCAAAAGAGCTTGCCTCCAGGTAGTCTAGGCGCGTCGTCGCCCTTCTTCAGCAGCACGGGCTCGTCCGCATCTCTATCATATCCTCTTCGACCCATCCGATTGGCATGGGAGCGCCGCATGGACTTGATCGCTTTTTGTAGTAACAATTCGCCCCGCTGTTCGGAATACGAGAGCTCCTTCATGTTCTCGTTGGTTAACGTGGCCACCCGCAAGACCCAGCACCCCGTCCGTTCCACTTTGTAACCCGGATCCTCCGCCTTTTTGGGGACCCGTTCCAGAGAAGTACGACCATTCCTATCGTGGGTCACGTGGAAGAAGTCCTGTTCTAAGTACACGAGGTCGCCGTTGCACACGAAGCCGCCCCGTTCCGCCGCTTTCCTCGCGACGTCGTCGGTAGCCGGTAAAAGGCGCCACCGGCCGAGCGTGAGCGCCGCTTTGTTCCGATGGCGCATCTCGTGGAACGACATGGCCTCCTTGCCCGTGGGGAGCATGGCCCGTATGGGAGCGGGTGCGCCCAGTGAGACGGACTCGTCATAATCGCCCTCAATGTACTCGGACTGCGTTGAGTCGACAGGCACCGTGGGCAAGTTACAAGCACCGATCACTTTCGCGCCCACGACGGAACCGTGGCGCCACGATGGCTCGCCCGGCCCGCCGCAAATTTGTAACCAAACGGCGTCGCCGAAGCGGCACGCCTTGTGCGACCCGGGCTCCTCCAGCTCGAGTAGCTTGAACAACACAACGTCCTTGGGCCCGATGTTCTTGGTCGCTAAGATGGTGCCGTCTTCTCTTGAGGAAGCCTGTGATTTCACACAAAAGGCCCCGATGCCGCTGTGGGCTTGTAAAGCGATGGCCGCCCCGAAGTGGAGGCGCGTGTTATCATCAGTCGCGAGACTCCCTTCGAACTTCGAGGCGGCCTTGGTCTTCACCTCCCGCGGTTTGCTGCCGTAGTACCCGGCCGGTAGAGGCAAAGGCTTGTCCCGCGCCTTCCGCCGCTCCCGCGCTAGTTTTTCATAATCGACGTCTGGTTGCGTGGCCTCGGACGCGTCTAGCCCACAGTCGGGCACCTTGCCCGCGTGCGTCCGGTGCCAGATGCGCTCGTTCACCGTGTACAGGCGCTGGTGCTTCGACACCTGCGTCCGCCGGTCCGAGGCCTTTTTTATCAAACGCCACAGCTGGCCGTCGTGGGGGTAGCTCCGCGGGTCTCTTTTAATATTATGGGGGGGGCGGCCGTAGCCGGACCACCGGGCCTCCGAGGCGGCCTGGGCGCCGGGCATCGTGTGCTATGCCTACGGTCTCCGTTTGCTGGGAGGGTCGCCTGAGCCTGAGCCTGCCCCTGTTTGCTGCGTACGCTCGCTGCCGCTGCCTTCGGCAATGTACTACAGCCGCCCGGCCGCCCCTCCGTTGACGGGTGACGACGGTGGGCTCGGGGCAGGGGAATGGCGCCTGGCTTTGTCTGCGCTGCAGAGCCTTTTAGGCGTTTTAGGCTTTGTTTGCTAAAATCGGCCCCCTACCTTGGCGGGACTCCTATTCTGTACCCCCCGAGGAGGGTAATACTACTATTTGATGCCTCTTCACATATAGACGCTGCATGGACGGAGGTCAGTCGGGTTCCGAGCGCTCCCACGCGGCAGGCTTTCTAAGAGATATAAGATAACTTGGACTCCCTCCCGGCTGATGACTAGAGAAGAACATGTTGGTGTGGTTAGCTGAGGGCGAAGCGTTACTAGTCCTTCATCCGCTTTTTGTCCGCGGCCGACGGCGCGACGAAACGTTCGACGTCCTCCGGCGCAGCGCTTTCGACGTCCTCCGGCACGAGGCTCACGAGGTCGTCCTGAGAGAGATGCCGCGTCACGGGCGCGTATTGCTCGTCCTTGGCGCGGCACTTGGAACGCGAAAACGCGCAGGTGGTAAATATGAACAATGCTAAAACGACCTAGCTCGGCCGCCGCCTTCGCCATGGCCTCGGGTGAGGCCGGCTCGCCTTCCTCTGAAGGTGCGTCGGCCGCGTCGGCGGCCTCGGCGGCCTCCAACTCCGCCGCGAGCGCGTCAAGTCATTGTTGCTCGTCGGGTTCCGCGTCCGCCTCGCCCTCCTCCGGCTCGGCGGCGCGGTCGTCCACGGCGTCAACGTCGTCCGGCGCGCACTCATTGCAGGACAGCGGGCACTTCGCGGCCGCCTCCTCGGCCAGCCGCGGCGCGACCATGACCGACAGCCACGGCCCGGCCCAGGTACAACTATGAATGTCGGGCGACCCGGCCATGTAGGCGGCGATGTGCGCGCAGTCCCAGCCGCCCGGTAACGTTACGCCAGGCTCGTCGACGCACGGGATTCCCGCCGACGCCGCCGAGGCGACGAGGCTCAAGGTCAAACATTTCATCGCAAGACTCATCATGATTGTGCGGCCGACCGAAGAGCGTCGGCCACGTCGGTTGTTGTGTTGATTGATTAACACTTCCGCGAGCGTGTCAGCTCCTCTCCAGACTATCTGCCGGTCGGTCGATTTTCGATTGCCGTGAATCGACCGAGGAAAACCCGTCCACTTTGCAAAACTGCCACAGAGATACAAGGGAGCTCAGAGAAGCGTCGCGGTACGCCCCGGACTACTCCTGCGAGGCACAGATTGGCCTTACAGCGCTGAGGGTGGCTGGCATCAACACCTCTGTTAAGTGCTATTCTACGCGCCCTATATCGATCAAGTTATCGCACAGTAGCGCTCGAGGAGCCGCATCGCTCGCGGCCAGCCCCGCGCTACCGCTGCGCCACCGATTAGAGCTCTAAAGCACGCTGCTAAGAGAAGCTCTCACAGCAACAGCAACATGTTGCGCGTACTCGCGCGCGCCGCGCCGCCGCGCTACGTCACGCGCCCCCTGGGCTCCTGGACGAGCCGCCCCCACAAGGACAGCGGCCAGCAGATGACGGGCGCGAAGATGATGTTCGTGGTGCGCCACGCGGAGCGGCACGACCGGAGCACGCCGGACGGCTGGTCCGAACTCGCGTTGCGGCCCCAGGACACGCCGTTGAGCCAGCGCGGGTTACGGCAGTCCAGACGGTTAGGTAAGTGGTTCTACGGGAAACTGCCGATCCACCGGCCGCTGGCCATTTTCTGCTCGCCGTTCATACGGTGCGTCCAGACCGCGGACGCCATCGCCGTGGAGCTGGAGGGGTTGCAGCGGGCGGGTGTGTTCGGGAACGACGTCCATAGTATCAAGATCCACGTCGAACCGGGACTGGTCGAGGACATGCGGTACATGGGCGGGCTCAAACACCGGGAGCCCTGGTACCTCAAGGCGGCTGATTTGATTTGTATATCTCCTAGAGTCGACTTGAGCTATAAACCGCTGCGGGACGTGCAGTTCACCAAGGGGCCGACGTACCCCGGGCCGTGCGTGGAACTGGGCGACCCGGGCCACCGCCTGAACACCATCGCCCACGAGATCGCGCAGCACCCCTTGGTGGCGGCGGGCGGCACGGCCATCCTGGTCACGCACGGCAAGCCCAGCGCCGACCTGATCCGGTCGCTCCAACCGGCGCCGGGCGGCATCGCCTTACCCTCCTACGAGATGATCAAGTCCGGCAAGTACGAGGGGCCGCCCCTGCACTACTCGGCGGTCACGGCGCTCCAGCGCGATAGCGACGACGACTCCTGGGACCTGGCGCCGGGCTTCGAGCTCTTCTCCAACAGCCACGACCCGCGCCTGGTCGCCCTGCGCCAGTCCGACGCCGATCGGGCGACGCGGTACGTGGTGGGGGACCCGGCCAAGGCGCCGCCGCGGTACGTCGTCGGCGAAACGAACCTCACGACGGGCGGTCCGGTGCTCCGGGGCAAGTGGCGGCCGTGCGGCGCCGTCGAATTGGAAGCGGTCTGTCTGCGAAGCGCCCAGGTGGAGGCCGGCCAACGGATCACGGTCACGGGCCCGGACGGCGGCGAAGCCGTGTCCATCACTCTGCCGCACGAGTACCGGCCCGGCGACGTCGTGCGGGTCCGCCTCATCGGCGACGCGCTGAGAGACGAGGACGAGGCCACGGAGAAGATCCTCGCAAAACGCTTCGGCGGCGGCATGATGTACGGCTCGTCCTGCACGCCCCCGACCAACGCCGTCGACGACGAGAAGGAGGCCGAGACGCTCGACAAGGCCGTCGAGGCCTCCAAGACCACGGCGGCGGTCGTCGACGCGGCCAAGGCCGTCGCCTGACCCTGTAGTTCCCCCGCGTGTAAGATTGAATCATCCTGGGGCGCAATCATCCTGGGGTGCCGCCGAGACTCGGGTATCCTAGACGCGCAGGGAGAAGGCCTCTAGAGGCGAGATGTGTACTCTTTTTTAGGTATATATATATTTATTTTCTTAGTTTGGTCCCGACGACAGACAAGGGGGCAAAACCCGTTAGATAAACCACTAGAACGGGCGGCAGCCCTCTATAGCCTGAGTCACAGTTGCTTGTTGCGTTCCAAGGCGGGGGAGGGGACCCCGGGCGATACCTAGGGAGGAGTAGACGGCCATTCACGAGGGTTGCTGGGCAAACGCGGGGGCCGGGGTCCCGGGAGACACCCAGGGAGGAGTGGGTGGCCATCCACTAGTGCTGAACAACCTTTTAAATTTGTCTGGAGAGGGAGTTGATTACGGCTCCGACCAGGCGCGTCCAGAGCAGCAGTACGCGACGTCGGCAAAGCCTGTACCTTTACCGCTGCCGCGTTCTGCCGAGCGCGACGTAAAGTGCTCAGCAATACCCTGAAAAAAAACCGTTTTGACGATCCGCCGACTCCCGACTCCTCGACTCTGTCGACTGCGTCTAAAGGTCAGATCCGCGCGGATGATTGTGCGCCGCCGCACCCGGAAAGCTTCATGTAATAACCCAACAACAATTACTTCCTAAAAGAAGTCGTCCGCGCGAGCCCGGGACGCGCCGACGGGTGCTGCCGCCGGCGCCACCACCGGAGCGGCGGGGACATACGGAGCAGGAACATGACTCGCATACACCGCGAAGAAATCAGAAGGCGCGCCGCCGTCGTCCGCCGCCGCCGTCGCGACGACGGCCGCCTCGGCCAGGGCCGCCCGCAGCCGCGCCAGCGCGGCGTCGTCGGGCGAAGATCCGCACGCGGCCTCGGCCTCTTCGATGATCCGCCGCGCTTTATCCAAATCGGCGACCGCGAGAGACGCGGAAGCCTTGTCGGCGTTCGCCGCGTTCACGGAGCTCTCCCAGGCCTGGACGGCCGCGCGCCGCGCCTCCACCTGGCGCTCGGCCCCGGCCGCCTCGGCCTTCGCGTGGTCGGCCGCCTCGCGCAGCCGCCGGCGCGGCTCCCACTCGCCGCTCTCGGTCTCGAGCTCGTCGGCCCGCGTCGTGACGGTCGCGTAGACGTCGGCGTAGGTCGTCGGCCGCCGCCGCGGCGCCGCGTGCGGGAGCGGCGCGCCGGCGACCGCCCGCGTGTTCGCCCCGCGCCGCGCCAGCTCGGCCTCGTGCGCGAGCAACTCGTCGTCGTCGTCGTCCATCGCGCCGCCGGCCTTCCGCAGCGCCGCGTCCATGGCGCCCCCGGGCGCCGCCGGCGCGTCGACATCCCCCGCGTCGGCGCCCGCCTTGAGCCAGCGCTGCCGCGCCTCGTCCTGCAGCCGCGCCGCCACGCCTTTGTTCGCTTTCCCCGGGACGGGCACGAAGTCCTCGGCCGCCGCGCGGCCGCCGAGGCCGTCGTCGCTGTCGTCGTCCGACATCGCGCGCGCGTCGAAGTCCTGGATCGTCGCGGTGCGGTCCAGCTCCTCGGTCGCGGCGCGCGACGAGGCCCGCGCGACGCGGGCGCGCCGCGCCCGCGCAGCGGCCGCGGCCGGGTCCTCGGCCGGCTCCTCAGGTTCGTCCTGCGCGGCCTCCTCGGCTGCGCGCGCCGCGGACTCTTCGGCCAGCTCCGCCGGGAGGGCCGTCTGCGTGCCGCGCAGCGCCGCTAACCCGGCCGCGCTGTAGTCCGATGATGCGGGCGGCGCGGGCGCTGGCGCCGGCTCCGCCTTGGATTTGCCGCCTTTCCGCCGGAGCTTGCGCTTCTTCACCTCGAAGGTCGGGCCCTCGTCCTCATCGGCGCCGCCGCCGAAGGAGAGGAGCGGTGCGCTGGCGGTGTTTGTGGCTTGTATTTGGGGCGTCTGCTTGCGGGCGCGTCCGCCCTTGGCTTGGCGCTTCTTGAACATCTCTGCTACGGGCGTGTGCTCGCCGCGGCTCTGCCTATATCTCTAAAAGGATTACGCAACGCACAGCCAGCTGCGACCCCGCGACCAAAATCAGGCTACGGGTTTACGTGCGGGTCATCAGGCCCCGGGTATTACAAATGCGCAATTAAAGCAAGCCAAAAAGGGCCTGCACAGTGCAGCATGAATGCTCGCTGAGCAATGGCAGCCCACCTAGACGCCTTGGATGCCTGGCAAGCATCGGTCGCAGCCGTGCGCGCATTCGTGGGCGAACAAAAGTGGCCCAAGGACTACGACAGTGAACGCTGGGCACGCGCCGCAGCAGCGCTGGACTTGGACCGGCCGCGTCCATGCATCGTCGTCATGCGCGCCGGCGACGGCTGCTTCGCGGCATGCATCGCGCACCGCTGCGCCGCGACGACAGTCGCGCTCCTCGACGACCGCTACTTCGGCGGCGCCGGCCGCGACTCCATCGAGGCGCCGGACCATCTAGACGCATTGTCTTCGAAGCTCATGGCACGGCGCGACGGCGCCGGGTCGACGGGACGCCGCGCGCTCCGCGACCTGCTGGAGCCGGGCGCGGCACTCGTCGCCGTCGACGCGCTCGAGGGCCTCGCGGCCGTGCGAGCGGTGCGGTTGTTTTGCGCGGCGCCGGTCGAGCGGATCGTTGTCGCGAGCGTCGCGCCGGCTGCCGCGGCGAAGCTGCACGGGCGGGGCCACCGCTCCTACGCGCCCGACGCCCAGGCCTTTGGCATCGGCGCAAAAGCGCTGGGCGAGGAAGCGGGTGCGTGGAGAGACGCGCTGCGGAACGTCTGCGCGATGCGAGGCGCCGCGGTCACGGACGGCCTCGACCTCGCCTATGCCAAACCTGTCAAAGAGGGCGCCGTGGATCTGCAAGCGCCGCTGCTGCGAAACGTCGCGGACGAGCTCGCCGCGTTGAAACGGCGCATCGACCGCCGCATTATAGCCCTACCCTCAACGCAACTCGCCGACGGCGCCACGGCCCTGCTACAACCGTCGACGGCCGACCAGTTCGTCGACGGCGGCTACGCGGGCCAGCACTACGTGTCGACGGCCCCGGGCCGGAACGAGGCGTGCTTCGAAATGCGCATCGACGGCGTGCCCTGCGGCTTCGTGTCGATCGGGGCGACGTCGTTCGGCGGGCCGCGTACAAGTGACGACGGCTGGCCGTGGGCGGGCGAGGCGCGGGTCTTCGACTGCGCGACGGTCTCGCGCCTCGTGCTCCTGGAAGCGGCGCGGGGCCGCGGCGCGCTCGCCGCTCTGCTGCGCGCCTGCGACGCCTTCCACGCCGAGGGCCTGCCGTGCCGTGTGACGACGAGGAAGCGGGCCGTCGCGGAGCGCGCGCTCGGCGTCAGCCCGGTCCTCGCGGCCGACGAGGGCGCGCGGGCGAAGCGCCGCGCCGCGGCGGCCACGAACCTGGACGCCGCGCAGCGGGCCATGGTGCCGTACGCCTTCGACGCGTTCCGCGCCTCGACGCCGGCGGCGCCGCGCGAGCGCGGCCACAACGGCTCCTGGACCTTCTGGTACCGCGGCGCGCCCGTGGTCCGGCCGGCGGCGGGCGGGCGCTACGCGTATGTGGGCGGCGCGGCGCGCTTTTCTTTGTGTGTGTAATTCTTTTAGTGTGCTTTCGCGTCGGCTGATCGTGAGGACGACTTTGAAATTGAGGCCAGCCCCCTAATTCATTGAACACGGGTTTTACCCCACGACCAAGCGCAACTTAAGACCACACCTTGGCACGCAACGCAGCCCAAAGCCTCCGGATTTGGTCCCGTGACAAGCAGACGCAGCCCGACATGGCGGCCACCTGCTTCGGGCGGACCACGGAGGAACCGCCGTCCCAGCTCCACTCGGGCGGCTACAATTTGACGCGGACGGCGACGCGGAAGCTCGGCGCGCGCCTCATGATAACTTGGTTCTGCTGCGGCGCCGTGGTCGCGTCCTACGCCGCGGCCTTGGCTCTAGCGAGGACTACCGAAAACGAAGAGGACTGCGCGCACACGTGCAAACTGCCTTTCAGAACGGACAACGGCACCGTGCTGCTCGTGGGCGACTCCATAAGTGCCGGCTACTTTCCGGACGTGGCGGGGATTTTGGACGGGCGCGCGCCGGCGGCGTCCTGCTACGACGCGGGGCATACCGGTGGCCTGTCCTCCATCGCGGGCGTCATATTAGGGCGCTTCGGCCAGGGCGACGGCTGGTGCGGC
>Ga0302122_10000900_pt1 | contig 18570 bp, 15 predicted proteins | sample CB21_SCM_MG_FD_203115 | JGI IMG/M metagenome (GOLD analysis project Ga0302122, IMG submission 203115) | Marine microbial communities from Western Arctic Ocean, Canada - CB21_SCM | ecosystem: Environmental > Aquatic > Marine > Oceanic | place: Canada: Western Arctic Ocean | collected 2017-09-28
AGTAAAGGTCAATCACATCAGTATTGAGTCGTTTTAGGCTTTCTTCGCAGGTTCTTTTTACGTTTTCTGGAGTGCAGTCGACTCCGCGCTTGCCGTCACGATTAATGATTCCACATTTGCTTGCCAGAACAAATTCCTGCCGTCTTGACTTTAGCACTTCACCGATCAGAATTTCATTGTGTCCGTCGCCATAACCGCTGGCGGTATCGAGGAAGGTATAGCCGTTATCTAGAGCTTGATGAAGGCAACGCTTAGATTCTTGGCGATCAGCTGCACCATAAGCCTGAGACATGCTCATACAGCCCAAGCCCAGAGCTGATACAGTTAAATCGCCTAGCTTTCGTGATTCCATCGTCTATTGCCTCTTCTTGGTATGATTTTTTTTGAGCAAGGGTTGAGTATCGCTAATGTAATTGACTTCTACGCCAAATATTACCACGACAGTCTATAGTTCCTATTCCTTTCCACTTTGTTAAGGCCTAGTTCAAGAGTAATCGGTTATCTTCTTGCTATAGTGGATTAGGCATCAACCATCTCGTTCCTTGAAGAACCCGCACCTTAATGAACTTTTTCGAAAGTGAAGTAATTCCTGAAAACCTACATTTGATTCTTGGCCAAAAGATGGTGAGGGTTCTTTATGCCCGTTTAAACTTTCTCCCACGCCTTGCTCAATTCTAAATCTTTGATAAGATTATGATTTTGCAGAACCTCGTTAATCCCATCGAGATTGGAGAAAGGCTTGAATAAGCCATTGTAAAGCCAATATGAAGTCTCTCCGCCATGGTGCCATGCAAATATCTAATAATTCTCTTCGATTGTTGACATCCCCCTTCCTATTTACTTGGGTGTTTCTCGTGGCTGGTTCATTATCGACTCAGCTCATGGCTGCGGCTTTGCCTTCGGCTGCTGATTATCAAGTGCCTACAGATTTAAATGCGGTGCACTTCTATCTTCTAACCGTAGACGTCGGAGATCAGGTTTACGATAATTTTGGGCATACGGCACTCAGAGTATTAGATGAGAATACGGGTACTGATATAGTTTTTAACTGGGGTGTTTTCGACATTAGTGCTGGGGTGGTTCCGTTTTCCTTCAATTTTTTCAAAGGAATCATGAATTACCAACTCGAGACAAGGCCATCGAATCAGGAATTTGCCATGTATCGTGGGCAGCAACGCTCAGTCTGGCAAGATAAAATTAATCTAAGCTTGCCACAAAAAGAAACTCTCTATAAACGATTACTTTGGAATATCGAACCAGAAAATTTAGTGTACCCCTATCAATATTTCTTTGACAATTGCACTACCAAGGTTAGGGAATATTTGGATGAGGCATTAGCTGGGAAGATTTCCCAAACTCTAGTTGGAGAAACTGATAAGACTTTTCGAAATCATGTGCAAGATCATTATCAATCCGTAGCTTTAATTGGGTTTTCATTAGATGTTTTAATGAATAGCAATCTCGATCGAAGGGTTTCGGAATATGAAGAAATGTTTTTGCCACTTAAGCTTCGCGAGAGTTTATCTATGTTGGGGTCTGATGTTGCTGAAAATGGTAACCTGCAAATGCTGCTTACGGATTCGCAAGTTATAATGGAGTTTCCCCCACCAACGGTAGATAACAATCCTTATCTTTTTGCCTCAATCATTCTCATCGCTCCAGTTCTGTTTTTATTCTTGATGTTAAAAAAAATCCCCATGTCTTACTATGCAACCCATGCGCGCATAGGGTTAAAATTTAGAGGCCTAAATTTTCGTCTTTTGGGTGCCTTAGGAATTATCACTGCGTTGCTCAGCGGTATATATGGTATTCTGATGTTAGGGAGTTGGTTTGTATCAGACCATTTAGATTTGCATCATAACGTAAATCTATTACTGTTCTGGCCCACTGATTTATTTGGTGTACTACTTGGTCTTCGGTGGATTTTTTTCTGTAGGCCATGGCCATTGACACATAATACCTCGCCGTTTATTAACTATTATTTTATTGCCCATGTCGCAGGAATAGTTCTCTATGCTCTTCTTGCAATTTTCGAAATCACTAGCCAATCAATCACTAATATTGCCATATATGTGATGCCGGGTTATGCGTTACTCACTGTAATTATTTGGCTAGTCGGATTCGAGCCAGCTAAACCAAAGAACGCTTTCTTTTAAATTGATTACTGATTTTAATTGTTGGCTATTCGCAGTGTTTGCTCTGCCTGGTTAATGGAGAAAAAACAGAATGACAGAAACCATTAGTGATCAAGCTAAGAGAGCCGAGCAATTGGATTCTATAGCCCAAAAAGTGGCCAATGCCTCTGCGCGGCTTCCTCAGATGCAAGATGGAAGTCCAGAAGATGCTCGAGCTCTCAGAGCTGAGCGCGGTAATCCTTTTCAGCCGCCAGCTTGCGAATTGGAAGGTATTGATAACGTTGACATCCCCTGTGGAGAGGGGACTATCACTCTTAGGATCTATAAACCCAAGAATGAGCAAGTAGGGCAGCGGCCAGCACTGATTTATTATCATGGTGGCGGTTTTGTGCTTGGTGATATCGATCAATACGACACGGTGACACAACAACTTGCTTTACTAAGTGATTGTATTGTTATTTCTGTAGATTATCGTTTGGCGCCGGAAGTGAAGATTAAGGAGATTCATGAAGAAGGGTTTCTTGCCTATGAATGGGTAAGAAACCATGCGGAAGAACTGGATATTGATGAAAACCGCATCGCCGTTGGTGGTGATAGTGCTGGTGGCAACTTAACAGTTGGCGTTGTATTCGCTTGTAAGCGTCGTCAATTTCCCGTTCCTGCATTTCAATTGTTAATTTATCCCTCCATAGATCTCGCGATGCGGCATGAATCAGTTAATGAATTTGCAGATGGCTATTTTTTGACGAAGGCGGGAATGAATTGGTTCCGCAGTCACTATCTGGAATCACCGGAACAAGCATTTGTGCCTGAATTAGATTTTCTTAACGGTGATTTAAGCGACTTTCCTTCAACCTGGCTGATGACAGCAGGGTTTGACCCTTTGCGTGATGAAGGAGAAGCTTTCGCAAAACGTTTACAGCAGTTTGGTATACCCACAGAGCATGTTTGTTACACTGACATGATCCATGGTTTTATTTCTTTTGCCGGAGGAATCTCTGCAGGAATGCAAGCACTGGAGAGAATGGGGGAAGTATTAAAGTCAGAGTTGCAGGCTTAGGTACTCGGCAGCAGATGGTGGTTAAGTTGTCTGAATATTCTTTCAATATCTGATCTAGTAGTTCAGGCGAGAGCACAATCAAGAGCATAAAAAAGCCGGATCTAGGTCCGGCTTTACTCACACACATTTCTTCTTTCGCTTACTCGCTATCTATTACTACTCGTCGATTGCGTTGGTGGCTAGCTTCACCTTGGCCTCGGTCTTCAGGTTGCTCTTCGCCGAAGCTGACCAATTCTAATTGTGATCTGGCAGCACCATTTACTATGAGATAATTCATTACGCTTGATGCGCGACGTTCTCCGAGAGCGATATTATACTCTCGCGTACCACGTTCATCCGCATGACCTTCCAAACGTATACTCTTATTGCGGTTAGCTGCTAGTTCGCGAGCGTGAAAAGTCAGTATGTCCCGATCTGCGGGTCGAAATTCAGCGACATCAAAATCGAAGTAGAAAACTGCAGTATTTAAGGCGGCCTGCATCATGCGTTCTTCAGCGGCAGCGGCTCTTGCGCGAGCTTCGGCTTCCAGCTCTTGTGATCGTCGAGTGGTAGCATCGATTCCAGATTCCCCGGCAATGGCAGCGGGGACTGGAGGATCAGCTTCATCACTAGTGGAGCTGCACGCAACTACGCTAAAAAGAGTAAGAATTAATAAGGTTGCTTTTGTAATCTTAAGTACCTGCATGACAGCTCCTGCGAAACAGTCTGATTGCAATGATTGGGGGGAATTTTATTGTGTTAAATAGTAGATAGAGAATACCTTATAAGGGAAATCAAATCTATTTCGATGGTGTAATGACAATGGAAGAACTTCTAATAAACTCTGGTTTAGTTTGCTTTGTTACGCCTCGATATTGATTGGGATAATTATCGAGCAATCGTTCGATTAAGGTTTATCTTCAGGCTTTATAAATGGTAATCTTCGCAGGCTTTAAAAATGATCCCGACTCAAGGAATTGGGTGATTTTAAGGGTTGGATAAATTGCTCAGTGGCTTTGAGTAAATTTTGTAAAATCGAGGCAAGTACTAAATTTAAGCAATAAAGAGAATCAACATTTCAGGACTACTTAAGATTTTAACTTTGGGGGAATTAATGTGAATGCTGAATTCACAGCCGAAGAACAAGCTTTTCAGGCTGAAGTAAGAATATTTTTTGAAAATGAATTTCCTTCGGAATATCGTGACAAGGTGAATGCGAACATCCGTCTTAGTAAAGAGGAAATCGTTAATTGGCAGAAAATTCTGTTTAAAAAAGGTTGGGCAGCACCTTCCTGGCCAGTAGAGCATGGCGGAACTGGGTGGACGCAAACACAGCGGCACATTTTTTCTACTGAAATGGGATTAGTCGGCGCACCAGAACCTGTACCTTTTGGGATGAAAATGGTGGCGCCAGTGATTATGGCCTATGGTTCAGATGAACAGAAACAAAGGTTTCTTCCCGATATCCTTGCCAGTAATGTCTGGTGGTGTCAGGGATATTCCGAGCCCAATTCAGGTTCCGATTTAGCTTCGCTCAAAACTTCGGCTATTCGAGATGGTGATGAGTATGTCATAAATGGCAGTAAGACTTGGAACACCTATGGTCAATATGCTGATTGGATTTTTTGCCTAGTAAGAACAGATACGACAGTTAAAAAACAAGAGGGGATTAGTTTTCTACTAATTGATATGCACTCTCCAGGAATAACAGTAAAACCTATCGTACTGCTCGATGGTCATGCAGAAGTAAATGAAATCTTTTTTGATGATGTTCGAGTGCCAATCAATAACTTGGTCGGTGAGGAAAACAAAGGCTGGACATATGCAAAAGTCTTGCTAACACATGAGCGTACAAATATAGCCGGGGTTCCTAGAGGGAAGCGACGAATCAAGGCCTTAAAGAGGATTGCAGCGGAGACGAGTGATGGTTTTTCCGGCTCTATGATGGAAGATGCAGCATTTAGTAAAAAATTAGCTGAAATCGAAATCGAATTGAAAGCGCTAGAATATTCCGAGCTACGGACCTTGGCAGCCTTAAGCGTTGGAAAAGCGCCTGGCCCGGAGTCTTCAATTCTCAAGATAGTAGGAACAGAGCTTGCGCAGCGTATCGACGAAATTTTTGTTGAGCTTTCAGCATACAATAGTTTGCCGTTTGTACCGGAGCAGTTTGAAGATGGTTTCGAAGGGGAGGCATTAGGGCCGGGGAGCTCGGCTGCCTCAGCGCTAACATATTTTAATAACCGTAAAGCTTCAATCTATGGCGGATCAAATGAAGTACAAAGGAATATTATTTGTAAGGCAGTGCTGGGCCTTTAAGCGGTTAGTACGCATAAAAAGAACTTTTGTTTTGGCGTATTTGGGTTTAGTGAATGCGCTTGGGATAAAACCGATTAAATAGAATTGGAAAGAGGACTAACGTGGATTTTTCATATACAGAAGAACAGCAGATGCTTCAGGGCATGGTGCAAAAATTCGTGCAGAAAGACTATGACTTCGAAACTCGCAATAAAATTGTTGCCAGCGACAAGGGCTATAGTGAAGAGAACTGGGGGACTTTTGCTGAGCTGGGATGGTTGTCTGTTCCGTTTACTGAAGAAGATGGGGGTTTTGGTGGTTCCGCTGTTGATTTAATTGTCATGATGGAGGAATTCGGCAGAGCCATGCTGGTAGAGCCGTTTGTACCAACTGCAGTATTTTGTGGTGCTCTGGTGAGCAGTCTAGGAAGTGATTCGCAAAAAGCTGACCTTATAGGAAAAATTATGGGTGGTAGTTTGCAATTGGCCTGTGCTCACGTTGAGCAAAGTGGCAGATATAATCCCGCTAGCATTACGACAACTGCAGTTAGCGAAGGGGATTTCATTGTTTTGAATGGCGAAAAAATTTCCGTATTGAATGGCGCTAACGCGGATAAGCTGTTAGTTATCGCTCGGGAATCTGGAGAAACTACTGCTAAAGAAGGAATATCGGTATTTATCGTGGATGCAGAAGCCGAAGGGCTAGAAATTCAGAGTTATACGAATATTGATGGGAAAAATGCAGCAAAAATCACTCTAACTTCAGTTAAGGTTCCTCTTGATTCTAGGTTAGGTTCTGCAGGCCAAGCCTTACCAGGTTTAGAATCTGGAATCGACAGAGCCACTCTGGCGATCAGCGCGGAAGCTGTCGGTTCTTTGGAGGCGCTTTTGAAGAAAACCGTTGAGTATAGTAAAACCCGGAAACAATTCGGTACTCCTATCGGAACATTTCAGGCATTGCAGCATCGAATGGCTGATATGTTTATCGAATGTCAGTTGGCCCGCTCAATTGTCATAATGGCGGCAATGTCGCTGGACAGTAATGATTCTGATACAGAAAAAACCAAAGCAGTCTCTGCGGCAAAAAGTAGAGTCGGTAAAGCAATTAGAAAGGTTGGGCAAGAATCTATTCAAATACATGGTGGGATAGGTGTGACTGATGAATTGGATGTTAGTCATCTGTTTAAGAGTGTGACTGCATTGGATGTAATGTTTGGGAATTCTGATTATCATACGAAGCGCTTCAGCTCCTTGTAATAAGAAACTAGCTAAGCGGTATTTCAAATGAGTGAATTAGTTTTTGTTCGTCACGGGCAGGCATCCTTTGGTACAGACTCTTATGATAAATTGAGTGATAAAGGTGTTGAGCAAGTTCAGATTCTCGCGCAGCATTGGTTGGAAGTCGGAGAGCAATTTGATTATCTCTATCATGGAGCATTGCTCCGACAAAAAGAAACTGCCAAAGAGCTACTCCCTTTAATTTGTAGTCATCCTGAGCGGGTCATTGAGCATTCATTTTTGAATGAATATAACGGTGACCCTCTGCTCCACGCCTATCTTGAGAACCACGCAAAAGCAGATGGCTTCAATATTTTTATTGATTGGCCCATTAAAGACGAAAGGTTATTTCAGGAATTATTTGAGCGCGCGACAAGTCTCTGGGTTAAGGGTGAGTTGCGGCCAAGATTAAATGATAATGAATTTGAAGCATGGGAAGATTTTCAGTCTCGAGTTTACGATGTGATTGATCAAATAATGACTACTCATAGCGGTGGGAGTAGAGTTTTAGTATCGACCTCCGGGGGGGTGATAGCCATGGCATTACAAAGAGTATTACAATTCCCTGATGAAAAAGTAATAAGTACGAACTGGATGGTTAATAATAGTTCAGTTACACGATTTAAGTATGGGAACGGCAAAGTGTCATTAACTCAATTTAATAGTCTGCCTCATTTAGAGAAAAATGAATTTAAACACATGATTACTTATCGCTAACTATTGAAAAGGAAGTATCAGTGTCTGAGAAAGACTTAGTTGATAAGGCTGGATCGATTCGAGAGGGTGAAGAGCTCGACCTTGATGTGCTTAAACAATATCTCGGTCCCATTCTTGGTGAAAAGATTAGTGATCTTAGTGTGAGACAATTTCCAGGTGGTCATTCTAACTTAACCTATCTATTAAGCAGTGGTAGCGAAGATTGGGTACTGCGGCGCCCACCTTTTGGCAGTACTGTAAAGTCAGCGCATGATATGTCTCGTGAGTACAAGATTCTCTCTGCCTTAAAAAATGTTTATTCCTATGGGCCTGTTCCCATTCATTTTTGTGAAGATCATAGTGTTATTGGCAGTGACTTTTATTTAATGAGCTATATTGAAGGCTTGGTGATTCGCCGAGAATATCCAGAAAATCTTGATTTGCGCCCGGCTGAGGTGAGGCAACAATTTTTTAACTTTTTTGATGTTTTGAGTGAGCTCCATTCAGTAGATCTAGTCGAAGCAGGACTCGACACTTTTGGTCGTCCCGAGGGTTATGTTAAGCGCCAGGTTGATGGTTGGTGTAAACGTTGGGCTGATGCAGTTACTCCGGACACGGTGAATTGTGATATCACCATCAGATGGCTAAATGACAATATGCCTGCTGAGAGTGGTAAAGCCAGTGTGATTCACAATGATTATAAAATGGACAATACAATTTTCTCAATTGATAACCCATTGAAAGTTATCGGTGTATTAGATTGGGAGATGTCGACCGTCGGTGATCCATTGATGGATTTAGGCTGCACACTTGGTTATTGGACGCAGGTCTCAGATCCTGATTTTTTCCGTGAGTCACGCACAATGCCTTCTGATGTAAAGGGCTCCCCAACGAGAGCAGAAATTATTTCGCGATTTCAACAGCAAACAGGTTTGTCAGTCGATCACTTCCCATTTTATTTCTGCTTTGGACTATTTCGGCTGGCGGTTATTGGTCAACAAATCTACTATCGTTACTATCATGGTATGACTAAAGATGAGAGATTTGCAGGCTATGTAAAAAAAGCCCATGTTCTTCAGAAAATGTGCGAGCTCATTATTAGTGGAAAAATTGAAAGCTAGATCTTTTCACTCGCAGCCTACCTTATAAATCATTGCTGCATCATCAATAGCATATAATTTCAACAGCTTGACGATTAGGAGTTAGTAATGTCATTTGAATTGAGTGAATTATTTTCTGTAAAAGGAAAGATAGCGATTGTAACGGGTGGCTCAAGGGGCATTGGTAAAATGATTGCCACCGGATTCGTGGCGAATGGTATTAAAACCTATATTACTGCACGAAAAGCTGAAGCCTGCCGAACTACGGCTGAGGAGCTTTCAGTAATAGGCAGCTGTATAGCAATACCGGCTGATTTGTCTACCAAAGAGGGGCGTGATTCATTTATTAGCGAAATTAAATCTCGTGAAGAAAAGGTCGATGTGTTGGTAAATAATGCTGGTGCAGCTTGGGGGGCTACCTTCGAAGAATATCCAGACGAAGGCTATGACAAAGTTATGGACATTAATGTCAAAGCAGTTTTCACTCTCACTCGAGATTTGATGCCGCTGTTGACTAAAGATGCTACCTCAGAAGACCCGAGTCGGGTTATCAATATCGGTTCTATAGATGGTCTGCGAGTGTCTACTACTGATAATTTTGCTTACGGAGCAAGTAAGGCAGCGGTGCATTTTCTTACTAAAAATCTAGCAGTTCGATTGGCGCCAAAAGGTGTAACGGTTAATGCCATTGCTCCAGGTGCATTCGAAAGTAAGATGATGGAGTATATGTTGGAAAATTTTAAAGAAAAAATCGAAGGTGAAAACCCTCTGGGCCGAATCGGCAATCCGACAGATATGGCTGGCCTCGCTCTCTATCTTGCCTCAGCTGCTTCGAAGTATATGACCGGTCAAGTCATAGCTATTGATGGAGGCCGACACTTGGGCGCTCGCAGCTAGCGTTTAATAGAGATACCTATTTGTTTGCCGGGATTTGATTTAACGTAAATATCGGTTGCTTTAACCGTCAAATCTTTTATTTGTGCTGATGTCAGTGTTACTTTACGGGGATTGAGTCGTTGATCGAAGGAATTAAATCAGCAGTGACCATTTCGGATGAAACTCAACCGAGACTAAGACCGGGTGAGTGGGACTGCGATAATTAAATAGGATGTATTAAGTGAGCAAGCAAAGCGGTAGCGTATTACCGAAACAAGTTGTCATTTGTGTCGCATTCATAAGCGGATTCTGCATTATGACTATCGAAATGCTGGGGGCCAGGATCTTGTCGCCCTATTTTGGCGGTAGTCTATCGGTATGGGGGAGTATTATTACTATCTTCATGCTTGCTCTTGCCTGTGGTTATTTGATTGGTGGCAGACTTTCCATGGGTAAACCAAATCCAGTTACCTACGCCATGTTTTTTATTGCGGCGGCGGTGTTTTCGTTACCTATCATTCTCTTTGCTGATGCCATTATGGAACCTATATTTTTGTGGATCGACGACCCTCGTTATGGATCGTTGTTTGCCTCAATATTTATGTATTTTATTCCAACCAGTATTCTCGGAATGATTTCTCCTTATTCAGTCCGGCTCTTGGTGGAAACACAAGAGCATAGCGGGCAAATGGCTGGTCAGTTGTTCTTTGTTTCCACGATTGGCAGTGCTGCAGGCACTCTAGGAACAAGCTTTTATTTTGTACTTTGGTTTGAAGTGAATCAAATTCTTTGGGGCTCAGTCATAGCCCTTATTGCATCTGGCTGCTGTATTTTATTGGCTAACTATTTGCTTGGCGGCAGTAAATCTTCTAATCGGATTCCGGCGTATGAAAAGCAATCGTAATTCACTTACTATCCTCGTTGCACTTTTTCTAATAGTGATTGGTCAATCATCATCGAGTGTTGCCGAAACCTTGCACGAAGAAAGGTCCCTCTATCGGGATATCACAGTTACTGAGATTGGCAACCGACGCTGCCTTTTATTTAATGTGCACCGAGGTGATCGGAATCAAACTTGTATTTACACCGATGATCTTGATCGGTTGGTTTTCGATTACACGCGAATGAGCTTTGCTGGTTTGCTTCTTGCGCCTAATCCTCAGCGAATCCTCATTATCGGACTTGGTGGTGGCACCTTGCCTTTGGCATTTAATGATTTATTTCCTGAAGCAGAAATTGATATTCTTGAGATTGATCAAGCTGTAGTAACTGTTGCTGAAGAATATTTCTATTTTAAAGAAAACGATCAAATGAAGGTTATCGTTGAAGATGGTAGAGTATTTATAAAACGCGCTGCCATACGCGATCAGAGATATGACTATATTGTTCTCGATGCTTTCAGTGGTGACTACATACCTGAACATATGCTCACAGAAGAATTTTTAGAAGAAGTTAAATCCATCATGACCGATGATGGAGTACTGGTAGCGAATACTTTTTCGACCAGCCGCCTTTATGATCATGAATCGGTAACTTATCAACGAGTGTTTGGTGAGTTCTTTAATTTTAAATTACCAACTTCTGGAAATCGTATTATTATCACGCAGCTCGATACCTTGCCGCCTAGGGGCGAGTTGGTTACTGAAGCACAAAGCATGGCTGTTAAATTGGAAAAATTTGGTATCCCATTGCTTGAGTATCCTCGTCGATTGTCGACTCGAGTCGATTGGGATATGAGCAGAAGGGTACTTACCGACCAATTTTCTCCAGGCAATTTGTTACAAGAAAACTAAAAACTAGAATATTGGAAGTAAGTAATTCAGGAGAAGAAAATGAAAAACGCAAAACATTTTTTTGTGCTACTTGTTGGATTGACTCTTAGTTCAGTTAGTTCCTTGGGTCTTTCAAATGTTGAGATCAAGGCGGACGTTGTATACGGGCATAAAGATGGCATGGCTCTTGTCTATGATGTATTGCAACCGGATAATTCGAATGGAGCTGCTATTATTTTCATGATGAGTGGTGGCTGGTATTCCTCTTGGGCTCCTCCAGAGAATCGAGCTCGTCAGTTTAGCGATATGCTCGATGCGGGTTTTACGATGATCCCGGTTTATCATGGAAGTGCTCCTAGGTATCATATACCGGATGCCTATTCTGACGTTAGTCGCGCCGTTCGGCATATTAAAATGAATGCTGAGAGTTATGATATTGACCCAGATCGGATCGGTGTAACGGGGGGGAGTGCTGGTGGCCATCTGTCTCTTATGGTTGGCTTAGATTCTGATCGAGGTTTGAGCGACGATCCTGATGAAGTAATGCAAAGCTCGAACTCAGTGGCAGCTGTAGTAGCTTATTTTCCGCCTGTAGATTTTAGAGAAGAAGGATCTGCAACAGTGGGCATTGTCAATAAAGTTTCACAAGAAGAACTTTTGGCGAGGTTTCCTGCCTTAGACTTTGACGAAGATTTGATAGGTTCAGTTTCTCCTATATTGTTTGCCGACATCGGAGATCCGCCTACTCTTCTGATACATGGTGATGCGGACCCTTTAGTTGATATAACTCATTCTTTTGCTATGCAAGCAAAATTTGAAAGTCAACAGATTGAGTCAGAATTAATAGTGATCCCCGGTGGGAAGCATGGTTTTGGAGGGGAAAATGCAATTAGAGCAAACAATGCTCGCCTAGCATGGTTCCAAAAATATTTATTGGATTAGGCCTCAAGTGGCCATATCTCAGATTCCCGATGCTGGACAAGGTTATTTTGAGTAACCTCTTTTTTAAAGAAAAGATTACTACATTGATATTGCTAGACGCGTACCCTGATCAATGGCGCGTTTGGCATCGAGCTCTGTGGCGACATCTGCGCCGCCTATCAATTGAAATGGTTTATTCAGCCCAATAGCAAGTTCTCTTAGCGGTTTCTGCCCCGCACAAATAATCACATTGTCCACTTCGAGTAATCTTGGTTCATTACCAACCATAACATGCAGCCCTTCATTATCTATTCGTTGGTAGTCGCATCCAGCGAGCATCTTGATGCCACGTTTTATGAGCCCTAATCGATGAATCCAGCCAGTGGTTTTACCTAAACCCTTACCAAGCCCTTCGGGCTTTCGTTGGCATAGATAAATCGTGCGGGGGGAGGCGGTTACTCTTTCTTCCATACCCTCAATCCCACCACGAGAATTGAAATTCATATCAATTCCCCATTCAGCCATAAAAGCTGGAATGTTTTGACTGGTAGATTCACCTGCGTGTGCAAGGTACTCGGCCACATCGAAACCTATACCTCCGGCACCTATAATTGCCACTCGGTCACCTACTTCAACTTTGCCAGTTACAACATCGATATAATTGTGAACACAGGAATGATCAATGCCAGAAATTTCTGGTGTCCTAGGTACGATACCAGTCGCCAATACAACTTCGTCAAAATCTGAGTTGTTAAGTTGCTTCACAGTGACTCGTTGTGAAAGTTTTACATCGACTCCGAGATTTTTCATTCGTGTCTTGTAATAGCGCAGAGTTTCATGAAATTCTTCTTTTCCTGGAATCTTCTTAGCAAGATTGAATTGGCCGCCAATCTTGTCGCTGGCATCAAATAGGGTGACCCGGTGACCTCTTTCAGCTGCTGTTACAGCGGTAGCTAGTCCGGCAGGCCCCGCTCCAACAATCGCAACATTTTTTGGTGATTCAGTAGCCGAGACAACTAATTCTAGTTCGGAGCAAGCGCGAGGATTAACTAAGCAACTAGTGAGTTGACCGCTAAAGATATGGTCCAGACAGGCTTGATTACATGCGATACAGGTATTTATTTCATCTGCTTTGTTTGCCTCAGCTTTAACTACGAAATCGGAGTCGGCCAGCAGAGGTCGAGCCATGGACACCATATCTGCATCACCTCTGCTCAAAATTTCTTCAGCTACTTCAGGGGTATTGATTCGATTGGAAGTAATTACCGGTACTGGAATTTCGTCTTTAAATTTTGCCGTGACCCAAGAAAAGGCAGCTCTGGGTACCTTGGTGGCGATTGTTGGAATGGTTGCTTCATGCCAGCCTATTCCAGTATTCATAATAGTAACTCCAACTTCGGCGAGAGCCTTTCCTAGCTGAACGACTTCAGCATAACTACTGCCTCCCTCCACCAGGTCGAGCATAGAAAGGCGATAGATGATGATAAAGTCTTCGCCAACTCGCTCTCTGACTCGCCGAATTATTTCGAGAGGCAAACGAATTCGGTTTTCGTAACTGCCGCCCCACTGGTCCGTCCGTTGATTTGTACGTTTAACTATAAATTCATTGATGAAATATCCTTCTGAACCCATAATTTCAACGCCGTCATAACGTGCTTCTTGACAGAATATTGAGAAATCAACAAAGGCTTGAATTTCACCTTCAATTTGTTCATTGCTTGCTTCGTGCGGGACAAATCGGTTTATGGGAGATTTTATAGGTGAGGGGGCGATTAAATTCTCCTGACGCGAATAACGGCCAGTATGTAATATTTGCAGGCAAATTTTACCTCCACCTTCATGCACGGCATCGGTAATTAGTTGATGCTTTGCAACCTGCCCCTCTTCTTCGAAGGTTGGGATGGTCCCCTCTGGTAAGCAATACTTGCTTGGCATAAAACCACCGGTAACTATTAGCGCGACGCCGCCACGGGCTCGTTCGCCATAGAAAGCAGCCATTCGTGCATGGCTGTTAGGGACATCTTCTAAACCAGTGTGCATCGAGCCCATGAGAACTCGGTTTTTTAGGCTTGTAAATCCAAGGTCCAGGGGTTCAAAAAGAGTGGGATAAGAGTGTTCGATAGAGTTCTGCATTTAGGTCCTTTACTAACTACATATTAAGAGTGCCCATGATACTCCTTAACGCTTTGATATCTAACAATTCGTACTTCTCGGTTGTTTGCTTTGATTATTTTGTTTGCACAGTAGTGCCTTAAGCTGGTCTGCAATTAATCTTTGCTGTGTAGCTGAAGCTTCTTCATCTGTAGTAGGTTTGACTGGAATTTTTAATTGTTGTCAATTATCTTTATGACTGAGTGATTAGATTTCCACAGATTTTACAAAATCTCGCATCTAAATCATGTCCAGTGGCCTCACAGTTAATACACTTTCTTTCTTCCGACGTTTCAGAATTATTTCGTCTTTGTACTTCTTGCATTAATTCAGCACCAATAATGCCTGTTGGTACGGCAATAAAAGCATAACCGCAGATCATTGCTATGGCTGCAATTGTTTGACCTAAAGGTGTTTGAGGTGATATGTCGCCATACCCTACCGTCGTAATAGTTACTATGGCCCAGTAAATTGATTCAGGAATTGAACGAAATCCATTTTCCGGTCCTTCAATAATGAACATTAAGGCGCCGAAAATAATTATTAGGGTCAGGACGGTGAAGAGAAAAACAAGAATTTTCCTGCGTGCCTGTACAAGCGCTGAATAAAGTAGATTAGCCTCACCCATATAACGAAAAAGTTTTAGGATTCTAAATATGCGCAGAACTCGCATAATGCGAATGACGATTAGATAAGCAGCTGAAGGGAAAAGAAAAGCTATATAGGTAGGCAAGATTGAGACAAGATCAATAATGCCATAGAAACTAAAAATGTAACCGCGAGTGTTTGGTGTGCTGTAGAGGCGGAGCGCATATTCAATTGTGAAGGCAATGGTGAAGAACCATTCCATACTGGTCAGCATGCCACCATATTTTAAGTGATAGCTCTGAACTGAATCGAACAACACCGCAACTACACTTACAACAATCATACATATTAAGAATAAATCAAAAAGCTTGCCTGCTTTTGATTCATAGCCAAAAATCACATTATAGATCTTCCCTCTAAGATTCAGATAATGTTCGTTTTTTGCCATGTTTGAGCTTCCGTTCTGGCCTATGATTCTAGCGCGTGCCTTTAATCATGTTTTTAGCAATAATTAATTGCTGAATTTGACTGGTGCCTTCATAGAGTCTGAATAATCTTACATCACGATAAAATCTTTCAACGGCATATTCGGACATATATCCCGCCCCACCATGAATTTGTACTGCCCGATCCGCTACTCGCCCAACCATTTCTGTCGAGAACAATTTGCATGCAGAGGACTCAGTGCTAACATTTTCGCCTTTGTCTCTTTTACGTGCGGTCTCTATCGTCATACATCGAGCAGCATAGGTTTCAGTTTGGGAGTCTGCGAGCATCGCTTGGATTAGTTGCTGGTCAGAAAGTGGAGCGCCGAATTGTTTTCTCTGCGTTGCATATTCGAGAGCATCTTTAATTAATCGTTCGGCCACACCTACGCTTACACCAGAAATATGCAGCCGGCCTCGGTCGAGAACTTTCATTGCCGTTATAAAGCCTTCTCCTTCACCCCCGATTAAATTTTCTGCCGGTACGGCGCAGTCTTCAAAAATAACGTCACAGGTTAAAGACCCTGCTTGTCCCATTTTTTTATCGATGGTCCCGAGAGATATTCCGGGTGAGCCTTTTTCAACAATAAAAGATGAAATACCATGTGCGCCTTTTATGTCTGGATTAGTTCTCGCCATCACATTAAACGTATCTGCGATAGCGGCATTGGTGATATACCGTTTTGTGCCGTTCAGAATGTAGTGGTCACCTTCAAGGCGGGCTGTTGTCCTTAAAGAAGCCGCATCGGATCCTGCTTCTGGCTCAGTGAGACAAAAACAGCTGATCCACTCACCACTGGCATATTTAGGTAAATACTTTTGTTTTTGTACTTCGCTGCCATTAAAAACTACAGCAGCAGAGCCAATACCATTATTCGTTCCCATAATGGACCGAAAAGCTGGTGATGTCCGGCCAAGTTCGATAGCCACCAAAATTTCTTCTTCCATGGTTAGGCCTAGACCACCGTATTCTTCTGGGATGGTCAATCCGAATAAGCCCAGAGCCTTCATTTCTTCTAATATGTCGCCTGGAAGATAAGCTTCCTTAGCCAACTGCTGTTCTGCGGGTACGAGTTTTTCTCTGACGAATTTTTCGATTACGTAAATGAGTTGGTTGAGAGTTTCTTGATCACGTATCATGCTGAGGTGCCTAATAACTACTAAATTGAAAAGAGCGGCTAAGCTAGCACAGCAATTTATTTTATGCGACTGAGGCCACCGCATTCGTTGGGCTTCGGGTTAATTCCACCCCTGAAAAGGCTATGCTAGAATGGCCGACCCGGCTATTCTAGCACTGGCTTTTGAGTATGGGCCACAGTGCAAGCTGCTTACCGTAGCAGCAAGAAAAATGGGGCAGCCAGAGCGAACATTCAGGGGGGGGAGCTTGTTGTACTAACGGTAGTATGTTTGCCAACAATTTTCCTCGTTTTACAAATTCAACAGAGAGCAATCGATGTCAGACAATTCACTCACCGACGCATATATTTATGATGGCGGGCGTTCCGCATTTGGTCGCCATGCTGGTGCCTTATCTCCAATAAGGCCTGACGATTTACTGGCTCATGTAATAAAAAATGTCGTGGAGAGAAATTCCTTCGATGCCGAAGCTTTTGAAGATGCCATTATGGGCAATACTAATGGCGCCGGCGAAGATTGTAGGAATGTAGGAAGGTTTGCGTTGCTGCGTGCAGGCATACCGACAAATGTGGCCGGGCTGACGGTGAATCGATTGTGTGGTTCTGGCTTGGCGGCAACTTTAGATGCAGCTCGTGGTGTCAAAGTTGGGGAGGGTGATCTATTTCTTGCCGGTGGTGTCGAATCTATGAGTCGTGCGCCATTGATAATATCTAAGTCACATAGTGCTTTTGATCGTGGTCAACAAATTGCCGATTCCACTTTAGGTGCCCGCTTTACTAACCCTGCATTCGCTTCGGCCTTTGGTAACGATTCCATGCCCGAGACAGCAGATAATATAGCCAGTGACTTAGGTATTACTCGAGGCCAAGCGGATGCTTTTGCTGCGGCCTCTCAAGCGAAATATGAAGCAGCTCGAGCAGATGGGTTTTTTATTGACGAAATAATTCCTATCGAAGTGCCAATGGGTCGGAAAAAGCCGCCAGTTACGGTCGACACTGATGAGCATCCCCGCCCACAATCCACTTTGGATGCATTAAGCGGATTGAGAACGCTTTTTGAGGATGGCGTAGTCACGGCAGGCAATGCTTCTGGAATTAACGACGGTGCGGCGGCACTGATTATTGGGAACAAAGCTGTTGGCGAAAAATATGGAGTGAAACCGCGAGCTCGCATAATAGCCGGTGGAGTCGCCGGTGTAGAGCCAAGGGTAATGGGTCTCGGTCCCGTTTTCGCTATACGTAAAGCACTAGCGAGATCAGGTTTGGATCTATCCGATATGGACATTATCGAAATTAATGAGGCCTTCGCGCCACAGGTGCTAGGTTGCTTAAATATGTTGAAAGTTGACTTCAGTGATTCCCGTGTCAATCCGAATGGAGGGGCCATCGCCATAGGGCATCCTTTGGGGGCTTCTGGCGCGCGGATAGCGATTACGGCGATGCGCCAATTGGAAAGAACCGGCGGGCGTTATGCGGCAATCAGTTTATGTATCGGAATAGGTCAGGGTATTGCGGCAATCCTTGAACGCGTTGATTAAATTTATTCAAACACAATTCAATAAGAACTACATATTAAGAATTTACCTATAGATGAAGGAGTAAACATGTCAGAAGCAGTGAGTTATGAACTAGTTGGTAATATAGGCATAGTTAGCGTAAATAATCCTCCGGTAAACGCATTGGCACAGATAGTTAGAGCAGGAATCTTGGAGGCTATCACTACTGCTCAAAATGATGCATCGGAAGCGATTGTGTTGTGTTGTGAAGGGCGTACTTTTATCGCTGGCGCAGACATTACTGAATTTGGTAAGCCTCCGAAGGAACCGGGTTTGCCTGTAGCTTTATCGGCTATCGAAAATTCAAGCAAGCCGGTAATTGCAGCGATTCACGGCACTGCATTGGGTGGTGGTTTTGAAGTGGCGCTCGCCTGTCACTATCGATGCGCAATTGCTTCTGCCAAAGTTGGTTTGCCAGAGGTTAAACTTGGTCTCTTGCCAGGTGCTGGTGGAACCCAAAGAGTGCCGCGAATAGCAGGCGTGAAAGCAGCTCTCGATATGATCACTAGTGGTAATCCTGTTGCGGCAAAGAAAGCTTTGGTT
>Ga0302122_10000906_pt1 | contig 18476 bp, 22 predicted proteins | sample CB21_SCM_MG_FD_203115 | JGI IMG/M metagenome (GOLD analysis project Ga0302122, IMG submission 203115) | Marine microbial communities from Western Arctic Ocean, Canada - CB21_SCM | ecosystem: Environmental > Aquatic > Marine > Oceanic | place: Canada: Western Arctic Ocean | collected 2017-09-28
TACCTAAAAAAGAACCATAAAAATCTAGACCATGTGGAAAATAACAATTATTTAATAATTGACTACTTAGATATGAAAAGAAACTATCTGTATATGCGGAATTATTCACATCTAATAATTTTTCATGACATATATTATTTTGCAAAGCTGGCAAAGCTTCGCGTTCTTTTTCCCCTAAAGAATCATATTTCCCAACCATAAATTTAACAGGATCCAGTAATGGAGAAAATTTAAAAAAACTATTTTGTTGCAATGTTTTTTTATCGGATTTAATTTTACACAAAAATTTATTTTTTTTAATTATTGATAACACTTCATGTATGTGAAAATGATGATTTAAATTCATATTTCTATAATTGGTTGGTTTTAGGGAAAAATATTTTCCATATAAAGGAATAAAATTTTGTATATTCTTAATATCTGTATTTTTCAATGATTCAAAAAGAGCAATATTGTTATTTTTTTTATAATATAAATTAAACATTAGTTTTTAAAGACAAAAATAATAAATACTTTAAACTTATTTATGCGTAATTAGCAATTTTTTATAATATTATAAAATTTTACTATGAATTTGGAGTTAAAAAAATTTGATATGAAGGGAATTAAATTTGATCCCAATAAGGCGTCCGGCCCTGTTATTGTCTTAATTGGTAGACGTGATACAGGAAAATCCTTTTTAGTTAAAGATTTGTTGTATCACCATCAAGATATACCTATTGGTACAGTGATATCTGGTACAGAAGCAGGTAATGGATTTTATGGCACATTGGTTCCAAAATTATTTATTCATGATGAATATAATACTGCCATTATTGAAAATATTTTAAAAAGACAGAAAATGGTTATTAAGCAAATAAATAAAGAAAAAAAAGTATATGGTAAATCAAATATTGATGGAAGGACTTTTTGCATTCTTGACGATTGTTTATATGACAACTCGTGGGCTCGTGATAAATTGATGAGGCTCCTATTTATGAATGGAAGACATTGGAAAATTATGTTAGTTATAACGATGCAATATCCGCTTGGAGTGCCTCCCAATCTGCGTACAAATATTGATTATACATTTATCCTGAGAGAACCATACATTAATAATAGGAAACGAATTTATGAAAATTATGCTGGGATGTTTCCCACTTTTGAAAGTTTTTGCCAAGTAATGGACCAATGTACTGAAAACTATGAATGTCTTGTTATTGCCAATAACGCCAAATCCAATAAACTGGATGAACAAATATTTTGGTATAAAGCGGATGGTCATCGGGATTTTAAACTTGGGTCTAAAGAATTTTGGGAAATGTCGAAAGATATAGGTTCTGATGAAGAAGAGGAAATGTTTGACCCAACTGCTCAGAGAAAAGGTCCAAAAATCAATGTTAAAAAAAATCGTTGGTAATTATATTCTATCCGAAAATTTATCATTTTCACACCCATCTAAAGAACCTTTTTTAATAATATTTTTGCGGCCCAATGTTTTATAATCAAAAGCACAATTGTGTTTTTCAGCAGAGAAATGTTTAACGCAAAATTTTGCCTTACACCTACATTCAAGAGAAGTTATCTTTAATTTCGTATTACATCCGTCAAATGAGCATTTTCCTCTTTTTTTTTTATTCTTATTATTTTTTAAAATGGGGATTTTATTTTCAACCTTTTGTTCATCTTTTTCAATATTTACAGGTATTTTCTTATTAGATAAACCTTTTGTCATTGGAGGTAATTTTTTTAAAAAAAATAAAGCATCGTTTTTTTTCTCCATGTATACAACTATTTTATATTAAATTTAATATAAAATCGTTAATCATTCATTTAATCGGACTTTTCATTAACAACAATATTGTTATCATTTTCTTTCTGTTTATCAAAAGCTTTTGTTCTGACATTTTCACCTTCAAATAGCTCTTTTCTAATGTCTGCAGAAGAGACCTCGCTTTCCACGAGTGAATCATTCATATTTGCCACACCGACAAGATTGCCATCTTTGTCAATGTTTTGTGTAAGTTTATTTCCTGTATCACTTGCAAGTTTTTTATTTTCTTCGATGGCGTTTCTTTTGGTTTCTTTTACGCGTTTTTCGAATTGCTGCTTTGCTGACTGCTCATTAAGATTTTTTTCTTTCATCAACTGATTCAATTCATCCTCCATATATTCAACCCTACCTGTCTTGTATGCTTCGGGATTCCATGGCATCCACATACCAACTGGTCCTACATAAACATCGTGGTTTGGGTCAACTTCTCTTAGCATTCTGCATCTTAATTCAGCTTCTTGTTGAGTTGCAAACACCCCTCTGACTTTGATACCTCGGGTATTGGTTTGGAAATCATACAATGAGGAAAATTCTGCCGATAAATCATCTTCTTTAGCATCTAAAAAGTTTTTATAATCATCGTCGATTGAAGTTTTTACCAATTCTTCTTTTTCAGATTTAGCATACTCTTGGAAATCCGCCATAATTTTATCAAAATTCAAATTGTATTTAAAAGACATGAAATTTAAAAACTGAGTAAATTTTTCTGTTGATTTAGTAAAATCCCAGTGTTTTAGGAATTGTTCGAAAAAAAAGACCTCTTTCTTTTTTAAAATATTTTCCGGCGAAACAAAACTTATACATGCGAATTTTTGACCAGCGATTGCTTTATCTTCTTCCAATAAATCAACATATTTAGGGTTTTTGTCTCCATTTGAATTAAATTGTTTTTCAAAATTAGAATTATTTTGTTGCATTATAATGATATTTAATATATATCATTTTAAGTTTTAATTTATAATTATATTTTTTTCTTAATGAATTATATAAAATGCTCGGTAAATTAGGAGAAATACTTGACTTAGGTGAACTTATTAGACGCATTGTAAAATATGTCGTTGAAGGTATTATGGTTGCTATTGCCGCTTATGCTATCCCAAAACGTTCAATGAAAATTGACGAAGTTATGCTTATTGCACTTACTGCTGCTGCAACATTTAGCATTCTTGATACATACGTTCCATCAATGGCCGTTTCTGCTCGTTCAGGAGCCGGATTCGGAATGGGTGCCAATCTTGTTGGATTCCCACGTATGTAAATAATAATATTTATTTCTTTATTTAGTAAATATTATTAAATTATTGAGCCACAAGATATATTACTTATATTGTAGGTACAAACTCCCAGTGGAGTTCTTTACATATTTTTTTCCAAATTTCATCTTGTTCTATTCTTTTAACAGGATCTTTCAACATTGGAAAATAAGGTAAAAATTGTATTTCTCCTAATAATTCACACATTTTAAATAATACATAATAATAATTCAAAAAATTAACTCGGTCATCTGGACAATGTTTAGCATAAGGTTTTTGTATATCCATAAAAAGACTGCAAAGGGTTTCTTCCAATCTTTGCTTCATTATCGGGGGCTTTATTCCTAATTTATCTTTAATAAAAGGTATGTGTTCATAATATTTATTATATCCCAATTTTTTCAATATATCTTTCGCTCTTTTATTGGTAATTGAATCCAACGTAATTCTTTCCTTTTTAATCTGTAAAATTATATTATTAATTACTTCTTTAGGAATTTGTGTTGTTTCTTTAGCTTGGAATTGTGCGAGAATTTCTCGAAAATGATTTATACGCTTATACGCATAGAAACATACTTCTTTTGGTGGTTCCTTATATGAAGGTTTTTCGTGTTCTATTAAAAAGTTCACTTGTTGAGAACATTTTTTACATATTAGTACACCTTCTGATTCTACAGATACCAATTCTCCTTCACATTTATTACAAATTTCATGTTTTTGGACATAAAAATTAATATCAAAAAATGATTCATCTATATTATTAAGGTATTTTTGAGAATTATTTAAAGCATTTTTTTTATTATCTGTATTTTTTTTTGTTTTTGGATTAAAAAAAGAATGTAATATCTTCTTTTTATCATTATTATTATCTTCAGACAATATTTGCTTATTCTCATAATAATTAAATATATATTCTGAATTATCTAAAAAATATTTTTTTTTCTCTTTTTCCATTTCTCTAATTTTTTTTTTTAAATTTTTAATTGAATCCTCCAAATCAAATTTTTTACTCAGAGATATTTTCTTGTTTTTGATTTTTTTTTTGAATGATTTAATATTTTTCTTCAATTGAGGTATTGCATTTTTTTCGTTATTTTCAAATTTATTAATCATTTCTTGATGTTTATTATCCACCGTTACAATTGAATTCTCTTTGATTTTAATTTTTTTTTTAGATTTAGGTTTAAAATTTGGCATTTATTAATAATAACAATATTTGTTTAATAATTAATTTTATTAAACAAATATTATATTTTCATTATCTGTTTAAATTCATATATATTTTTCTTTAGAAAAAATATGAATAGTGATAAAACATTGCAAATAGATACTATTAAACTACATAAAATGGCATTTTTGTACAATGCATTAGAAGAAGGTTGGAAAATAAAAAAAAAAGGAGACGTATATATATTTACAAAAAATCATGAAAATAAAAAAGAAGTATTTTTAGATAATTATCTCAAAAAATTTATTGAACAAAATTTTGATATAAATAGTATTATTAATAATTCATAATTAAATATAATTAATATAATTAAATAAAATTAATAAATGTTTATATCTAACAGCATGTCTCGTCTCAGTTTTATATAAACATAATTAATCATGGTTTGGTATTTCCATTAATTAATTAATTAATTAATTAATTAAAATATTTTTTTCTTTAGCAATAGTATAACAAAATGGGAGGAGGATTAATGCAGCTCGTTGCCTATGGCGCACAAGACGTTTACCTTACCGGTAACCCTCAGATTACCTTTTGGAAAGTTACATACCGCAGACACACCAACTTTGCTATGGAATCAATTGAACAAACTTTTAACGGACAAGCCGATTTCGGCCGCAGAGTCCAATGCACTATCTCCAGAAATGGGGACCTTGCATACCGCACCTACCTTCAGGTCACTCTCCCAGAGATTGGCCAAGAAGGCTGCTGTGGAGAGACAGGTGGTGATGACGTGTGGGCTCGCTGGCTTGATTTCCCAGGTGAGCAGCTTATCTCCATGGTTGAAGTGGAGATTGGAGGACAACGCATCGATCGCCAGTATGGTGATTTCATGCACATCTGGAACCAACTTACACTCACTTCCGAACAGGAACGTGGTTACAACAAAATGGTTGGTCAAACCACTCAGTTGACCTACCTCTGTGACCCTAAATTTGCTGAGGTTGACTCTGCTTGCTCTGGTGGTGATGCTCCTGCAGCAGTATGCGCACCTCGCAAAGCTCTTCCTGAAACAACCCTTTACGTGCCACTTCAGTTCTGGTTCTGCCGCAACCCTGGACTCGCACTTCCTTTGATTGCACTTCAGTACCACGAAGTCAAAATCAACCTCGAGCTTCGCCCTTCGGACGAATGTCTCTGGGCTGTTAAAAAATTGGATGATGACGCAGGAGGAAACGTCAAACACGCTGCTTCTTACCAGAAGTCGCTTGTTGCAGCATCGCTTTACGTTGATTACGTTTTCCTTGATACGGATGAACGCAGACGCATGGCCCAGAACCCACACGAATACCTCATCGAGCAACTTCAGTTCACTGGTGATGAATCCGTCGGTTCTTCTTCAAACAAAGTTAAACTTAATTTCAACCACCCTTGTAAAGAGGTTATCTTTGTGGTCCAGCCAGACGCAAATGTAGACTACTGCTCTTCTTTCGTAGGCGGTCAGGCCTTGAACAGCGCTCTTGGCGCACAGGCTTTCAACTACACCGATGCCCTTGATGCACTTGTGCCATCCATCGCTGCATTCTCTGGCCCAGCAAATGTTTACAATGGTCTTATCGATCCAACAACTGGTATGTTTCAAGATCCTGGTGCCAATGACTTGGTCTCGACCGTTAACCTTTTCAAAGAGTGGAGTGATGAGCCAACTATCGGCAAAGGAGCTTTCCCCCCAACTAACCAGGACTCAGGTGTTTCTGATGCAGGTGCATTCGTTCTTGCTGAAACTGCCCTTGCTCTTCACTGCTGGGGACAAAACCCAGTTGTCACTGCCAAGCTTCAACTTAATGGACAAGACCGCTTCTCTGAGCGTGAAGGTACCTACTTTGACCTTGTTCAGCCATTCCAGCATCACACGCGCAACCCAGACACTGGTATCAACGTCTACTCGTTTGCTCTCCGTCCTGAAGAGCACCAGCCATCTGGAACTTGCAATTTCTCTCGTATTGACAACGCCACTCTTCAGCTTGTCCTCTCCACCAACGCAATTGGAGGTGAAGACACCGCTAAAGTCCGTGTCTACGCCACAAATTACAATGTCTTGCGCGTGATGTCGGGAATGGGCGGATTGGCCTATAGCAATTAAATGTATCCACTACATAACATGTAACTTTTAAATTGAACTTAAAAAGACTATTTTATAATATATTATAAAATGATCACTGAAAATATGTGTGAAATCAAATGCAAATGGACTAATAACAAAGGAGAACCATGTTCTTGGAAAGCATTGTCTAATAAAAAATGTTGTAAAAGACATTCGCAATGGGAAGATATTTCCCCTGATAATACTGATTTAAAAAAATGTTCTGGTTGTAGAAATTTATTTATCACCAAAAAACTTAGTAAAACATGTGATAAATGTAAAAAAAACGCTATCAAAAAACGACAAGACTTTAAAGATAAAAAAAAAAATAGTAACAAATGCGTTGGTTTTAAGTTAAACACCACTATACCATGTAAGCATTTTGCGTTAGACAACGATGATTATTGTGGAGAACATCAAAAATTAAAAAAATATAATATGTTATCAAAAAACAATAAGGTATGTGTGAATTGGATTAGAGGATGTTTCAACGTGTTGGATGAAAACGATAAATCTTCTTGTAAAAATTGTAAAAAAAAACAAAATGAAAAGGATAGAAAGAGATATAAATTAAAACAAGATAACGCACTTTTGCACAATTCCAATAATAATGAATTAATGTGTGTATCATGCAATTCAATATGTAAAACAGCCACAAATAACAAATGTCAAAAGTGTTATACGATATATAAAATGGGGCAAAAAAAAAGAAATCCAAAGGACCCCTATAAGAAACACTTGTGGGAATGTAAAAGTTCATCAAAAAAAAGAGATTTATTGTGGGAATTGACGGATGATAGAGCTTTTGAATTATTTAAAGGCTCTTGTCACTATTGTGGACATTGTGGAACACAAAATGGAATTGATAGAAAAAATAATAATTTAGGATATATTACCGATAATGTGGTAAGTTGTTGCGAAACATGCAATAGAATGAAATATACATTGGATTATGACGACTTCTTTAAAATTATCAATATTATAGCCTTGAGGTGTAGGTTCCATTCGGATCATACGGCTAAATTCAATAATTCGCCGAATACAATATTTAAATGTGCAAAATTCCAACACACGTACGAAACATACATAAACAATAGTTGTAAAAATAGAAACTTAATTATGGGTTTAACCAAAGAACAATTTTATTGTTTTAAACAAATGTCATGTTATTATTGTGGGTATTTCGGAGGAGATAACACATGTGGTATTGACAGGTTAAATTCGACTTTAGATTATTCCATGCTCAATTGTGTCCCCTGTTGCACTACATGTAATTTTGTAAAAAAAGAATTACCCCTTGATAAATTTAAGACACATATCAAGAAATTATATATGTTCAATTTTGAAAATGGCAAATATAATTGTCCATAAAAGATACATGATGCAAACATTTACTATATAAACTATTTTGCAATCAACTGACAATCCGCTTCAAATTGTTCCCATATTTTATTATAATTATCAATAAATCTTTTTCTAATAATTGTCATTTCAGGAGTTTCTTTGAAAGAAAGTTTAGCCCCTTTTTTCTCAGCATACAATTTCCAAGTAAACATTTTTACATATATTTCTGCCATATGAATATAATTATTATTTGTTGAAGACATCAAATACAATAATTCCTCATCTGTCAAATTTTCATAACCAATATTTTTTTTCACTTTCTCTCCATCCAAAGTAAATTTGAAAATTTTATATTTTTTATTATATTCTCCACAAACAGGAACTAAATTCCAGTTATCATTAATTCCTCTTTCTTCAGTATATTTAAAATACCCATTAATTTCATACATATGGTCACCCACTCCATTTGCTGATTGACCACTAACAAAACACGTTTTATTATCCGGAATCTCGAAAATTTCACATTTCATTTCAAAATCTTCCTTTGTAAACTCAGGATTTGGGTTTTTTTTTAAATGAATTTCCGATAATGCTTTAACTATGTAATAATTTTGGTCTGACCAGCGTTGTTTACCTTTTTGGATGGCTTTCGATAACATCCTTGATATAATAATATAATTAAATATATCCAATTAATTATATTAATTTTCTTTCGCACCTTGTAAAAGATGGTGGGTGCATGAGTGGTAGCAACCTGTCGTCGCTGTATGCCATCATTGTATCTCCAAGAGTTGTGGGATATACGTTAGGATAACATAATCAAATATTTATATATTATATATGCCAAAAATGATAATACTAACTGCTGAAAATATTATAGAAGGTGCGATTGGAACTATTACAATGATTATAACTGCAAATATTATTAAAAAATATTTTAATCCACATTTATTAATTACCGGGGGAATATCATTTTTGATGGGATGGATTATGCGCAAAATCGCAATTAACATAATAAATCACGACTATTATAAACTACCCGAAGGCATCAGTGTACATGTTTAAGATAAATATACTTAAAAAAAATTTATGTTATTTTATATATAATGCAAATTTTTGTAAAGACTTTAACAGGAAAGACTATCACACTCGATGTGGAACCATCTGATACTATTGAAAATGTTAAGTCTAAAATCCAAGATAAAGAAGGAATCCCACCAGACCAACAACGCCTTATTTTTGCAGGAAAACAACTTGAAGATGGACGAACGCTTAATGATTATAATATACAAAAAGAGGCAACTTTGCATTTGGTTTTAAGATTGCGATAAAATGTATGGTTTATCCAAACAAACGATTCATATTATTAACTTCTATCATGTTTTCACTTTTCATAAATAGCAAATGAACCAAATCATCATTTCTCAGGCGAATACTATATACCCCACTGGTATTTTTACGTCCGACTCTTCCGATTGCTTGGATTGCCTTTTCTTGTGTTAAGTTTACCAAATCTTTTCCGATGTAACCATGACAAAATTGATAATTTGTACCATAAATGTAATCGGTAGATGCAATAATCAAGTAAAGTTGTTGTTTCTGGGCTAATTCTTTCATAATTGCAATATAATCCCTGTACATTTTGTCCTTGCCTTTATAAACAGCAGAGGAATACTCATTTGTAAATACCCCAATTCCCATCATTAACAATACTTTCCAAATGGCATCAATGTTAAGCAACATAATTTTTTCAACAATATTTTCTTCTATATCAGAACTAAAAGCAGTTTTTCCTACTTCTAGTTTATCATATTTTTCAAGATGTTCATGTGTATTTGGTACAAACTCATTGTCTAATTCTAATTTAATAAGCATTGATTTTAAGCCATTTATTTGCTGCATTACTTCTTTTTCTTTCTTATATTGGTCATCATTACCTTCTCTGGAATCTTTTTTATTCTTACTCACTCGAGATGTTTCTTTACCTTTACGATTATCGCCAGAAGACACTTCGTCTTCATTTTTTACTAATTCTCTTTCTAATTCGTCGATTTTTGCCCCAATTATATCATTTTTACTGATAATTTCATGCATAAAATCTAAAATACCGCTGGGAATTTTAGATGTTTTCAAACAATATTGGGCAATTTTTTTCACATTATCAACCATATAAATGGTTGGACCATCGGTTAATGAATAGGAGTCTTCAGTTGTTATTTTAATACAAGATTCATATAATGGTTTTCGGATTTCTTTGAAATGATTGTATACTTCTTCATAATTGTTTTTTAAAGAACCCATTAATTTGATATAATATTGTTTAATGCTAATGGAACTGATTTCAGAAATCTCCTCAAAATAATTCTCTATTTTATATCTATCCCTAATCTCGATATGTTTATTGACGTATATGATAAATGAACTTATTTCTCTTAAATCGAAATGCCTAAGAATCGTTTGAAATTTTTTGATATGGTTTAATGATTTTTTTAATTCGTCAAATGTTTTGTATACAAAATGAGGCAACACGACACATCCTTTTGAATCTAAAATAGGTATAGTTTTTGTACAATCATGGCTAGTTATGTTGACAATATTTGTGGAATTAAATTTAGAAATATAGCTTTGAATACATGGATGAATATCTTCCTTTAAAGGCAGTGTTGCAGAAGATAAAATTACATTGGGGATTTCATTTTTTTGCCAATTGTCTTGTAAAATCTGATGATATTCATGTTCATTGTAATCCAGTGTTATAGTTGGTTCATCCCAATACCAAATTAATTCCTCTGGTTTGTTGAAAGCTAACATGTATCTCATGGCCGGCAAATATGAACGAATATCAGATATCATAATCTGTACGTCATCTCCGACACTATTGTCAACGCGGAAAATACCACCAGTTCTGCGATTTTTAACATAATCTTTTGCGGCAAAATAATGTAATCTAATTCCTCCAGGGTCAGAACAACCAAATGCTACTGCAATTTTAATATTCATTGAAATACACGATTTCGCTAGCTGTAGACCAATATGTTTGGCCGCACAAACAAATAAAATACGTCTCTTGGGCGTGGAATTATGCTTAGAAACTAAACCTATCGGTGTAATTGTTTTACCAGTACCTGTTGGAGCTTGATACAATATTAATTTCGGATCATTGGATTTGCAATTGGTAAATATTTGTTTTTGATGTTCGTACAATTTAATATCTTTGTATTTATGCAATTCCTTGTTTTCCTCAATAAATTTAAAAGCATATTTAACAAACTTTTTCTTTTTCATTTTATTTTTAAATTTTGAAAGAACCAATTGCGATAAATTAATTATTTCTGGATTCATATTTCTAATATTATATTTCATTATTTGACTTATTGTATAATATATCAAGTATGATTTTGATATCTTTTCATCGTTCTTTGTTTTTGAATTTACGATTTTCAAATACTTTGATAATAATGAAAGTAACACAAATTCAATGATTTTATCATGCATTTCGTCTATTTTTTTATCAACATTCGCAATTCTAATCAACTCTCGTTTTTTTAAAGGTTTTATTTTTTTCTTATTTTTAGTTTGTGAAATATCCAAACTATATTTACTGGTTAACTTTAATACTACTTTTTTGAAATATTTTTCAAAGAAATATGAATGATGCATGTCGATATTTTCAGTAACTTTAATAAAATTCATCAAACTTTGAGTATCATTGAAAGATATATTAACATCTCTGAATCCATCTTGAATCATTTGAAGAATTCTTTCTTCTTCCTTTGACACAGGCCTTTCTAATGCATTCCATTCTTCGCTTGTTAATTTCTTTTGTGTTAAGTCCATTCTAATTGTTTGCATATATCAGTTTATTTCGTTTAAAATCAATTTTTTAACATTAAATTGAATTGACATAAATTTATATTTTTATGTACATAAAAATGACTTTGATATTTAGCATTGAAGGAAATATAGGTTCTGGAAAATCAACATTTGTAAAAATGTTAAATGAAAACATTCTTAGAATTAACGGAAAAGATATGGTATTCATTCAAGAACCCGTTGATGTGTGGAATTCTATCAAAGATGATAACGGAATAACAATATTAGAAAAATTCTATGCTAATCAAGAAAAATACGCATTTCCTTTTCAAATGATGGCGTATATTTCACGTTTGCATATTTTAAAAGATGCCATCAAAAAACACCCACATTCAATTATTATTACAGAAAGGTCTATATTCACCGATAGAGAAATATTTGCCAAAATGCTATATGATGATAATAAAATAGAAAAAATTAATTATCATATTTACTTAAAATGGTTTGATGAATTTATAAAAGATGTTCCTTTAACGGGTCTTATATATATCAAAACGACTCCTGAAAAAAGTTTAGAAAGAGTAAATATAAGAGCTAGAGAAGGTGAAAACATTCCAATGGAATATCTCCAAAAATGTCACAATTATCATGAAAATTGGATAAATAATATTAATTTACCAGTAAAAATTTTAAATGGTAATATCGAATTTATAAATGAAATACCTCTTGAATGGTATAATGACATTGTTAATTTTATTGCTTCTTTTATTCAATCACAAAATATGAACATTCCGCTTGATACGCATTATTGTTAAAATAAAATATTATATGATAATATAAATGAAATGTTCTGCTAAATGATGAATTATACTGGATACTTACATATTATTGCCTTAGCTATTGCAATTTATGGAACAATGCATCAAATTGACGCAGTAAAACAAAATACTCCATATTCCCCTTATCTTTCCATAGCTTTGACCGCCATGTTACTTTTAAGAGTACCTAATCAAATTTGTGTTGCAACAAAAGAATCTCATGGATGGTATTCTGTTATTGGAACAATTGTTGGTGCTGCAAGTTTTGGATATTTAGCATATGTTGAATATAAAGCTGCAAATGCTAAAAAAAAAAATTAATCTATATCTGATAAAAGTAATTGATTTTGTAATATAGTCTGTGGCTTATATTTTAAAATATCCAATTCTTCGCCTTCTGTTGGAAACTCTTCATTGCTATAAACATCTTGTAAAAGCAACCATTCAAAAATTCCACCAGTATAAACAAATACTGAAGAAAAACCATATTTTAATAATTGTTCATATTTTTTAAAAATACTTTCATCATTAGAATTTTTACCATATATTATAATATGAATTTTCTTGTATCTATATTTATTTATAGCAGCTTCTTCCTGATGAATTTTTAAAGTACCTGGAATTAAACATGATTGTTCTGTTACACCCATTGTATTTATCAATATATAGTTCTTTTTTTTATGTTGAACAATATATTGCATGTCCTCAAATCCTATCTTTCTAGCCGATGTTTGATTTCCCATAAAGTTATAATAATTTATAAATTTATCTTTATTATTTACTTTATCTTATCTTATTTTAATTGAGAGTTTTACTTCATCTTTTGACAATACACCTTCCAACCCTCCTTTGCAATGCACTCTGCTCCCCGCATTGAACAACCCCATGAAGACCCTGAATGACAATCGGCTATCACCTCATCGTCATTTTCAATAATTTCCAAATTTGAATGATTCCAAAACATGTAACCTTTGTCTTCTGGTGGTGAGTAATCTCTAACCCATTCCCAAAGATTATTTTTTGTAATTGCATCACATATGTTTTTTGTAGTTCCAGCGAGCATATGCTGAGGCCAGTTAGCAAGAGATGTTGGGTAAATTTCTTGCGTTTCTTGTGAGTTAGACATTATATTGGTATATGTCTTTATTATATTGATATAATAAAATCAATTTAAATCAATAAGTAATTTAATAAATAATTCAATCAAATTTCAATACAATTTTAACTTCTTCCTTTCGAATACTTTTAGTGGCAGAACATGATAGTTCTTGCCTTTTCTTCCTAGTTTTCACCTTTTTTTTATTTTCTCTTTTCTTTGATGTAGAATTTCTTTTAGCTTGATCTGCTTCAATTTCATCCAAATGTTCTTTAATATAATCGAGTATCTTATTCTCTAATGCCCATTTAAAAAAATTCAATTGACCAATAGTTGTTTGAATATGCTTATCTTTTTGATATGGTATTACTATTCTATCCCACCTGCAAAAGGGGTCAAATCTCTTTTTAGAATACGCTTTCAACTTTAATTTATAATCAATGTATACTTTAAATCGCCTCGTTTTACCATTTTTATCCGTTAAATCATAGCCAATAAATTTTTGTTTGGCATAATTTGTAACAAACCAATCTATTAATCTCAATGATTCTCGAGCATTTCCATTAATTATTGACAAAATCTTATTTAAATTATTATCCTGATTGTAAAATTTAAGTAAATTATTTAATAAAAGATTATTTTGCGTAGTATACTGATTACTCATATACATAATTCCATCGCACATCTTTAAATACTTATTGGGTGTCACTTTTAATATTACTATCTAAAGGTCTCAAATACTCATCTTGGACTTTTAAATCATTTAAATAATTATTCGAAGACATAAAAGGATTGATGCTGGTTTGAATTAATAATTCTCTTTCACTCATTCTTTCACTATTTATTTCTCGAGTATTTTTATCTCTCATATCCATTCTATCACTAATTATATTAGGCTTATCTTCTTTTTGACATTCATCTTCTTTTTGACATTCATCTCCTTTTTGACATTCATCTTCTTTTTTTCTATAAGATTTTTTCATTAAATCGCCTTTTCCCCATTTCCAATAAATATATTTATTTGACATATATTTTAATTAATTATTATAATCTTAGTATTTCTCTTTAAAATATTAAGATATATATAACACATTTGGAGAGAAAGTGCAAAAATAAATACCTTTTAAATATTATTTTTTCTTGCGTTTTCTCCTTTTCTTTTTAGTTTTTCTTTTTCGCGTTTTACGCTTTTTTATGTTTACGCTTTCTATATCTACGTGTTTTCCTTTTTCCACCATCAGGCCTTTTTTCTTCGTTTTGTTCTATTTCCTGAATTTGTCCTTGTTGTTGATTTTCTTCAGCATAGTCTAAGAAGATGTCGGGGCCGATTGAGGACACATTCTCGCCGGGATACACAATGGTGGCTATGATTAGCGGCGTCGCCAGCATCTGGATAAAGGTTTAAAATTAGTTGGTTTTCGATGTCGAGACCGGTATGGTGCACGTGATTTCTTTCGAGAGACATCCGATACCAGACAACGCGGTCGAGTCCCAGCTAATTTTAATGCGATAGGTCTTTCCGATTGTTGTCGGAACGATACTGCCGCTCGCATTTATAATTGGGATATTCATTATACATTAACAAATATTATTTTTTAAACTAAACCTTTTTTATTAGCTTAAATTGCTTTGTGAATAGAAATTTATCATTATTTATGCATCTTCTCTCCAGATTACATTTTAAACAACAAATAACAACATTGTTTTTATCATGTCCTATTGAATTATCCAATCTATCGAGTGTCCATTGTCGCATCTCTCTTTTGTTTTCGTACATTATTAAAGTTTTTTCTTTACAATAATAACATTTTAATTTTGAAATAACTAATTTTTCATATACTTCTTCTTCTTTTATAAAGTTTTCTTCAGAATATTTGTTTTTTTTAATATCTTGTTGTTTATAACTCTGTATTTTTTTGCGAACAGCCTTTTTAACAGCATCACAGCCTTCAAATGACTCATTCAAAAAAACTTGATTCACAATTGATATATGGTTTTTTTTATCCAATAAATAATCCTTATTGTCCCAATTTGTTATATTCCTTTTCTCCTTTTTTTTTAATAAATATACTTTTCTATTCATATAATATATGAATAAAAATTCTCAAAATATAGTTAATTTATCAAAGAAAGATATACATCCCGTAGAACATAAAAATCTTTATTTGGCTTCTTAACATTTATTTTCATATTTGTTATTATTATACCATTTTTCTTAATCAAATTCAAATATTATATGTTTCTTCAAGGATATATGCCAAATATTGATTTAATAGCAAATTTATTAAGTTGGTACGGAGGATATGGTATTTGGGACCATCTCCTCCGTCACCAACAACACTTGTAGGATTTTATAATCAAACAATTATATATCATTATTGGGTGTTAGTTTTATTATATCTAAAGAAACCAAAAAAACAAATAGTATAATTATAGGTCGTTAGCATTTGTTATGATACTAATGACATATTTATTACCTTCGCAACTATTATCTTGGATTATGGATAAAATAGATATAATGCTAAAAAACAAATCCTTTCAATACTCTCATATAACATCCTTTGTAAATTGGTATTATTTTAACAATTGGAATCATAATGGCAGAAATTCACATTCTTTACTTTTTAGAGAAACCTTTGCAAAAGTTAGCTAAATTTATCATTAACTTACCAAAAATAATATAGAATCATTGGTTTATATTTATATAATGACCGACGAATGCCAAGAACTCAAAAACATAAAATATCAAACAATGCTTTTAAATGGTAATAATTCGAAAATAGATTCAAATAAACAAAATACCGCTAATCTTGAAGATTTCCTTGAAAAAGAAAATGCATCAAATAAAAAACAGACTTGGAGTAAACTTGGCAGGTCAACCAAATTAAAAAAAATAGAATTATTTGTTAATGAATTTTCAGAAGAACACAAATTATCCATTAAAGAAAAAATGCAACTTTCAAAATATTTAATTTCATGTTTACATAAAAAAAAACTTCAGAGAGTTAAAGATGTTGTATACGATGTTAAAAATGAGAAAATTAAAGCCATTCCCGGTTTGAAATTTAACAAAATTAAGAAAAAATTTACATTGAGAAATTTAGATAAAAAAAAATCCACATTAAAAGGATTACCGCCAAAAAGGAAAAATAAGAAAAATAAGAAAAATAAAATTGACATCCATTTAAAAGAAGATATATAAAGTATTATACATGAACGCCGACCAACTGCCTCCTTTGATAGATATTATAAATTCCATATCTGTTCCATCTGTCGTAAATGAAACGGATATTGATGAACTCAGGGAGTGCATTTGCTTGATTATTGATGAGTTTATTACTGGAAACATTGAAGAATATCGTTTTAAAGATTTCAATCACCGCGTTTATGAATATACATATGGAATACTCTCGGAATTATACAATAATATAGAAGATATGATAGATATACCACTTTCAGAATTAATCGATGAAGGCATTTATAGTTATTTCGAATTTTATGGTATCAAAAGGTCTGAAACAACAAAAGTAACAATACCCAAAAAATCTTCAAAAACCTTAAATGCATGGTTGAAAAGAAAAATAATATTTTCAAATATTATCGAAAATATTAAGAAAAAAGATACACATGAACAGGGTACAAAAGCATGGTATGAATTTAGATGGTTGCATATTACCGCCAGCAGTGCTTGGAAAACATTGGAAAGTGAAGCCGCGAGAAATCAAATAATATTTTCAAAATGTAAACCAATCAGCTCCTCAAAAGGCATGAGCGTAAATATTACATCGGCAATGCATCATGGCCATAAATTTGAGCCACTTTCAATATTATTGTATGAACAGAAATTTAACACTAAGGTGGGCGAATTTGGCTGCATTGAAAGCGACAAATACCCTCATTTAGCGGCTTCGCCTGATGGCATTAATATTAAAAATAGTAATGACAGATATGGTCGCCTATTGGAAATTAAAAATCCCACTTCTAGAGAAATATGTGGCATTCCAAAAAAAGAATATTGGGTGCAAATGCAAATGCAAATGGAAGTATTAAATTTACCAGAATGCGATTTCTTGGAAACGGCTTTTAAAGAATATGAGTCAGAATTATCTTTTAAGGAAGATGGCGCATTCGACAAAAGTCAAAATGGCGAGAAAAAAGGCGTTATTTTATGTTTCAATGATGGGAAAAAACCAGTATATGAATATACACCATTGAATATTAATAATTTTGAAGCATACGAAGAATGGCGCGATGAAATAATTGATACGCATTCGAATTTAACATGGATAAAAGACACATATTGGAGAATGGAGAAATGGTCTTGTGTTCTAGTAAGACAAAATGAACCTTGGTTTAATGCAGTAAAATATAAATTCAAAGAATTATGGGATATTATTTTGAAGGAAAGAGAAAGTGGATTTGAACACCGCAAACCCAAAAAACGCCCCAAGAAAACAAAAACCATTCAAATAACTACCCCACCATTAAAACCCAAACCACATAAGTTACTACATTTGCCAAAATTACAACATACTATCAATATTAACACTCAAACATTTGAAAACACTACTGATGATTTTTAGAAATACCGCAAAAATAATTTACTCTCCGACAATTTTCAACTGGGGGAGGCGGCAATGACAATTCATCTTTGCATTGTTTTTTTTCATATAAACCGCCGCACATATCTGGTGGGGTTGTTAACCCATTGCAAGATGTAGTCCAACATTTTTTATTATTTGTTTTTTGCTTATAAGAACCTATAGCAAATGTAGGATATAATTTATGCGCTTCTTCCATATTCAGACAAGATATTTGCGGATTATTTTTCATCTTATAATCAGGATGCAATAATGCTGTTTTTAAACTTTGCGGAAAAAGCCCAAATTCATTTTTTAAACTTTTGGGAAATTTACCATCCGTTATATTTGTAAAACCTTCAGTTTTTCTATTTAAAACAATCCATACTCCTAAAACCCCTAATGAAAATAATACAATTTTCAAGCAATATTCATTTGCCATATATAA
>Ga0302122_10000907_pt1 | contig 18474 bp, 15 predicted proteins | sample CB21_SCM_MG_FD_203115 | JGI IMG/M metagenome (GOLD analysis project Ga0302122, IMG submission 203115) | Marine microbial communities from Western Arctic Ocean, Canada - CB21_SCM | ecosystem: Environmental > Aquatic > Marine > Oceanic | place: Canada: Western Arctic Ocean | collected 2017-09-28
TCTTGTTGCTTGGTTCCGTGTTCCCAATGACCTTCCATTATACATTAACTGTACTTGGTAGGTTATCAATGCCATGGTCCTCCTGCATCAAACAATAAGACATTGGTTTCAAGAAGGAAGAAGACAGGGGGAGTGCGGGCGCAGGTCTAATCTCTCTTTTTCACTGGAAATGCAAGATAAATACCAAATGCTCCAACAATTATCAATAACCAAATCCAAGAACTATCGTCTGCATCCGGCGCATTGTCGATTTCAAGGCTCGAAATAACTGCTAAAGGACTAGATGAATCATCTCTTTCATGGATTATTACCCAAAAGACATCATCTTCCGAAATCCTATCATTGTTTAATTGTATATTTACTGAGTCCGGCGTGAATTCTGATTGAACTAGGTTCCAACCAATTCCACCTTCCTCAGTGGATTGGTTGTCAAGGTCTATCGAAAATGAATTTAGTAATACATTATGAAATACGGTTTGACCATTTGAAGCTACACCTTTTCGCAATGTTATCGATTCTTCAACCAACATGATTGTCAATCTACTGCCGTTTCTCTTTTCTTCACTACTTGTTAATTCAATATTCATTCCTTCAGCAGTTGGATTCATCACTAACTCACTGCTGCTCGCTCGACTAGATTCACTCTTCATCACTTGGCGCGATAGGGATGACATATCGATGACCCCTTGCCCATAGAAATCCCCATTCAACCAAAACGCAGGTGTGCCATTGGCCTCACTTATATTGATGCGAGCAGCTCTCAAATCCATTGCCATATTGTTGAGTGGGTCGTCTTTGGGATGAATCGTGATGGTAATCAGGCGACTTGCATGAACTTGTTGTAACTCCACGACTTGTGGGTCGATGATAACACAATACTCACACCAAGTAGCCGTTAATTCCTCAACAAGCACTTTGCTTCCTTTGTATTCCTCATTTGAAGATGCTTGACCATAACTAGGAATTGCCGCTAATAATAGCAGCAGAATTAGCATCCAAGACTTCGCTGCCACGCCCATTCCAACATGTACTTACCAATGAATATATGTCTGAATGGCGCCGCCATGAGTTTGATATCATGGCAGAGAGGTGGGTGCAGGACCATCAGCGCGACCCTTGGCGTCGTAGGGCTGTGGCAGAGGGATATCGGGCCCGTTCAGCCTTCAAGTTGAAACAAATCCAAACACGTTTCGAAATCATGGAAGTAGGAGACGTCATTCTCGATGTCGGCTGCCACCCTGGGGGATGGACTCAAGTTGCGGTTGAAGAAGTAGGAGAACAAGGATTCGTTATCGGGGTTGACCTTGAATCATCAAAACCGGTTGATGGTGCCCACTTATTAGTTGGAGATATCACTCATCCCCAAACTCAAGATCGAATTCTTGATTTGCTGGATGGAAAACAAATTAATGCAGTCATCTCAGATATCTCTCCCGAGATTACAGGTCGTTGGGAGATGGACCAAGCCATTGCAATCGACCTTGTAGCCAAGGTTTTTGATTTTGCTCTGCCTTTATTGCGTCCAGGTGGAAAGTTCATCACGAAGTTATTCCAAGGCGTTGGAGTGGACGAATTAATCAAGAGCGTGAAGCAACACTTCTCCAAAGTCAAGCGTTTCTCACCTGAAGCAAGCCGTAATTCCTCAAGCGAAGTATACCTAATTTGTCTCAATCACAAACCATGGCTGGCAGACAGTGGTGGACCTGATATAACAGGGGAAATGGAAGTCGCATTCAATGATGACGAAGAGGAAGAAGAGATTCAAACGGTGGCAACAGGATTTAGAGTCATAAGAAGGAATACGGAATCAGAATAGACTGCTTAATAGTGAAAGAATAAATGCACAGAGTTTCATGGCCATCGATGCAAGGACCAAAGCGATATTGAAGCACGCCGGATTGAATAGGGATATTTCCCCTGCTAAAGAATTCAAAGCCCCCCCTCCGACTCCCAGTCCAAGAACTTCTATTCAATCACTTGTGGCCGAAAGGCCATTCGCTAGAGTTGAATTGGTTATCTTGAGAAAATACCCCCGCAGATATGTTAGCAATCAACGTTTCACCGGTTATGTTGCGGCTGCTTGTGGGCGAGATGAAACCGGTTTTGTAGGCCTTGTTTTATGGGGTGAACAAGTAGAAGAAGTGAGAGTTGGAGACCTTGTTAGAATAGAAGCAGGATGGACAAGACGTCATGCTGGAGACCTGATTATAAGCAGTGGGAGAAACGGCAGATTGTCAGTCATTGAAGGCTAATTCATTAGGTTCTCATTTGAGCAATCATAAAGAGGGGAACCTTTTGGGCCAAACGCCCGAGGCTATTATCATGAGTGAACGCGCAACCGTCTGTACAGCATCTGGAGTACCATTGGTCGATGCGGCCAGTACTTCATTCCCGTGTCCACAATGTAGCCATGCGATTGGTCGCAGCCCACGTTGCCGCAATCAAGCAGTTGCTTGGATTTGCCCAGAATGTGGTTTTCAAGGACCCTGAGGTGATTTCGCATGGGATTGGTTGCAATAACATACAAGATAATGGGAGCCGATGGCGATACCGACATCGAGGCTGTTGCCGATAGAGTTAGAGGATTGGCTGATGATGTCTTTGACATCCAAGCAGTTGAGTTGAAGCCCTTGGCTTTCGGTCTTCGTTTCATTCAGCTTCACGTCGTTATGGACGACGGAGAGGGATTGGTTGATTCCTTTGAAGAGAAGGTCAAAGGTGTTGGCGATGTTGGGGAAGTTGAAGTCCTCGAAATTGGCTTACTCTGATAAAATCAGAGAACTCTTGTTACAGCATCTTAGTTGCACAATAATTTGTTGCACAACATTGTTTGTTAGTGCTTTGATGAATGATGCTTAGAGTTGCCTAATTGGAACCCGCATGAACTCTTTCAACAGAGTGGTAGCATAGGTCCCACTTGGCAAGGTGAATCTAAACCTCAAACAAGCACCCTCTGGATGCCAACGACTCCCCTCTTGTGGTCCTTCATTCCAGCGCATATCTAGAGTTTCGGGATCTGCCTTTGGTACCGTATCAACTACTAACTCCCTAAAAGTGGATACCAATGGTCTTCTTGCACCTTTGCTGGATAATCTTGGAATGGATTTGACTTTCCACGTGAAGCCTTGAAGTTCCAAGTCTTCCATGGCCTTTTGTGCATGAATTCCGAAGTCCTCACTTTCAGAGCCAGGTAAAACCCCTGTTGGCACAAGCCTACCCATCTGACAGTTTCGTTGTAGTCTTGGTAATGTACTTTCATTTGCTAAAACCATGCGCTTGCTCTCAAGACTACCTGATTCGTCCACCGGTCCAACAACGTCGCCGATTATTGGGATTGTAATTGGCTGATTATCCTTGATTCTATTCTGTAATAAGTGATTGAAAACGAGAGACTGAAGTGCATGAATCCCTAATAGTTGCAGGGATTTCGGCATCTTTGTAAAGGCCCCAATATAGTCATCTGGGTTTTTGATAAGATGGTGAAGCATTTCCTTTTCCCATCCAAGATGTTTTGGGGCTAATTCGATGGCGGCTTCAGCGTCTCCATGTTTTCGCCAATGGCTGCGGAATTTTTCTACTTCCTCACTTTCACTTTGGCCTTCAAAACCGATGTATGCTGAAACTGCACCTGCGACGTCATCCTTGACAAGGAATCTGCCGAATTCAGGTGTTACTGGGCGGTTGGCTCCGAATCTTTGAGGCCCGATGAAGTTTGGAAACCTTCCCTTTCCGAGTAATTCTTCTAGTGAATCCCTGATACCGTTGACTTGCTCAAGCGCCTCACTTTCCGACATTGGGCTACCGTCTTCGTGTGCGCAACCTCGTACAATTATGGTGAAACTGTTGCCCCGATGGCTGCCGAACCCAAGTTTTTGGTGGGTCCTTCCCAAGATGTCTATTTCTACATCCTTGAGATCTACTGATGCTACGTTCTTGACATGGGTGTCGATAACGAAGAGTTGCTTGGTGATGGCTTTCTTGTCTTTTGTTCCGGCAAACCAGATTCGGTTGCTGGAAATCCGCAGGCGCTTTGCTAATTGTTTGACAAATCTATTTGTTTCCCAATTGGTCAAGGTTATCTTTGCGAGGGTAAATCTACCTTTGTTGTCGGTTGAAACTGATTTGGATTGCTCATCAACGCGAAAGTCGCTAACACGCATTTTGAGCATGCCGCCGATGCCTTCGCCTTCAACGGTATAACCGCCAAGTCCCATACCCTCAGCAAGTGGGTCAGACATACAGGCCACCTATTCAAATGGTGGTGGTGGAGAAATCCTTAGCCAAATCTGAGCAGAGGTCTTTTAGCAACTTTTCAGCAGAAGTTTTGCCCTTGGTTCTCAAGTAAAGTTCTGGCTCATCAAGGTCTGGGTGTCCTGGGAAGTAGTTTGCATAGTCCACATTCTTGTGGTCATTGCAGCGCTGACGGAATAGTTGTAGAGAGGTGTGGCTTTCACCAATAAAGCGAATTCGGAGCTCATTTTTCTCGCGGAGAAGGACCTTGATTGGCATCTTAATCGATTTGCCCAACTAAGAGGTCTGTTTGAACCTTGTGTAAGCGGCGATGCTGTGGAACTCTCCTTTCAATACCCCTGTAAGGGGTACTGTCGGCCCTTTCCATTATCAACCCCGCCTTGCTGCGACGTCCATGCAGGAGGAGCGGCCTGCTTGGTTGGAAAAGGCAGGAAGGCAGTTTGAGAGGGCCTCGTGGCCAATTCTAGCCGTTTCTGCCCTAGTCACCGGTATTCTTCTTTTACAATTAGTTCCAGACCTTCCATCCTTCCACACGGATTTGGCTGAATTTTCACCCGATGATGATGCCTCAAATGCTAAGCAAAGGATGGAAGAATATTTTCCTAGCGAATCACGGCCTGTTTTTATCCATGTAAAGGCTGAAAATGGTGGCAATATTTTGGCTATTGAAAATATTCAGTTGATGCATAGCCACTTGCAGGTGATTCGCAATCTCTCCGAAAGTTATCAAGGACTCATCGTCAATGAAATCGCTGCTCCAGCGATAATTGAAACTGCTCTTGCCGAAGAAGGGGATGGTACATTAATTTCAGAATTGACAAATTGGACGCACTTACTAGATTTAGTGGTGGACTCTGATGTCGATTGCCTAAGTTCTAGAGATGACCAATTAGATTCGGTAGCCGCTTTTGCTCGCGACTCTTTATTGCATCGCGACCTCTCTTATAGCAAAGTTTGTGATTATCTCGACGACCAGGCTGGAGAAGGTATCCCAAGCGCTACTTCTACGCTTTGGGTTTTGGAAATTGATCCTTCCTTGGAAGTGACTGAGAGGCAGTTTAAACAAGACCTAATTAGACAAGAATTTGCCAATCTCTCTTCTGAGTCTGGATTAACTTACTCGGTAGTTTCCCTAGATTTGATTTCACATGATATAGATGAGGGTACCTTTGATAATCTGGTATTATTAGTCATTCTTTCAACCTTGGTGGTGGTGGTTGTTTTGGCCATTGCTTTCCGCTCAAAGCGTGGAGTTGCCTTCCCACTCGTTGGATTGTCCTGTGCGATGATTTGGACCTATGGCTTATTGGCGGCGATGGATGTTTCATTCTCTGCTTTGGAGGTGGCTGTTGCCCCTCTAATTCTTGGCTTAGGTATTGATTATTCCATTCATCTTCAACGCCGTTATGAGGCATACCGAGGCCAAGGCCTCACTGCTGCACAATCTTGGTTGCTTTCCTGCAACCGCCTTTCAGTTGCTTTGTCTTTGGCAGTGCTAACCACCGTTGCTGCTTTCTTATCGAATATTATGTCTGACTTACCTCCAGTGCGTACTTTTGGTTTGGCTTTGGCCTTTGGTGTAGTATCGGCTTTCATCGTCTCGACAGTTGTGGTAGGTGCAATGCATGTGGTGATGAATCGTAGTGGCGTGGAAATAGTTCACAGAGCACCATTGAGATTCCCAAAGGCTGTTGACCGTATTCTCGGAGTTCAGAAGCGCCAACAAGCGGCAGTATTAATCACTGCAGTCATAATCTCTTTTGCCTCTCTACTCAGCGCTGCTAGTCTTGAAACTGAGTTTGACTTGACTGACTTCCTCGATGATGAGATGCCAATAATGCAAGTTCGTGGAGAATTACGAGATTCATATATCGCATCTGGTTGGAAACCGGTCTACTTGTTCTGGGAGCCAATTGATGGACAACAGGCCATTCCAGATGGTGCGGATTTGCTAAACCAACTTGATGCCTTGGATAATCGACTTGGCCATATCCATGGGGTTGTCGGCGTCGAACGCTCTTCAGACCACCCAGCCTACGAAGGAATATACACAGTGCTTAGGGATAAGGTACAGCGAGATTCAGATTTTGGAGAACGCCATAACATGGTGATGTATGGGCAATCCTTAGTTCAGGATGATGTCGAAAAAGAAATTGACCTGTCAGCAGCTTTAGTAGAATTAAGCACTGATGAGGGAGTCAGCGACCCCCTTTCTGGCAGAACTTGGGCCGAGCGTATCGAAGTTTCCGTCCACTTAGAAGATGGTGAAATCGCTCACTTAAGGATTGAAATAAGAGTTATTGCCAGTACCAGCGCCCAGAGTAGCGAAATTATCGGGGAGATTGAACAACAACTTGGTTCAACAGATAGTAGCGGAACAATCCGATATGACCTGTCAAATGTTGCTGTAATAACTGTGACCGGCGATCTTGTTATGCTTGAATCGGTATTGAAAGGACTGAACGATTCTCAAGTTGAGTCAACGGCTATCAGTCTTGGAGTTTCATTTGCAGTTCTGTTTCTACTTACACGCCGCATAATGCCAGCGATGTTGACCCTTGCCCCAGTTGCTTTGGCGACTCTTTGGGTCGTTGGCTCGATGGTTATCTTTGGCTTGAATTGGAATGTGTTGACAGTTATGGTGACTGCTTTGACGATTGGAATCGGAATTGATTACTCGATCCATATTTGGCGGCAGTTTGAGATTGAATGCGCCGAGGGTGATGACCCATGGGAAGCGATGAAGAGGACTTTATCAACTACCGGAGTTGCTCTTGCTCTTTCTTCAGGGACCACGATGTGTGGATTCATGGTCTTGCTATTATCTCCAATGCCGGTGATTCGAGACTTTGGTTTGGTTACCTCATTGACAGTTTTATTCTCATTCATCTTATCTGTCATGGTGCTTCCTATCTTGCTTGTTATGAGTGCTTCAAAAGGCACCGAAACTTCAGTTGCGCAATGATTCTATCAGCGGTTTAACTGCTATCCCTTGCTCTCGCGCTACTAAGGCCAAGCAGAACCAATCCTCGACACATCCTAAGGCTCTTTTCTTACGCTTGGCTCGTCGTAAAACTTCTTCTTTTACCAGCCCTGTGATATCGGCAATTATGTCTACAGGTTTTTTTTCTATATCATTAAGGACAGGTGATTCGGCTGCTGTTCCTCCACTCTCAGGACTGATTTCATTTGGCTTTCCAAAGAGCGGTGGGTGGAGTAGGATACTTGGCCTTGGGAACCAGCCTAAGGGGGCTGAAATATTCTTTAAACTCATGTTTAGAGATAATCCCCCCTTCTCTTTTTTCAACCAATTATTTTCCAATAATTGGTCGACAGCGGCTTCGGCTTCATCTGGTTTTAACCACTGGAAGTCAAGACTCCAAGAACGAGATATGGCATCTTTACTGAGTGTTTTGTCTGCCCCTCTCCAAGTTAAAGCCAATACCCTAAGGATATCCTCTTCTGCTTTATCGGACATTGGACTCAAATAAACTGTGATGACGAGCCACCTTCAAGTCTTGCATTACCATTCTTCAATGTGCATGGCAACAATTGGATTACTCTCATAGCGCAAGCGCAACCATGCTTGGTAGATATCATCGATCTCAGGAATCTCTCCAGCTAAGGCTGGGATTCGATTATTGAACTTCTTTTGGAAGGAGTTACTATTTCTTCCCAATTCTTTCTGAATTTCTCGCAGGCCAAAGTAATCTCCCCTCTCGACACTGCGGACTAAATATCGAAAAGCATCTCCTAGTCCTGAACCTCTTATTTTATCATGAACCATTAGGGCGCGCTCTACAACTGAGGGAACATTTCCAAGGGATGATTCAATGCGTAATCTCTTGAGGATTCGATTAACTCCTTCCTCATCAGATAGGGGATCAGGAATGCGCTCATCTTTACTGGTCATTTCTACAATGCTCTTATTTGAGACACCAGGATATTTGCGGATTAATTGATAGACAGCGCGCAATTCGGATGATATTTTCACCTTATTTCCGAAGCGCCGAGTTTGCATATATATTGAGAGGCAGTTCCTATTGTTTAACTCCATGGTGCAAATCCTTTGTGGAATAACTAATGAACACAAAACCCAACGCACCCTCATGACAGACAGCAAATGGTCGCGCTTCGTGCTATCTGGGAACAAACTACTTCCTAGTGGTATCAGCATTTCTGATAGTCGTCTTGCACGACTTGATGTTATGTTAGAAATCCGCAGAAAGGAAGGTCAAACCCTACCAATTTCCGCTCTCAAGACTTTGGGGAGTAATTGTTCACGATTATTGGTTGACCCGCACACAGATAACCATCAAGACCTAATCGATTGTATAATGATGGGCTCATCTCTTGTTTGCATCGACCATCGGGCTCAATTCAAGGAACTGCAATCCGCTCATGCTACAAGTCAGAATATTGTCGTTAAATTAGAGTTGAATTCGGAAATGCTTGAAAATCCAGAAGACCATTTGACGAGGTTGAAAACATTATCAGATATGGTTGGTGAATTGATTATGGTGAAAACACGCCAACCAGGTATTCTTGAGGAATGGTGGATTGACTTACCTAGTTCTATTCGTTCCTCATGGCGCTGGATCATGGTTCCTGCTGAGGGTGAAAAGTTGCCGTTGAAGAATAGTAGTAGCATTCATTCTTGGGCTCTTAGTGGTGATTTGTTTTTATGACCTGTCAAGGTCCTGATTTCTCTTCAGGTCCATACCAAGATAATCTGTAGACTGGCTCTCTATATCACAGAAGGTAGTCACATAATGCTGAAATTAGCCTGAGAGTAGTGTTCAGGATAAGCGAGTAAACCCACCATTCTCATCCTGTTTCCAGCGCCCACAATCAGGGCCAGCAAACCATGAGCCCTCCTCATCATATTCGTATTCACCAGCCCAAACTAAGCCCTCCCAATCAGCGATCCTTGTACCGATAATTGGAATTGATTTGTCATTCTTTGAGGGCTCAGGTATTTTCAGACTATCTAATGCAGCCAAGGCACTGGCAGATATTTCTGTAGTAGCAGTCATTGGCACATAGGTAGGTTTTGCTTGTGCTGCAATTGCTGGTGGCGGGCCAGATATCTTGGCTACCTCCTTTTCTTCTTCAATAAATAGTTCTTCTTCCCTACTAACGAATCTTCTAATTAAGAAAACTACCACTAGTAGAATGATTATCGCACCCCCGCTATACATTGTAGGCTCGGCAATTTGAGATAGGAAACTATCCGGTTTTGCAGTCATTTCGACTTCAAGACTAATGCTATTATCTTCTTCATTAAGTTCGGGTAAATGGTCATCAGGGTCAACACTTGCAGTCAATATCCAATCCCCGCTCTGTTTCGGCCACAAATCAATGGTAAGTTCCCAAATGCCATTCGCCACTAAGCCGTGAGTCCTAGTTTCACTCCACCCCATCAAGACTGTACCATCGGGGGAGGTCATCGTTATGTTGAGTGTTATTGGCTGTTCTACGCTTTCTCCCAGATTGTCGACCTTAAGAGAGACACGGAATTTATCCCCCATGGTAATTGAATCTGAATCGCTTGTGAAAGTGGTCATTCTCAAGTCAGGTCCGATGCTAGTTAATTTTAACTCCAACCAAGGAGTAGTGTTGGAATTAGCCCCTGATTCACTGAAGAGTTCCCTACCAGAAGCATCATTTCCGGTAAGCCAACAAGCCATAACAGAATCACTAGGCAAGTCGCTAGGGCGCCCGAGTCCGCTCATATTGAATTTGAAAGAGTAAACGCTTCTATCATTGAATACTCCAATCGGTGGGAGAGTTAGAGAGACAGCAGGCCAATCAAGCCCATTACCTCGAACTTGGCACCATGTGGTAATCGGATTCTCAAAGTCGATATCATCTCTGACACTAGCAGTTACTACTACTTCGTTGAGGTGGTAGCGGCTTGGGAGGCTGTGCTCAGTTGCTGTGAGTAAAAGCGGGTCTTGGTCATCAACGTGAATTGAAATTGGTCCTAATTGGCCCAAGACTTGCCAGCCCATTTCATCAAATACTGTCAGTGTTAACTCTCCACTCCCGCTTCTTGGTGGGTCAAGAACTAGGGTGTCCATGCTACCGTTGACTAATTCAACGGCTTGTTCTCCATTCCATTGTTCACCATTTATCAGGCCCTGCCATCTCAATAATACAAGTCCATCCATTGGTAATTCCGATTGACCATGCTTGATGTTGGCCGTAACTCGCATTTCATCTCCCATTGCAAGGTAATGTTCATCTTCGATCTCACCTTGCAAATTCCCTTCAACATCCGTAAAACTGAAATTACTGAGAATCAAGTCGAATGTCAAGAACCATTTATTTTCTAATGCAAATTGTGCTGTGCCATCGGCATCAAAAATATTGATATCCAAAGCACCGATTGAAACTTCACTTGGGTTGATTCTCCAAGTAGGAGCAAAAGCGACGTTAAGAACTAGATTTCCCGTAATGATGCTGCTTGAGCATGTGATACTATCACTGATTATCCTCTCATCCAAGGCAGAGCAGCCACGTCCATCTGATAACCATCTGATTCCCAGTTCTGCCTCACCCCCTAGCAATAATTCGATTTTGTCAATATCCGCAATATCATTTGCATCGCTAACTTCGATTATCCAACCCGATACTATCCCTGGCTCCATCCTCATGCCTTGGCCTAATACTTCAGTTCCATTGGCGGTGATTGATTCCAATACACTCTTGTGTGGACTCCTTGTTTGCCAATATAGGGACGGCTTATCTTCATCATTACTTTCGAATGGATGGGCCACCACGTCAAGACCGTTCAGCCAAATTTGTACATTGTCGTGGTCGGAATTTGCACTATCATTGATGGTGAAATTTAGATACCATAATGTATCTTGGTTTTGAACATTAAAAGCCGTTATCATCATCTCTTCAGATTGAGCCAGGCCATCCATAGGACTGCCATTCTGGCCATCATCAACTCCTTCTACCCAAGTTAGTAATTCTAGACTGCTGAGATTAAGACCTCCAGCCTCCCAAAGTGTTATCGAGACCTGCCGGTTAGTTTGCGAATTGATATAATCACCATTTGCAGGGGTGCTTGAAATCATCATTGGCCCACTATCATCAACATAAATAACTGGCTTAATATGGCCGCTTGTTATGTTGTAAGTAAGTGATGACCTTGCTCTAACAGTGATTTCAAGACTTCCATTTAGACTTTGATCTAGTGTGTAGGAATGTTGCTTTGATGTTGCCATATCAAGCCAATCTGTAGTATCATTCCACCAAGTTGTTTGACCTTCATGATTTGTACTGGTCAATTTTAGTTCAAGTCTTGATTCAATATTAACTCCGCTGTGGTTTTGCATTGTCAAGGGGAAAAATGACTTCGCCACGACTAGTAGTTCAGCCCCTTCATAAATCACTCCACCATCTGCTATTTCCAACATTTGCTCTTGCCCAGGCCAGCGGCCCGACAATGATTCTATTGAGACTTCTAATTCCTCATCCAATTCGATAATATCACTGAGGACGTGTTCGATTGAGATTCCTGAATGGGCTATACTTTTGGTGCCGAAACGTAATTTATCATCTGGGATTCCATCAGCTAGGGTGATATTCCACTGGATTCTGCGATCCCCATTTACTGCTGAGATAAGTTCAACTGTATAATTCTCAATTAGACCAAATCCATCTTCAATTATTATGCTACCAGAGTCGGGGTCTCTGCTGATATTCACTACAGTTTGGCTAGGCTGGTTGCCATTGGTGGTGGAGATCCACAGCACATCTAAGGCAGTACCATTGGTTATATGATGACCTGTGATGATGGGTATTGCTTGGTTAGAAGAATGTACAATCGCTGGAGGTGCTTGGTAAAATCCTGCATGGTCGATGTCCAAAGTTATGTTGTCGATACTAGGGGTTGTCCAATTCATCAGTTCCGTAGTTTTCATCCGCACCCGATATGCTAAATGATTTGCATTGCTGAGGGGAATAATGCTATCGGTACTCGAATACCAACTGGAGATTGTACCATCTGGACCCCCCCACGCGGTTGAGTCAAGGCTTGCTGCAACCATATGGCTGCGGATTTGAGTGTCCACGGAGGTCCCAGCAGGAGTATTAGCAGCGATATCTATTCGAATTGGCCTACAGGTAAACTCTGTAGCTGGGCGTAAGTCCATCGCTGGGGATTGAACCCAGCCTTCTACCAAACTGAGATTTCCTGCTACCATCATATCTGATAGATAGACAGCTCCCCATGAATTATAGAGGTAGGCAGACATGTCTCCCGTACCCGCTACAATACTGTTGTTAAGAACAGAGGCAGTTAAATCAAAGAAACTAATCTGTAGGTTAGATAATTTTCTCCAGATTCCAGTTGTGGGGTCATACCCCCATGCCTTATCACTTTTTGAGCCAGTGTTGCCAGCAAATATTACCAATTCATCATGAAGTACAACAGTTTCATGACCGAATAATGCTTTTGGCATATTAGGTAGAACCCACCAAGTATCGTTACTTGGGTCATAGACTTCCACATCATCGTAGATTACCGGTGGATACCATGTACTTGCTGAAGTTTTCTTTGCTCCACCAATCGCATATAGCAAGCCATGGTATTCTGTTAAAGTTAAGCCCCAACGAGAGCGATTCATATTCGACATTACCGCCCACTCATCGTTAGCAGGATCATATCTCAAAGTTTGATTAGTTGGGTTAGTTCCGCTATATGCACTAACTCCACCAGCCACGTAGATGTAATCACCCAAGGCTGCGACACCAGCATTCCCCACGCCCCGCTCAGATGGAAATGAAGTACCCTCATACCAAGTTGAGTTGCTTAGATTGTAGACTTGATTCATGCCGGTAGAACTTTTGGTGGGATTAGAATTGGTCGGCCACCAATCACCCAATACTACGATTAAATCACCAACTCGGCCGGAGCCAGCATATTGTTGGGCCTTGATCATCCCGCCGCTACCACCCCACGCATCATTAGCAAAGTCATAGACGTCCACCATGTTGGTTGCCATCTCATCGTTGTTTTGACTGGGGTTCGGGTCTTCCCTCCCTCCGATTATCCATACTTCTCCTAATTCGGGTATTGCAACCGAAGTTGCTCCTGTCTTGCCTATTGGAAGATTATTGACGCCAACGAATGGCAAATCAGGGCGCTTCATGAATGGCTTGCCTTCTTCACTGATGTTGAGGGCAGTTCTTGTTGCGCCATTGCTTGACCAATTATCATGGATAACAACGACCTCCTCTTTATTGTTGAGATTATTGAGAACTTGATGGCCCACGTTCGGGGCCATGATTGATGCCAACAGAAGGATGCAAAGTAGAGCCGGTGCCAACCCCTTACAGTCCCGCATATTATTTTGGCATTATTGCATGGCCTTGTTCTTTGTGGTTTGGTGAACCCCTGAACAACTAACACCTAATGACTGCATACCTTCATGCGTGATGGCGTGATGCGCGGCCGCTGAGGGATACTTGATGGCCGACGAATTTATCGCGCGACATCCTTTGACAGGTAAACCTCTACACACTGTAAATCATCGAAACCGGAAGAATAAAGTCCGAACAATTAAAATCGGACCTTGGAGTGAAATCGAAAAAGAAGATGTGATTCCTTTGGCTAGAGGGGATATTTCTATTATGGAAGTATTATTTGAAGGTCGAACTGTCAAAGTTGGCAGACCTGCCGGAATTAGAGCCCTTCCGAGAGTTATTACCGGGCCACTAAAACCAATGCACGATGCCTTAGTAATGGCACTAGTGGATAGCAATCCCGAAGTTCGGATGGCTGGACTTGAAGTTTTACCCATCTGTGCAATGCGCGACTCTGATCAATTACTGGATATTCTTGCAGAGTTACTGGACGATGATGTTCTGATGGTTCGGCAAGCAGCATCTCACTGCCTTGGAGATTTGGCTGCGGACTTCCCTTCCGGTACTGACACCTTACTCCATATCGAATTACGGCATACTGTTGAAGACCGTCGAAAAGAAGCCTGGAGGGGATTGCGATCATTGTGTAGTATCTGGCCGGATGTTGCTGCTGACCACATCGACCGGTTGATTCGAGAAAAGGAACTTCGCTTGAGAAGAGATGCTGCTTCGATGTTGAGTAGATTAGTATCTCGTTCTGGCGCCAAAATCTGGGACCTTATTTCATGGTCCTTACAAGATGAAGATGGAGAGGTTAGAATCAGGGCAGCATCCACTCTGCGTCCTTTGGCAGAATCTCACCCAAAAATCGCTTTAATCTTGGCCGAAGATGCGCTCTTTGATTCTGAGGAAAAAGTCCGTGCCAAGGTAATCAGTTGTCTCGACCGGTTGGACTCTTCCTCCACCAAGTTGCGCTCTTTGGTTACTAATGGGTGCAGGGTCGCAGATGTTGCGGTTAGAAAGGCCTGCATCCATTTAATCACCCGTCTCTATAGCGATGATGAGGCGAGAGAACTATCCATTGAATTGCTGAAACAAGAAACCAATAAGGAACTGATTGAATATCTTGAGGAATTATCAGTAGACCACCAATTAGAGGGTGATGAGGCAAGGAAGAATGCCTACTTGGCTCCGGCTGAACCTGTGCCTGCAAGAGATCTAGAAATTATGGCAAGTGAGGCCGACTTACCACCTAGGTTGGCCTTAGAGGAAGACAACCCAGCGAAGCCTTTGGCTAAGGATGAAGATAGGCACGCTTAAAGCAGCATCTCAGGTCGCCGGCACACTGGAGTGTATATCAATGTCAGATGAGAGTTTTAATGGCCGTGGAGAGCAGTTTGAGCGCCTATGGGAAGGACAGACTCCTAAAGGCATCAACCGTGTCAAGGCCCTCAAGTTCCGTCAATACATTCTCGAGCACGTCAGGCAGAAGCGCCGACCTCTGACCCGTGAGAATGCTAAGCGCTACTGGATGGGAGACATCCAGCGTGAAGAAGCAGAGAACGAGTCATTCTGATGTCTTAGTTGGGAGCCTTGTTCCGGCGCCCAGTCGAATCAAAAGGAACGGAGGCGGTCGCAATGATTACAGAACAAACATTTACAGCATGGAATCTAGAACCAGCCATCAACAAGGGTTTAGAAGACCTAGGTTGGGAAAACGCAACTTGGATTCAATTAGAGTCTATACCTTCAGCAAGAGAGGGGAAAAATCTCATTGGTCAAGCAAGAACTGGTTCTGGAAAGACCGGTGCATTTGGTATACCAATTCTAGAACAATGTGAAGCAATTGGCAAATTGCAGGCATTGGTCCTAACACCTACCAGAGAACTAGCTAGTCAGGTTTGTGAAGAATTCAAGCAACTTCAAAGCGACAAGGGATTGAAAATCATCAGCGTCTATGGTGGCACAGATATTGACAAACAGGCAAAGGAACTCGATGATGGCGTAGATATCATTGTTGGAACACCCGGTCGCGTGATGGACATGAGCAAGAGAGGACATATCGATCTTAGCCAACCCTCCATATTTACTCTTGACGAAGCAGATAGAATGCTCGATATGGGTTTCATGCCCGATATTATGTGGATTATGGAGAAGTTGGAAAACCGCCAACAAACTCTGCTCTTTAGTGCAACCTTCCCACCAGAGATTCTCGATGCGGCAAATGAGTTCATGCCTGAGCATGTTTATGTCAGCAGTGGCGGGTTTGAATTAGATATTCCAGATATTGAACAACACGCAGTCCGAATAGGACGTGGCAATAAACTGTGGGTCATGGGTCGAATACTCACTCAAGAAAGAGAAGGTCAAACAATCATTTTTTGCAATACAAAGCGGATGGTTGACATGCTAGTTGAGCGCCTTGCTAAGCATCGCTTCAGTTCAGCCGTTGGACTGCATGGCGACCTACCTCAAAATAAGCGTGAGAGAATTCTAAATGAATTCCGCCAAGGTGAAGTTGAGATTATCGTAGCAACAGATGTAGCCGCCCGTGGACTCGATGTCCAAGAGGTTACTTGTGTCATCAATTACGACTTGCCAGATGATTTGGACTCCTATGTCCATCGGATTGGGCGTACAGGTAGAATTGGTAGAAAAGGAGAGGCATGGTCATTTATCACCAAAGATGATGTCCCTACTTTAAACAAGTTAAGAGCAAGTCTAGGTCTAAATATCAATGATAGTGAAGCACCGGAATTGGTGGAAGGAGTTAGAGAACCAGTACAGAGAGTGGATGACTGGAGTGAAGTTGCCGATGTCTTTGGAATGGTTCCTTTAACCCTCCAATTATCTGGTAAAATCTCTAAACTAGCGATAATTGAACATGCTATGTCTTTGGTTAGAATGCAGGAATTAGCACTTGGCGACATTAGAACAAAAGATGGAATCACCACTTTGGAAGTCCATTCATCAAAGGTATCCTATGTTAAAGAAGCATTGGATGGTAGCGAAATTAATGGCGTTAATATTACTGTTTCACTCTGATTCAAGATTTTTATCTGGCCTTTGAATATTAATCGAAGTGCCCGCAATGGTCAACATTCCCAAAGTACCCAGTGACCAAGCAGTGGAAATTGCATCATCATAATTCCTTATTGCCTGCCCACAACGTGCTGATATTTCATTCAAAGAATCACAGTTCTCTATTTCAGAAATTGCAGATTGAGTTTCATCTCCAGTCCATGAAGAGGCTGCAAGAATAAACATAATTATGGCAATTGCGATTAAACCAATGTGGATTGATTTCCATTGTTGGCGGAAACTGATTTTCCATCCTTCTGTTTCTGATTCGGCGGCCTCTCTAACGCGTTTTGGCCCGCCAACCCAGTAAAACCAGGCAGTCCACATCCCTACTAGGATAAGGAGGAATCCATATTCGAACATTATCTTGTGGAATTCATACATCTCGTTTGCACACCATACACCGCGTGGGTCTACATCGCATCCAGATCTTGCAAAGTGATATAGAAGAGTTAGCCGCATAAGATTCAAGACGAATACTAAGGAACAAAGAACGGCAATCCCTCGTAACTTCAAACGCTGAGGAACGCCATCAGTTAGCATGACTAAAGTTGAGATGAATAGCATTTCGTGTACTCCAGCACATTCATCACCGACGAATAGTGCAATTCTTCCATCTGGAAAGTTTGGGTGTACCAAATCAACCCGTGTCCACCAACCTTGGTGAGTAGAAAACTCACTTGCCCCTGGGCCAAATATTAACTCTGTCAGATTATGCCATAGGTAAGCCTCGACTGTCTGAATAACAGCCAAAGTATTGGATGGTTGAGTGAGGAACCAGTAGATCATCTCCAAAACCAAAAGAACAAGTGGGATTTTGAGGTAGCGAAGGCCCAACCTGCCGACTTCAGGCCATGACATATCGTCATCAGCACGTTTAGTCGCAGTCTCCATCATGCGTACACAAGATGCACTCGCCTTTGAGTCATGTGGTAATAACTCAACGAACTAGATGGTCGCCGGATTGAAAAGGGATATCCATGAGGTTGTAGCGATGCTAGAGCCGCTTCCACTTGGCAAGGGTGCGGTTGATGAAGTTAGCAAAAGGATTGACGTCATTGGCTTTTTATGCCCGATTCCCATTTCTATGACAAGAGAGGCGCTAGCAGAAATGGAAACCGGAGAGGTATTAGAAGTCTGGGCCGATGACCCAGAGACTCTGCACGATATGCCAATTTTATTACAGAGGGTTAGAGCGACTCTTCTTTCAGTAGAGACAGATGCGGGTGAATACAGGTATCTAATCAAGACAGGGGGGACAACATGACAAACGATGAGATTCGGCTAATTGAACAGCAGTCAGTACCCTCTACTGCTCGTCTCCCAACGGCAAGCGGTGAATTTCAAATTCGAGTCTTCCATGAACAAAGCACCGGTCTTGATCATGTGGCTTTGACCTTGGGTGAGATGTCTGGGCCCGATCCTGTATTAGTACGCATACATTCAGAATGCTTGACTGGGGATGCCTTTGCTAGTTTACGTTGTGATTGTGGCGCCCAATTAGAAACTGCAATGGCGGCAATCCAAGAACAAGGATGGGGTGCATTGCTATATTTGCGCCAAGAAGGAAGAGGTATTGGATTACATGCTAAAATTCAAGCATATCATTTACAAGACAAAGGTGCAGATACCCTAGATGCAAATTTAATGCTTGGATTGCCAGCAGATGCTCGTGATTACAAAATAGCGGCTTCTATGCTCAAAGCACTAGATATTCCGAGAGTCAGTCTATTGACTAATAATCCCGATAAGATCGAGCAA
>Ga0302122_10000908_pt1 | contig 18454 bp, 13 predicted proteins | sample CB21_SCM_MG_FD_203115 | JGI IMG/M metagenome (GOLD analysis project Ga0302122, IMG submission 203115) | Marine microbial communities from Western Arctic Ocean, Canada - CB21_SCM | ecosystem: Environmental > Aquatic > Marine > Oceanic | place: Canada: Western Arctic Ocean | collected 2017-09-28
GTATCGATTTCGTCAACGAGGCAAAGGCGGATACGACCTTCAATGGCAAATTATGGCGACCGACCGCGATAATTGATGAGATACGATTTACTCCGTTAGGCTTGGATTCTGACTGGATTTCCTTTATGAAGAATTCGATAGGGCCTGTCGATTGGATTGAATACGCCAATGCTGGTGGAAGTCTATCGGACGGAGGTTTTCCTTTTTACATCGAATCGCCCAACTTTACGGAATTAGGTGACGTGAATAGCAGAAATGTGATTGATTTTTATGAGCTAAATGGAGTGCTCCGTGGTCAATTCGTCGTGAATCGGCCGATTTTTGACTTATTGGGGACAATCGAATATTCCTATGATCTGGTTGATTGGAGTTTGCTCGAAATCGGTGATGAACATATTTTGAAACTAGATATTGACGATGGGCTAGAGTTAATTGACGCCCCTTTTGGCGAAAGTAATGAAGCTGCTACCGTCTTTGTTAGATTTGGAACTGCTCCTTTTCAGTGAAGAAAAGGCTTTTGCAAGTGAGAAATTACTGCTATTCCACAATGAGGGCAGCGTAGTTCTTTTTGCCTCGGCGCAGGAGAATGTATTTTTCGAAGTGGACGTCTGCTTGGGTGAGCTTCGCTTGCGGGTCTTGTATCCGTTTATTGTTTACGTTTACGCCGCCGCCTTGGAGGTCTTTTTTCGCATTCTTGCGCGATGCTGATAGGCCGGAGTTTACAAGAGCGTCGAGGATTGAGACGCCTTCGCCTTGGAGATCGGCGGTGGAGACGTTCGCGTTTGGGATTTCGTTGGCGACTTCGCTGAGCGCATTTTCGGAAATACCGTCGAGTCCACCACCGAAAAGAATCTTACTCGCATTGATGGCGTCTTGGGTCGCTTCTTCGCCGTGCACAAGCTTTGTCATTTCGAACGCGAGGGTGCGGTGGGCGTCGCGGGCTCCCGGGTTCTCTTTGTGCTGCGCTTCGAGGGCGTCGATCTCTTCGTGGCTAAGGAAAGTGAAGTACTTCAGGAATTTGATTACGTCGCGGTCGTCGACGTTGATGAAGTATTGGTAGAAGCGATACACGCTGGTGCGTTTGGCATCGAGCCAGATGGCACCAGCTTCGCTTTTACCGAATTTACTGCCGTCGGCATTGGTGATTAAGGGGAAGGTGAGGCCGTAGACGGTCTTGCCGGCTTTTTTGCGGGTGAGCTCCGTGCCGACGGTGATGTTGCCCCACTGGTCGCTGCCGCCGATTTGGAGTTCGCAGTTTTCCGCTTGGTTGAGGTGGTAGAAGTCGTAGCCTTGGAGCAGCATGTAGGAGAATTCCGTGTAGCTGATGCCGACTTCATTGTCGCCGCCGAGGCGCGATTTGACGCTTTCTTTGGCCACCATGGAGTTGACCGTGAAGTATTTTCCAACGTCGCGGAGAAAATCGAGGAAGCTGATGGGGCCGACCCATGAGGCATTGTCGACGAGCTGGGCGGTGTTGGGGAGCGTTTCGTTGAAGTCGAGGATGCTGGCGAGTTGCTTTCTGACGGCGGTGATATTGCGGTCGAGCACTTCTTTGGTCAGCAGTTGGCGTTCGGATTTTTTCCCCGATGGATCGCCGATGCTGCCGGTTGCTCCACCTGCAAGAGCGATCGGGCGATGGCCTGCGTTTTGGAATCGGCGGAGCGCGATGAGCGGCACGAGGTTGCCGACGTGGAGGGAGTCGGCGGTCGGATCGAAGCCTGCATAGAGAGTGATTGGGCTGTCGGAGAGACGTTTGGTCAGCTCATTGAGCGCCGTGCAGTCAGTGTAAAGTCCTCTCCACTGTAGATCTTCCAAAATAGTCATAAGGAGGAAGGTTTTGGAGAGTTAGCGTTAGCGTGTCGAATGGAAATGTTGATAAGGTTGAGGGCGAAAGGATGAAGATAGAGCCTTATCGTGCTTCTCGCGTCCTAAAAGTTGGGGACGACTATTTTGGCGAATCGATTGTGACGAATGCGGATTTCGCCTTTGATGGGATTGCCGGTTCCGTCGAGGTCTCCTTGGTAGATGAAGATTTCGTCGGTGTCTTTGCGAAGGGAGAATTTCTTGAGCATAGGCTCTCCGAGAATGGCGACCGCTTCTTCGGGGCTCATTTTCAAGGCAACGCGGGCCCACGTTTCAGGTATCGTCCAGGCTCCGCTTGCGCGGACGTCTGCTTTTCGCAGTTCGATGCGGAGGCTTTCGTACCATTTATCTTTGGAGCCTTTGGGGGGAGGGTTCTTGGCTGCGTAGGCTGCTGCCGCGGGAGAGACTTCTGCTGCAACTTCTGCGTTTTCTTCGTATTGGGCGAGGCGGCTTTCGAGGGATGAAACCTTTTCGTTAAGAGCGCGGATTTCGGCGAGGATTGTGTCGAGCGTAGCTTGGTTAGCGTCAGCGCTGTAGGCGTAGCCAGAAATGAGAAAGGTGGCGATTATGAAGAAAAGCGGTCTCATAGTTTGAATACGGCACGAGCTTGGGAAAAGGGCAAGTTCCTACTTCGAATCGTCCTGGCTAGGCTTAGCCTGCGATGGCTTCAGCGAATGATTGCCCGCTTTTGCAGCTCGATCGGTATGGTGTCGGAATTCGTTTTTAGGTAGTTGATCATTCCTTCCAGCCAAGTGGAAATTGAGTGGGCGTTGTATCTTACTCGGGGCTCGATATCCATGACCCCTTGAAAGGTATTGAGAGATTGAAGATTCCGGGCGCTGCGCTCGAGAGTGATGGTTTCGAAATAGGTATTCGAGGTTCTGAGTGTGTCTATGAGCGTCTTTTCGCTGAAGTGGAATGCGGGGGAGTCTTCGGCTCGTATGAGTATGATTGGCGAATAGATATTGCTGAAAACTTTTTGATACATGCTGCGGCGACTGGGGTCGGTGCGCCTCCATATTTCATCGGTGGTCAATTCGTCGCTTTGAGCGATGATGTCTTTGTGAGTTTGCCTAGAGAAGAGCATATAGTGCGGTTCCTCGAGAATAAATCCGCTGAATGAGTAGTTGCCTGCAAGGTAGGTCGATAGATTCGCGTATTCCTTAGTGGACATGAGGAAGAAGCTGTTTTCGTCGACTTCCTTGCTGTCGCGAATTTGGTCGAACATGTTTACCCAGTCGGATATGCGAGCCGAGCGTAGGGTTTCGAGATCTTTCCCAATGGCGTAGGCGACGATGAAACCTTGTCCTAGTAAGTTGCTGCCGAAGGGCGAATTTACTAAGTAACGGGTTTCTCTTTCTCGACGTTCTTTACGTTTCGAGCGATTGAAGAATCCTCGCAAAGGAGCGGTGGTCAGTGAAGCCGATTCTACATCGATAACGAAAACGGCAGGAGCGAGTTTCGCTTTCTTTGGACGGCCCCAAATTAAATTGACGCGTTTACCCGATTCGAGCCGAACGGATTTTGACTTAACTAGAATATCGTTTTCGAAGAGTCCTCGCTGAAAGGGATAATCTCCAGTGGTTAATTGGCGGAGAATGGCTCGTTCCTTGGCGAAGATCATATCCGGCGTTAAGATGCTCGGCTCGGGTTTTTCGTCAGATGGTGTTGGCTCTTCGGTTTGAGCTTGGGCCAATTGCAAAGCACTCCAAGCCGCCAAGAGTGTGGCGGTGAATCGAATGACTTTGAAGGGGTGGGCTTTCAATGTTCTGAGGTCTTTAAAGGGTCTGTAGTGAGCTCTATGAAGAGTATACGTTTATCAACACGGCTTAGTTGCATCAATATACTGACGATTGATTGGTTTGCAAGATTTGGGGCGATCTTTGTTTCCGAGGCAAAAAAACGCCCGCTCCAATTAAGGAGGCGGGCGTTTGAAAAATCGGTTTAACGAATCCAGCGTCTATTTCTTCTTCTTCGCTTCTTCGCGTTCCTTAGCTTCTTTGATCACTTGTTCAGCGACGTTTTTTGGGCAAGCTTGGTAGTGCGAGAATTCCATATGGAACTGTCCGCGACCTGAGGTCATCGTACGAAGCGAACCGATGTAACCGAACATTTCGGAAAGCGGCGCTTCGGCCTTGATCTGAACCGAGGTAGCGGTCGGCTCTTGAGACTTGATAATTCCGCGGCGACGATTGAGGTCGCCGATGGCGTCCCCGATGTGGTCTTCGCCGACGAAAACGTCGAGTTTCATGATAGGCTCGAGAATCTGAGCCCCTGCCTTTGGCATCGTCTGGCGATAGCCGGCACGGGCTGCCGTTTCAAACGCGACTGCCGAAGAGTCGACGGGGTGATAGGAACCGTCTGTCAACGTAACCTTGAAGTCTACCGTTGGGTAGCCTGCGAGGACACCGCGATCGATTGAGCGCTTGAAGCCCTTTTCGATAGCTGGCCAGAATTCCTTTGGAACGTTGCCGCCGACGACCTTCGATTCGAACTGGAAACCTTCGCCAGACTCGAGCGGCTCGATGATGTAGTCGATCTTGCCGAACTGCCCCGATCCACCCGATTGCTTTTTGTGCGTGTAGCTGTCTTCGGTGCGCAGGGTGATAGACTCGCGGTAGGCAACCTGTGGTTTTCCAACATCAACTTCTACGCCGTAGGTGCGCTTGAGGATGTCCACCTTGATGTCTAGGTGAAGCTCGCCCATGCCCTTGATGATCGTTTCTTTGGAATCCTCGTCGGTTTCGACGCGAAAAGACGGATCTTCCCGAACCATCTTGCCGATGGCGATCGAGAGCTTTTCGGCATTGGCCTTGTCGCGGGTCGCGATAGCAATCGAGATAACGGGGTCTGGGAAGACCATCGGCTCGAGCGTCGCAGGATTGTCTGGATCGCAGAGCGTGTGACCGGTTTGAGTGTTTTTCATCCCGAGAAGCGCAACGATGTCGCCCGCTTGAGCGGAATCGACTTCCTCGCGAGAGTCGGCATGCATCTCGACGATACGACCGATACGCTCGGTCTTGCCAGTGAATGTATTGAGAACGCTCGTGCCTTTGGCTATCTTGCCCGAGTAGATACGAGTGAAGGTGAGGGCACCGTATTTGTCATCCATAATCTTGAATGCTAAAGCGCGGAGAGGCTTGTCGATGTCGACAATAGCGACTTTTCCCGTTTCGTTGCCTTCCAGATCGATTTCTGGCTGAGGCTTAACTTCAGTAGGCGAAGGCAGGTAGTCGACGACTGCGTCGAGGATCAGCTGTACGCCTTTGTTCTTAAAAGAGGAACCGGCGTAGGTTGGGAAGAAGTCTAGAGCGATGGTGCCCTTGCGAACGCAAGCCTTGATGTCGTCGATCGCGGGTTCTTCGCCGTCCAGATATTTTTCCATCAAGTCGTCGTTCTGCTCGACGGCTGTCTCGATGAGTTTTTCGCGCCATTCTTCGACGTCGTCCTTCATGTCTTCAGGAACATCGACTATTTCGTAGTTCAACGGATCGCCAGATTCGTCCCATATCCAAGCTTTGCGAGTGAGGAGATCGACGACTCCCTTGAATTCGCTTTCTTTGCCGACTGGCAATACCATTACGAGCGGCTTTGCTCCGAGCACTTCTTCGACTTGCTTGACGACGCGCAGGAAGTCAGCGCCGATACGGTCGAGTTTGTTTACGTAAATGATACGCGCAACTTCCGAATCATTGGCGTAGCGCCAGTTGGTTTCGGATTGGGGCTCTACGCCGCCGGAACCGCAGAATACACCGACTCCGCCATCGAGAACTTTCAGCGAACGATAAACTTCGATCGTGAAGTCAACGTGACCGGGAGTATCGATGATGTTGAATCGGTAGTCCTTCCAAAAGCAAGTGGTCGCAGCGGACTGAATCGTGATGCCACGTTCCTGCTCCTGTTCCATGAAGTCGGTCGTTGCAGCTCCATCGTGAACTTCGCCGATCTTGTGGATCTTGCCAGTGAGCTTGAGAAATCGCTCAGTTGTGGTCGTCTTGCCTGCGTCGACGTGGGCGAAGATTCCGATATTTCTATAACGTGATAGGTCTGTTGCCATAATGCTTTTCGTTAAATTGCGTTCAGCGAGATCTCTCTCACGGAATCATACGCGCGTATAGATAGTTTAGCGTCTGGCAACGCAATAATGCGCTTTGCCGCGAAAGGACCTCTATTTGATGGTTTATCAATGAAAAGGAGTTGATTTCGAGTCGGAAGATCAGTTCGGCAATGGTGCGATTGGTGGATAGATTCTCTGCATAAAGCGCAGGTTCGTAGCTTCGCAAAACTATGAATCGGAGTTTGCCATCGAGAAAAATAATGGCACTGTAACGGCTATGTCGAACGAGCCGATAGTGAAGAGCTCGGATTCGGTTCCAGCCGAAGTGGTGGGAGCGGGTGCGGGAACGAAACGACAAGTGCTTATTAGCGATCAGGATGCGCCGAATTTCGCTCTGAGACGCTTTATTATGGAGCCGTCTGGGGGGATGCCCAGGCATACGAACTCCGTTGAGCACGAGCAGTACATTTTGAAAGGCAAGGCGCGGGTTGGAATTGGCGATAAGGTGTTCGAGGTGAAGGCTGGCGATGCGGTATTCATCCCCGAAGGCGTTCCGCATTGGTATGAGGCGGACGCTCAAGAGGGCTTCGAGTTTTTGTGCATCGTGCCCAATAAAGAGGATGTCATCGAGCTGTGCGACTCGGGGGCATGCTGACCAATTATGAAAACCCGAAACCAAAGCGCGTTTGTCTTCGTTATCCTTTTAGAAACGTAATTCCAATCCCTTTCAATATTATGAAAACCGTTCAATGCTTTAAAAATCTGTTCGCGATAGCGTTTATCCCCTTCGCTTTTGGAGGGAGCTTATTTGCTCAGGATGAAGACGAAACAGGGGGATACCTCTTTTTCGGTACCGAAGTGAGCGCGCTCGTTGGGAAATCCAATTTCCCGATGGTCACGATGGACAAGAAAAACATCTACGTAGACATCGGTACGGAAGTTAAAAAGATTTCGCTGCGATCGCCCTGCGCTGTGAGGACGGAGCTGGTTTTGACCGAACGGTTCGTCGACGTGCTGGAAATGAAGTTTAATACGTCTTCGATGGAAAACATCAAGCGCGCCGCACGCGCCGTCTCCGATATGCACGTGGCGGAGTTCCAGAGCGAAGTTGAGATTGCTCGGATTCAAGGTTTCGGAGGAATGCCGGCGGAGGATTTGAGTGAAGCCGATACGCAGCGAATTGACGATATTCGCCAGGATAACGACGACTTCCAGACTGGTATGCAAGAAGGCTTGGATCAGGGAGCATTCGAAGCCGACGAACTCGCGGATACTGTCCATGTGAACGGCACGATAATTCCTAAAACGGATGTGGAAGGGGGGTACTGCATCGTGGTCGTGGATTATGATCGACAGGACCTGAATACTGGAGAAATCGAGGGGCGTGGGAGATTTGCTAGAGCACGATTTATCGGCGATATGTATGAAGAGGAAATCGTACGATTGAACGTTCGCTGCGCGGTTGGTGAATTCAATACGGAAACGGCGGTTTACTCTTTGTTTTTATTCGACAAGGATGGAGACCAAGTGGCCATGAGCAATTCGCGCGGACTTAAACCGCTCACTGTAATGGAAGTGAAACTCTTCCGCGAATTAGCAGCAAAGACGGCTCTAAATAGGGAGAGTTGAGTTTTTTCGATTAGGCGTGGTTAGCTTAGAGGGATTACCAAAATCATTTATGAGACCGCTAAACGCTGGCGATTTTCTTGAATCGCAACTGGTTTCATTCCCCGCCGCTTGCGGCGAGCTATATCTTGCGATGAATGTGTCGCTACGCTCGAAACATCAAGCCCCGAAGGGCGAAGCGTTTGGTTGCCGTGATGCCCCGCCGCGGTTTATCTGCGGTCGACGGAGTGGAGGGCTTGCCCCGGGGTGGCAAACAAAGGGCGCAGATATTCACTTTCAAAATGCCCTTGGCGGTGGTGAGAGTTCGTTAGATGCGCTAGAAAGCGCGGGGTATTCGACTGTCTCGAAAAGATGAATAGCGATATTCATGAATTCTCTACCCCTTAGTAATATATGAATATGAATCGTTTGTTGAAAACTATTATGGCTTACGCCATTATGACCTCTTTGTCAGTAGCCTGGTTATCTGCTCAAGAGACCCCTGGCGGTTATCTATTTCTGGGGGGCGAAGCGACGGCACGCTCGGGCAAGAGCTACTTCCCCGTTCTTACGATGGATAAGAAGAAGATCCACGTGGACGAAGGGATTAAAACTAAGAAAGTGCCGCAGAACGCTCCTGTTCGCATGCGTTTGAAAACAAGGGTTTCGGATCGATTCGTGGACGTTCTGGAGCTGGATTTCGGTACGTCGTCAATGTCGAATCTAAAGCGATCCTCCGATGCGATTGCGGATATGCAATTGGCTCAGGCTCAAAGCGAATCGAAGATCGATCTTATTGAACAGGGAGAGGGATCGGCTGAGGTTAAGGCCGCCGCAATTAACGTGGTGAAAGAGGATAGTGAAGATTTTTAAGATCGGACTAAGAATGACATTGATACGGGAAATTACGAATTCGATGAAGTCGCGGACACGATATACGTGACAGGTGAGTTCTTGCCGCGGTCTGATGTTCCTGGAGCGTATTGTATCATTGTCGTCACTTCTCAAAGGCAGGATTTTAAGTCGCGAGAATATGTTGGGAAGTATCAAGGGGCTCGGGCCAAGTATCTTGGAGATTTAGCCGAAGGGAAAATATTTAAGCTCAAAGTGCGTTGCGCTCTTAGCGAATTTAATCTGAGAAGAGCAGAGTATCAGATTCATTTGTTTTCCGAAACCGGTGAGCAGGTGGCGATGAGCAATTCTAGAGCGTTGAAGTCGCTTACGCAGGAAGAGTTTCAAAAGTTCCAGGAATCGTTGGGAAAACGTAAGAGTTAGAAAATCGGCAAGTCGGAGTTTTTCTTTGCATGCTGGAGGCGGGGGCGTTTAACTTGAGGCTTTCTTGTTATCCTCAATCCCCTCCCTATGTCTGATATTCCTTTGACCGTGTTGTCCCTCATCGCGCTGACGCCAATTGCCATCGTGATGGTTTTTCTAGTGATTCTCCGTTGGCCTGCAAAGAAGGCCATGCCTTTGGCTTACGTGGCGACTGTTGCGATCGCTCTGATTGTCTGGAAAACGCCGAGCGTACAGGTGGCAGCGGCCAGTATTCACGGTATCGTTACAGCATGTAATTTGCTCTTTATCGTATTCGGAGCGATCCTGCTTTTGAATACGCTTAAGGCTTGCGGGTATATTCAGGCGATTCGTCAGGGGTTTGTCGATATTTCGCCGGACAGGCGAGTACAGGCTGTCATTATTGCCTGGTTGTTTGGAGCGTTTATCGAAGGGGCGGCCGGGTTTGGCGCGCCTGCGGCGATTGCGGCTCCACTACTGGTAGCTATTGGCTTTCCTGCGATGGCAGCGGTTGTTGTTGCATTGATAATTCAAAGTACACCGGTTTCTTTCGGAGCGGTTGGGACGCCGATATTGGTTGGCGTCAATACGGGTCTATCTGGACAGCCTGAGGTTTTGGCTCTGGTTGGAAAGCTTGGTATGTCCTACGAGGCGTATCTGCATATGGTAGGCTCGACTGTGGCGACTATACATGGGCTGGTCGGATCGTTTGTTCCTTTGATCATGGTTTCGGTGATGACTAAGTTCTTTGGGAAGAACCGTTCGTTTCGCGAAGGATTGGCGATTTGGAAATTCGCCTTATTCGCCGGTTTGGCATTTACGATTCCTTCAGTTTTACTGGCGCGTTTCTTGGGCCCGGAATTTCCGTCATTGCTCGGAGCGCTGATAGGGTTGTGTGTGGTAGTGCCCGCGACTCGCGCGGGATTGTTTCAGCCGAAACGGGTTTGGAGTTTTCCTCAGGAGTCAGAGTGGGAAGCCGAGTGGCAGGGCGAGGTGAAAATCGAAATTCACGATCACGCAGGCAAGGTCTCGAGAGGGCAGCTTTTCAAAGCATGGTCTCCTTACTTGATTGTTGCGGCGTTGTTGGCGCTAACGCGAACAATGAGTTCGGTTAAAGGGTTTATCACTTCGGATGCTGTGACGTTTGCATGGGCCGATATATTTGGAAGCGGAATCGCTACCAAAACCCAACCGCTTTACTTACCAGGTTTTATCTTCTTGGTTACGGTCTTTCTTTGCTACGGAATTTTCCGAATGAATGGCGAGCAGATCAAACGTTCGTGGAAAGAGTCGGGACATACCTTGCTCGGAGCGGCGTCCGCGCTGCTTTTCGCTGTGCCAATGGTTCAGGTTTTTATCAATTCGAAATCGGAAAGTCTGGCCCAAATGCCAATCGTATTGGCTGACGGAATATCGGTTTTGTTTGGGTCAATGTGGCCCTTGATTGCTCCGAGCATTGGAGCAATGGGAGCGTTTGTGGCGGGGAGCAATACGATCAGCAATATGCTGTTTTCATTCTTTCAATTCAGCATGGCTCAGAAGATTGGAGCGACTGAACATATCGTAGTTGCCTTGCAAGCAGTGGGTGGAGCAGCGGGAAATATGGTTTGCGTCCACAATGTAGTGTTCGCATCGGCGACAGTTGGTCTCCTGGGACGCGAAGGGAGCGTTATTCGAAAAACGCTGTTACCAATGATTGGATACGCTTTACTGGCGGGAGGGATCGGCCTTGTCCTGCTACATGGATTCGGAGCGAATGTCGGTTCTTTTGTAGTCGTGACAATTGGCTGTTTTCTGCTTTGGCTTATTATCCAGGGGATTAAAGCCGAGCGAGCCGAGCGACACTAACGTTTCACGTCGATTGAGCGGTAGGCTTGCAACGGCCGCGGCTGAGATAGCAGTTCTGGTGAAGGTTCGTCGGTTCATGTCGGTAAAGTCATTGCCTAGATTTATGCGTACCTATAAATACGAGCTCTAGCATGAGGAGGTTTACTGTGTGAGTGGTGTTTTCGGACATCAAGTGTTTGCTTGTCTATTCGTTATCGACGGGAGGTTTTGATGCGTCTTGGAGATTTGGGGTCATTAGATGGAGCATTCCGGTTTTGTTGGCCTTGTGGTATTGGTTTAGGTCTTGGCCTTGGAGTTCATTATGGACTGATAGAAGGAGGGCGTTGACTCTATTAAATGAATACGTGCTAATTTGGTTTTGGTAGCTGAAGAGCGAGCTTTTACGGGCATTTTTCTGCTTTACCTTTACTGGCTTCTTGGAGAGCGTTGCGGCTCACTATTAATAAGGAGATATTACGATTATGGCAAAAGCAAGCGCTCGACATATTTTAGTCGCAAAGGAAACGGAGTGCGATGCACTCAAGACGCAAGTCGAAGGAGGCACGGATTTCGCTGACCTGGCTCAACAGCATTCGCAATGTCCATCGGGTAAAAGCGGTGGGGCTTTGGGTGAATTTGGTCCAGGTATGATGGTTCCGGAATTCGATAAGGTAGTGTTTTCAGCTCCGGTTGGAGCTGTTCAGGGCCCGGTCAAAACGCAATTTGGTTATCACTTGATCGAGGTGACCAGTAGAGAAGACTGACCGAGGCGCAAATCCGTTTACATCTTTTTTCGTTTGAAATTGGGACGGTTATTTAGGGTTGTTTGATCGGACGCCGAAACGTTATTCGAGGTTGGCGGTAGTCATTGTTGTCGATCACAAGATTTGCCTGTTTCTGAGGCGAGTGTCGCTGAAAATACTCTTTTTGTCCGGGGATGTAGCGACTATTGTATTTTTCAAGAGTCGCGCTTTCACCGCCTAGGCGATCGCTGTCCCGTTTTAGGGCTCGATTGATGATTGTCTCAAAATTGGACTCTACGAATATTCGGTAATCGAAATGATGGACGAGCTGGTCACAGAAGAGCATAACTCCTTCGAATATTAGGATCGAGTCGGCGGGGGCTTGTTGAGGTTTTGCTTGTGTTTTCCGGTTGGATACGAAGTCAAAGAGCGATTCGCGGTAGGATCGGTTGCCGCCGGGTCCTAGAGGGCGTAGTATGCTGTCGATGACAGCAGTTTTGTCGAACGAGTCTTCGACGTAGCCGGTCGGAGAGTATTGACCCTGTCTGTAGCGGATTTCAGGTGGGTTGTGAAAACCATCAATCGAAGCCCTAATCACATGGCGACCGAGTTTACGCAGAGGTTCGACGAGCCGATTGGCAAAGGTGGTTTTGCCGGATGCGCTGGCCCCGTCGATGCCAATACGCAATGGGTGGGTCGCTTTGAGGGATTGAATGGCGTCGACTGTTTCGGCTAATACGGTTTCGATGTTCATGTCCGTTTGTTAGCTAAGATTCGCTCTTCAAGGAGCGTGGCGCGTTTTACTTGGCGTTTGATAGCTGTTTCTAGGACTTTGGGGTAGGCGTGAAGCTCAAGTTTTGTTTTCGCACGGCTGAAGGCGGTGTAAATTAATTCGCGGGTGAGGTTGCCTGAATCGTTGGGCGAAAGGACTACTATGGTTTCGTCGAATTCGGAACCTTGGCTCTTGTGAATGGTGAGAGCAAAGGCGGTTTCGTGTCGTGGCAGCTCGCTGAGCCGCACTTTTTTGCACCCACCGTCCGAGCTGTTGAACCAAGCGTGAATTCGTTTTTCCTCGTCAGCCCAAAGAATGCCGAGGTCTCCATTGAAGAGCTCCAGTTCGTAGTTGTTTTCCAATACGATTATGGGACATCCGTGAACAGGCTGATCGGGGTCCAGGTATTCGTTTTCTTGGATTCTTCGCATCGACTCCGCATTGATCGCGTAAGTGCCGAAGGGACCGACGCGGGTTGGAGCGAGAATAGTGGAGGCGGTCATCGCTTGAAGCGCCTCTTGGGCGGACCCGCATTCCAAAAGCGATTTGCGGCGGGTGATTGCTTTTTCGATGAGCCGGTTGGAAAGCTTGCGTTCACCTTCCTTGACTGGGAAAAAGGAAAAATCGTCGCACGTTTCAGCGAGGAGTTTTTGTAGGCCTGCAAGGTCCCCATTACGTGCGGCTTCGCAGCAGCGGTAGATCGTGCTGTCTTCGCTAAAGCGATAGGTCTTGGTGAGTTTATGGATACGTTTGGATAAGAGAGAACTTTCGTTTTCGCCGGCTTTGAGTAGGTCGTGAAGAACGGTGCCGACGTCGACCGAAGCGAGCTGATCCTTGTCGCCCATCAGCATCAAGGAACAGTTTTCGGGGGTCGCCTCGAAAAGCCGCCGCATGAGGGGCAGATCGATCATGGAACTCTCGTCGATCACCAAGAGATCGTAGTCGACTTTTCGTCTTTCGTCTTTACGGAAGGAGGCTCGATGCGGCAGCACGCCAAGGAGACGGTGGATGGTGAGGCACGGTGTTGCGGCGAGAAGGGCTTTTCGCTCTTCGCTTGAATCCAATCGTTCGATACCGTTTCGGATAGTTTCTTCCAGGCGGGCTGCTGCCTTACCGGTGGGAGCAACGGCGGCAATCCTTGGTGGAAGGACTTGGGTCCACTGGTCGAGGAAAGCGTCGAGGTAGCGGAGCGCGAGGGTTGTCTTCCCGGTGCCAGGTCCGCCGGTAATCACGAAAAACGAAGTGGCGAGCGCTTGATCGATGACAGCTTCGCCGCTTGAGACGAGGGGAGCTCGCTTCTCGATTTCGTTCATCTTCCCGGTCAGAAGCTTCGCCAGGGCGCATTCATGATTGAAGTATTTCCGTAGGTAGAGGGCGTTTTCGTTTTCTAGGACCAGAGGAGCGATGTCGTCTGCGTTTCCTAGGCTAGAGGAGCCCTTGCGCCACCTTTTCCAATATTCGAGTTCAGGCCAAAAATGGGAACTGCGCAGGGAACAGCGGGCGTAGTTTTGAGGGTCGGCGAGGTCGAGGTAAGCGTGTCCTTCTCGGGCGGCGGCATGCGCGAGAGCGGCAGCGAAGAGTATCCAGGTGTTGGACTCGTTTCGATGATTTTGAAGATGGCGAGCGACTGCGCGGTCCGCAGCGGTAAAGGGCAGGTCGGCGAGGGCTTTGCGCAAATCTGATTTATCGAGTCGCGTCATTGGGTAGAGAGGGCTGCATCGACGGCTTCGATGAGTTCGGGTGCGGGCTGATCGTAGTAAATGCCGCTCTGCGTTCCGTTTTGAATACCACGTACGAAAAGATAGAAGACGCCTCCAAAGCGGTCGGCGAATGCATCGCCGGGAAATCGATTTTCGATGAAGCGTTTTAAGGCTACGCAGTAGAGTATGTATTGGAGGAAGTAGTCGTGATCGGCCATCGACTCGACCATCTTTTTTTCCGTGTAGTGTTTGAGGGAGTCGCCTAGGTGGTTGGATTTCCAATCCAGGATGTAGAGGCGTCCTTCATGTTCGAATACCAGGTCGATGAAGCCGCGTAGCATAGAGGCGGTGATTGGATGGCTTTGGTGCTCGAAGCGTTGAAGCCACTTGCTCGGGATTTTGCCCAAAGGCGCTTGGGAGAATGCCTTTTGGAGGTGGCTACGAGCGTCTCCGTGGACGGGGTAAGCGAACTCGAGCTCCGCGATTCGGGCCGCTGGAGGAATATCGGCCAGACGGAAGTTTCCATGATTGGTTTGAAGGGCGGTCTGGGAAACGTGGAAAATTTGGTCGTGAACGATGGATTCGTATTCCGGTTCTGGAAATTGAAGTTCTTTAAAGGCTTCCGCGACCACTTCGCGTAAGCGCTTGCCGCGGCAAAAATCGAATCGCTCTAGTATGAGGTGGAAAAGATCCCCCGCTTGGGCGCCTTTAAGGAGTGTGAAGATGGATTGCCGCGGAGGAGTTTCACTGGGCTTCTCTTCGAGGATTTCGCCTTCGGCTGAAGGTTCGTCTTCTCGGAGGTGGTCCTCTTCGAGTTTTATCGAATGAGCGTTGAGCTGGCGACTGAGTGAAGAGAAGCTAAGGATACGATCTGGGCCGGGAAGGCGCAGACGCTTGAAGTGGCGTGGACTTGAGGCTTGAACGGATGGTGGGTCTCGGTCTTGGCAGGCGATAAAGGTGGCGTTACTTTGAAGATCGATGTAATCGACCTTAAAATGTTCCGAGTGGGAGGCAGCGAGCGTTTCGAGTTTCGAAAAAAAACGTTGGGTGATTTCGTCGCTGGTGAGCGTTGTGCCGGGCGCGGCGCTTTCGCAGCCGATCATCATTTGAGCAAAGGCGGAAGCGACGAGGGTGCCGTCGTTGCTCTCGGGCGCTAGATAGAGCACGTTTTGGTAGACGGCTCGGGTGAGGGCGACGTAGATGAGGCGTATCTTCTCTGCGAGTTCTTCGCGGTAGGCCATCGCTCTGGCCTCCTCTGATCGTTCCCGGGACAAATCGAGGACCAGCTTTGAATCTGAGGTTCGCGTGTCGTGGTAAATCGAATACTCGGATTTAGGGTCGACGTTCAGAAGACTGAGGAAAGGCAGGATGACGATTGGAAATTCGAGTCCTTTGCTTTTGTGGAGGGTGATGATCTGCGGTTTGCCTTCGTCGGAACTAAGGCGGGTCTGCCAATCGTCTTCGCTTGAGGCGTCGCTTTGGCGGTGGCGCTCGAGCCAATTCAGGAGACCGCGCGGACTGAGGGCGCTTTGCTCGCGGGCTTCTTCGAGCAGTTCGGAAAGGTGGCGGAGGTTTGTGTAGCGTCGTTCGCCGTCGGTTGAACGAAGCAGGGTTTGGGAGGCGTTCGAGAGGGAAATGAGGCGGTTGAGGGCGTTGTCGAAGTTGGTTTCGAACCAATTCTGGGCCCAATGGGAGAGGTGGTCGAACACAGGGGCGGCCTCTTCTTCGAACGATTCGTTTAGCAGGTCGGCGGTGGTGTATCCGCAAATCGGAGTTAGGAGTAGTCCGCGTTTGAGGCTAACGCGCGTGGGTGCGGAAAGGAACTCGAGCAGTTGGCGGAGAGTTCCGATTTCTCCCGTCTCGAAGATGCTGCGATCGGCTCGGATGATGGAGGCGATGCCGCGGCGTTCGAGTTCTTGCGAAAGACTGTTCGCCTCGTGGCGGTTGTTTACGAGAAAAGCGACTTTTTTGGCGTCGAGTTCAGGGTCTTGATTGAGGCGATGAGCAAAGTCGTTGGCGGCGACTCGGGAAAGGGCGGTCTTGAGGGCTGTTTTCGAACCGAGCGCTCCGAAGATGTCATTGAAGGCTCTGATGTAGAAAGGTGCGTGTAGGTGAAAATTGGGAGCGATGTCCTCTTGAGCAGGTGTGACGGCTTTAAAGGCAATGCTATCGTAGAGAAATCCTTCTTCGCTGTTTTCGAAAAGGGAGTTGGTCGCATGGACCAGTTTTGGGTGCGAACGGTAGTTGGCTCCGAGGTCAATTTTTTGTAGGCCTGGAGCGTTTATTGCTTTGAAGTAAGCGAATATGTCGGCCCCGCGAAAGCGGTAGATCGCCTGCTTGGGATCGCCGATGAAGAAGAGGTAGTGCTGACCTTGGCCGAATAGCGTCTGAGCGATGTCGTATTGGGTGGGGTCGGTGTCTTGAAATTCATCGATTAAAGCGGCGTCGTAGCGCTCGGACAATTGCGACGCCACGCGTCCGCTCTGGTCATTGCGCAAGGCCGAGTCCAGACGATGGATGAGGTCGTTGTAGCTAATGATATTGAGACGTTCTTTGGCTTCTTTGAGGTTTTCGGAAAGCCAATTCTTGTATCCGAGAAGCAGTGACTGAAAGGCGATTTCGACCTCCGATAGAAAATGAGCGATGCGTTCAAGGGCAGGAGGGGGCGCTTCGTCTTGAAAATTCTTTTTGATCGTTTTTTCCCAGGTTTCGACTGTGAGGTCGACGAAGGAGTCGATATCGTCCGGAAGGAGGTTTCCGCGTTCAATCGCTTTGAGGAGCGTGGGGGTGGCGCCGGAAATGAGTTTGGTGATTTTTCGGCCGCCTTTGAGCTTTTTTGCGATCGCTTCGCCGTCTTGCATCAGGCGGGCGATGGCGTCGATCAACTCGCGGTAGGTCTCGTCCAGCGAGTCGAGCGGGTAGTCCCTGGGTTCGGGTTCGAGTTGCGCGTAGGGGTGGGAAGCGCTTTCCCGCGCCAACGCGGTGAGGCGTTTGCAGAAGGAACTTTTGCGCTGAGGATAAAAGAGACTGAGGACTTCGGAACGTTCGTGGATGTGCTGCCGCAGATATTCGTTTTGAAGTTGGTCGACAAGGGTGTTTTCGATGTTTTCAAGCTGGGCGTCCAAGGGAGCTTTGGTTTCGAGCGCGACCTGATCGAGAGAGCGTTTGCAGAAACCGTGAATGGTGGAGATGGGGGCTTCGTCGAAAACCTCGAGACTGAATTTGAGGCGGCGAATGGCAGTGGCGTGATCGATCTCGGAAGCATCGAGCGCTTCGATGAGGGTGGGCTCTACCACTTTATCCAACTCGAGTTGCTGGAGGCAGTCCTGGTAGAGCTCGCGAATGCGGGAAGCCAGTTCTTCAGTGGCGGCTTCGGTGAAAGTGACGGCCAGTATCCGGTTTAAAGGTACATTATTTTCAATCGTAAGGCGCAAGGCGATGCGGACGAGGGTATAGGTCTTGCCTGTACCCGCGCTGGCTTCGATTAGGGTGGTGCCTTTGTGAAGAGAAATCATTTTCAGGGGGTGGAGAGGACTTGGGCGGGTTTAACTTCTTCGCTAGAGGCGGTGAAGGGACCCCAGAGGTTTTGGCAGAGCGCGACGTAATCGTTAGGGAGCTCGAAGAAGTCGCCGAAGCAGAAGCCGTCGTGTTCCGTCCAAGTGAATCGAGCGGGGTAGAGTGAATTCGGATTGGGGCGTTGGGCGCGGGAAATCTCGTCTTGGGCGAATTGTAGGGCTTCGCTTTCGGCGGGGCTTGGACCTTGCTCGCTTTCTTTGGTCAGTTTGGACCTATGCCACTTTTTATAGGTTTCGAAGGAGAGTTTTGGGAAAAGCGGCCAGGGTGTTGCTGCGCCGTTTTGGTAGTGGTCGATGAGGGATTGGAGGATGGATTCCGCTTGATCGGTCGCATGGAAACGGTGGAACTTGGATTTGTCGTCGAGGGAGAGGACTATGGTTTCGGCGGGCGGGAGATTGACCTGGTTGGTGTAGCAGCAAACGACGAGGTGCTGTATCCAAGATTCAAGAAAACGGGACGGGTTGAGCTTTCCTGCGAAAACAAGGGTCTGGCAAGCGCTGCCTTGATGCAGCGCAACTTGGGCGAGGAGGGTGAGCGACCCGATGCTTAGTCGGATACTTATGGTTTGGAGAGGCTGTTCTTGAAGGCGCCGTTCGTAGAAAGCGGCGATGGGCGCGGCCTTTTCCAATTCGCCGTTAAAGACGGTACGTTCTGGGAACCCGGGCGGTAACCATTTGCGTCCGGCGAGGCTTTTCGGGGTGAGGGTTTTTAGCGACGTTCCGGTTTTGATGCGTTCGAGCAATTCGTCGCGAAACTGGTATTTGTTCAAAGCCTCGAAATCGAGCGTATCCATTTCTTCGAGATCGTCGCTGCTCCGGGCGACGCGAGCGCGTACTTGATTTTCAATGTAGTGCCGAGCGGGGTCCTTGAAATATCTGAGTAGCTCTTCGAGTTCGATTTGGGTGAGCCGTTCGGGTGCGGGACGTTCTCCGGCGAGGGAAGGTTTTCTGTTCGACTCGCTGCGGGCTTGATCGAAGTCGTTGCGGACTTGAGACCGCTGGGGGTCGAAGGTGTGCAG
>Ga0302122_10000909_pt1 | contig 18450 bp, 11 predicted proteins | sample CB21_SCM_MG_FD_203115 | JGI IMG/M metagenome (GOLD analysis project Ga0302122, IMG submission 203115) | Marine microbial communities from Western Arctic Ocean, Canada - CB21_SCM | ecosystem: Environmental > Aquatic > Marine > Oceanic | place: Canada: Western Arctic Ocean | collected 2017-09-28
TCCATGACGGAGGAGTCCATCGTCCGCGCGCGGACGCAGATGCGGCCGCTGCGCGAGCAGGCCAGGTTGGCCGCCATGGGGGAGGGCACAACCGCCGAGGACGCGGCGTCGCCGCGGCGGGCGTCGGACGCGTCGGACATGGCGCCGCGCCGGGCGTCGGACGCGGACGACCCGCCGCCGCCGCCCTCGCCCATGGCCTCGCCCTAATTCCTTTGCTTGTTATCCCCTGACTTCCGAAGTAAGTCACGTGCCACTCTCCGGGAGTGTCGCCCAGTTGGAGGCCTGTCGAATGAATGTTTGTTACGGTGCTAGGACTAGTGTGCCGACGCGCGGTGGGAGACGTCGGCACACGTCTGTGCGGGTCCGTTGTAAATGCGAGCTGTTAGCGCGACGGTGCGTGCTGCGATATCGGACAGCGCCCAAGGCGCTGCATTGTACATAGTGCACGCGGTCTCCGGTGCGTCGACCTGCCGCAGCACAGCATTCCTGCAAAGCCCTAGACGCCGACTTGGGCTGCCTCACAAGCACATGTCGGCCCAAACACGGCAGCCACTCAAGCCGCGCGACGTGAACGCGGCGCGGTCACAACAAACGGATGGGAACCTCCCGCAAAAACAAATCAAGCGGCTCCCCCCCAAACGCATACGCATGCTGCCCGCGCGGGGCAAGCCCTGGACCGCGCCGCTGCGGTCGCCGCCGCGGACGCCCCGGGAGCGGCCATGTGACCTCGAGGCGAGTATGGACGGGTCCGTCGTCATGGCCCTGGCGACGCCGACGCCCGTTTTGGTGAGGGAGGCGCCGCCGTCCTCCCTAGGCGCCGTCGCCCAGCTGGGGTCCCTCGACGCGCTCGCATTGAACCTGCGGGCGCCCCGCGACGCGGCCGCGGCGTATGCCCTGGGCCTCTACAACCGGACGTGGCGCGACTTCGACGAAGACGGCCGAGCGCCGCCCGTGCATCCCGGGGCCGCGCTGTCGGCGGACGAGGTGAGAAGACTGCGGGGCGGGCTCGCAGTACCAGTCACCGCGCCGGCGCCGCCACATATTGCCCCGCCGCCGGCGCCGCCGCGTTCGAAATGGAAGGGCCTACGCCGCCTTTTCAAATGGCGGACCAAGGCCCGCGTCGCCCCATCTAATAAATAGACTATCACCCCCTTAGGTGGGCCACGACCCCCGCGACGAGGACCCAGAGCGCCAGCCCTGGCCCGGAACTAAGAGCCCCGCAGTAGGCCCAGAGGAAGGAGCAGTCCTCGCCGCCCCAGCGCTGGTAGGGCCGCCAGTTCTGGTAGGGGGAATAAATCATCTCGCAGGTGCAGAGGCCCGTGGTGTGGTTGCAGAGGCCGTTCGGATACGAGCAGTTGTTCAGGCAGACCTGGTACTGGCACTGCTTGCCGTAATAGCCCGGGTCGCAGATACACCGCGACACGGGAAACTCGATCGAACAGTGCCCGCGGTGGGAACAGTTGTTCGCGCAGTCGCGTATACTACAATCATCGTTGATAAACGGTGGCGCACATTGGCACGTCCCGAACCCGTCGCAGATGCCGTTGGACTCTCCAAACGAAAGGTCCTGCCTCCTCGACGCAAAAGTACAAGGGACTCTCGGAACATCAACTTGGTACTTATCGTTGTCGGAGTGGTTGAAGCCTGCTTGACAACAATGTTGACATACTTGCTCATTGGTATCAGGATCGACAAAACAAAAGTCGCCCGGGCAACTTATGTTAGAACAATCGGCACCGTAGTAGCCCCGATGGCACTGGCAAAACCCATACGAGCAGTTGCCCTGGCCGTTGCAGTTGTTCGGGCAGTCGTGTACTCCCAACCTCCACATATCTTCTAAAACGATGGACGGGAAGGTGTTATCCGTTTTTTGCAGTTGTTCGACCCCATACCCCACGCCTCCGAACACATAGATCTCCCCTAATGCCCGCGTGTTGGTCTCCCACCGGCCTAGGTGCGGCACCAAAATAGCGGCGTGGTCGCTCCGTTGGTTCGGTCTTAAATATTGTAATCCAGCATCGGGTATGAGAGACGCGTTTTGGGGGCACTCGAATCTATCGGCGTAGGTCTTGACCGCTTCCGGGTATAGACCGGGTTCGTTCGGGTGGACCCCGAAGCACCGATCTCGACACCCGTCCCAGCCCGGAGCCCGTCTCCGTTTCTGCGGGATGAGCACAGAACCATTAGCACGACCATCAATACCGTCTGGGGCTTTGGGGTGCCAGCCCAATGTTCCACCTCTTGTAGCATCACCCATCACAGAAGTACACCGTCGGTAGTAGACGCCTTTATAAGCCTCGAAGTCCTGCTTGAACCGCTTTCCATCTTTTATGTCTGGCAAAGATTTGTTATAGGAGACCGTGTAGTTGTCCAGGAAGGCCACATCCAAGGAAGGATCCGCGGACCAGAACGCGCAGGCCTCCTCGCTGAGCCCGCGCCCACAATCCTTCCGCTTGAAGTGCTCTAAGAGCCATTGGGGGTCCCAGTACCGCGGACCCGTGACCCATTGGTTCGGGCCGGTGGCGGCGTACTTGACGATAGGATCGCCGAAATCCGGTCTATCCTGAATAGAGGGTCTCGGGGCGTCCTTGTCCACGATGCCATAAAAGGGATACGCTGAGAATTCCACGTATTTGGGATTTGGACCGTCGCGCACTTGGAGCAAATTCACCAGTTCCGTGTTGTTCGGATCTAAGGACCACCAGTCGTAGCCGGCGCAGCCCTCGTCGGCTGGTGAACTACAGGACGCGGCGCCGCCCACCCTCAAAACAGGTGTTACGAGGACCGGAACAATGGGTTGGCCGGCGTCGTTCGTCTCCCGCGGCTGGGTGTCTACCACGACGTGGACGGGGTTGAACATGTTGCCCAAATCGTACCTGAACGCCTCTACGAGGCCGTCCGGCTTGACGGGTCGGGCGTAATCGAGTAGAAAACAACTCGAATTGGCGATGACCTCATCATCATCCGTGCACCCCGACGGCCACAAGGGATGCACCAAGCGCCTTTTCTCCAGCCATCGCGTCCGTCGCGTATCGAACAACCACGTATCATCAAAATGATGACTCCCATTAAACCCGCCAAACACTATGAGCATGGGCCCGAAGCACATCCCATCATCCGCCGGCGGCGGTTCCCGGCAATAGCCCATATCTAATAACATGGACATGTCCGTCCGCGGCGCCGGCGTGTCTGTGCTTAAAGGTATCAACTCCGTCCAAAATCCCGTGGTCAAGTTGTAGACCCACAGATCATCTAAATAGTAGGGGTAGTCCGGGAAGGGAATGAAGCCCTTGGCGTTGGGCTTCGCGGCCGCCCCCCAGCCGGAACCGGGGCCGTCCGTGGACAAGTAGGGAAAGAACGTCGTGTACCCGCCAAAGACGTACACGCCGCCGTTCTTGGTGTCCAGGGCAGACGCGTGGCCCGCCCTGGCCGTGGGCCAGGCCACCTCGCAGTTCTGGGCGTCTCGCAATTCCCAGGTCTCTCCCGGTTCATCCACGCACGTGGCTCGCCCGGTGTAGTTCTTCCAGATCCCTAACCCTGCTGAACTTGTAGGCATGGGCTCGTCCGCTTTTAATAAACGTTTGTTGTACACCCACAGGTCGTCCATGTACCCTCCATCGGGTAATTCTTCGTTGGACGACCAGCGGTTGTCTTCACTATTATCTCTAGCAAAGCCGTGCCACAGCCGAAACCCCCCAAAAATATAGAACCTCCCGCACTCAATCTGGTCCTCGTTCTGCTCCTCCAACGCTTCGGGACAGGCGTACCGAGCCCCGTCTGACACGAGAGAAAACCGCCATCTTTTACCGGGCGCCTCGCCCTGGCCGAACTTGCCCACTTCGTAGATCTCCATCCAGGACTTGTCGCGGACGTCAAAGGACCACAAATCGTCGCAGTAGTCCTCGCATCTTTGACTAAAGCCGCCGTAAATCAACATCGTGCTGTCGTCGAACATGGACGCGCCGTGGCGCCACCGCTCCGACGGGTGCGTGCAGACCTCCCTGCCGAGGACGTACCTACAACCGCCTCGTCGCGCGCCGTAATTCAATTCTTGCCACGTCTCGTCCCGACACGGGAGGTCGCTACCGAAGCAACTCCACGAGTTGTCACTGAGCGGATCATCACCTCCTTGTGTACTATCTCCACTAAACCGGCAGGGCCCGTCCCCGAACTCGTCGTCTTCGGAGTACGTGGACGTGGTGCCAAATTTGGTAGAAGATGTTCCGGCCCAGTCGTTCGTCGGCGCGGTCGAGCCCTCCCGGTTGCACTCTAATTCATACGCCCACACATCATTGAAGTACAACCCGACATTAATGGGATTGGAGCACTTCTGGACCCCGTCGACCATGGTGCACATCTCGGATTTGATCGGTGACTCGTCGTAACTCACAAAATCGATGGTGCCGGACGTAATTTTAATTTCGTAGGTTCGAGGAACGTGCTGCTTGAAGATCTCGTTGGAGCGCCCGCCGAACATGAGGATTTTGCTGTTGGAGGTGCCGTCCTGCTGCACCTTTTGGTACAGTACGAGCGAGTGGCCGCGTCTTGCCCCCGGGCCTCTTTCGAGCCCCCACAGGTCCTTCCACTGCTGGGTGGCATTCGCTTCGTAGTCCCAGCGCTGCCACGCATGGGTGAGGGTGGCGAGCGCGAGGAGGTTCGTGGGGGACCGCATCGGGCCGCTATGTGCCCACTGGACCTATCGCGCCGGAAGGGCTGCCTCCAGGCGGGTCCGCGCGCGTCCCGTCGGCAGCGATGCGCGCACGTCCGTCGAGGGGCGGCGCGTCCGCACGCTCGTCGCGTCCAGCTGCAGCGCCGAGCCACCGGACTTTGCGCTACGGGTTTTTCGTGCGGGTCAGCCGAGCCTCTTGTCGAGTGCTGCCCCTCGCGCCATCGACGCACAAGGATGCCGTCGATCAGCCAGCGCATGGCGCACCTCGACGGCCGCGCGGCCCCCGCCCGGCGGCCCTCTGTTACAGCGGCGGCGGGACCCACTACAAGTAACCAGCCCTTTGTACCGACCGCCAATTCTGCCTCCTACGGCGGCTTCCTCGACGCCCAGGCCCACAAACCGGGCGGCACGGCGCGGCGGAACAGCATGCAACGAGTGCCACCACCACCGCCCCCGCCGCCGCCGCTCCCGCCCGCCGCCGCCTGGCGCCGCCACGTCGACGGCGCGTCGGGCAGGCCCTACTGGCACGACACCGTGTCGGGCGCAACGACCTGGGACGACCCAACGCCGCCGCCGCCCGCCGAGCCGGAGGAAGCCCTGGCGCGGACGCGGCGCCGGCCCTCGAACCCGTTTCAGACAGCGCCGCCGCGGCCACGGCCACTCGTGCCCAGTTCGTCGAGCGAATCGGAGGCGGACGCGCCACCGGCGGACCTCGCGGCGCGCGTGGCGGCGCTCGAGAAGACGGTCGCGGCGCTCGTGCGGCGGTTGGCGCGGACCTGAGTAGCTCTAGAGTCTCTGGTTTTTCTTGTGTGTCCTTTTTGTCGGGCTTGTCCGCGTGGTTGGCGAGCTGGGTGTTCACCTTTGCCGCGCCTGGCCGTCGAAAAACCCGCACGACATAGGCAAACTTAGACAGCTATTAAGTCTTACACTTTGTTTCTGGCTGCACAGCTAGCATAAATCGAAGGCATTGCTCTAAAGCTGTATTTTGGCGCACAAGATCTAAATCACAGACGGAATCCGTGCATCTGTGGAACACCATACTGATGCGCCGCACACTCGGCACCATGATGCTGGCCCGAGCCGCCCGGAGCCTCGTCGCGCCCGGCACCGCCGCGGGTCGAGGCAGAGCGCTCTCGGCCAAAGACGGCGTCGAGATCGTCACGCGGCCGGGCTTCACGCAGGTGCTCTTCGTCGAGATGGGCTATGGCGCGGACCAGCACGGCCAGAACGCCACTAAAGCGTGCGTGCGGGCGGCGCGCAATGCCATCGAGTTCAACAGCATCCCCTCGATCCGGGCGCTCGTGCCGGGCGGCTACGACGGCATGAAGCTGGCTGTTGATGTAGCGGTACCAGAACAGTACCACGCCGAGGTCGACCTGGACGCGGTCGCGGCCGTCTTCCCCTACGGGAACAAGGAGCTCAAATTACAAGGCGGCGGCGCCGAGTTCTCGTCGGGCATCGCCATCCCGAGCATGGGGGACAAGGGCGACGCCATCATCGTCGCGCTGTGTTCGGTGACGGTGGGCTACTGAAACAGGCGCGGCGATGATTGTGTTCGGTAACAGTGGGCTACTGCAACAGTCGCGGCGATGGCGTGCCGGCGGGGTGGATCGGGAGTCGCGTCTCGAGAAGGGACTTCCACCCCCACGCCATCGACGCGGTCTAAAGATTCTGTTTGTGTCCTGTACATGCGACTCGGCTGCACGAGAGACTAATAAAGACAAATCCCTATGCGCCCCCTTTGGTCATCTCTCTACCCGAGGAGGATGCCTTCGTACTTCTGCTGGAACCACATCTCGGCGTCCTTCTTGGTGATGCGGTGCTTGACGCCGACGCGCGCCTGGCGCGCCTTCCGCCGCGCCACGCGGAAGCCCGGCCGCTCGAGGCACACGTAGAAGTCCATGCCGTAGATGCCGGTCGTGGGGTCGTATTTGATACCCAGGTCGATGTGCTCCGTGACGCCGAAGCCGAAGTTGCCCGTGGCGCTGAAGTTCTTGCGCTGGAGCTCGTACTCCTTGACCTTGAGGCCGCGCTCGAGGATCTCCGTCGCCTTCTCGCCGCGCACCGTCACGTGCACCGCGATCTTCTCGTTACGCCGGATGGAGAAGCCGCGGCACGTGTAGCGCGCCTTGGAGTAGACGGGCTCCTGGCCCGTCAGCTGCTCGAGCACGCGGGCCGCGCGCGTCAGCCGGTCGCCGGACTCGCCGACGCAGCAGTTCAGGATCAGCTTCGAGACGCGGATCTCGCGCATCTTGTTCTCGGCCATGGTTACTAGTCGGCCTGCGGGGATGGGACGATGAGAGACTGCGCGTTTCGTGATCAGCAGCAGGTGTTGTGTGTGTGTGTCGAGAGAGAGAGAGCGTCTGAGTGCCAAGCAGCTGATCAGGTGCGACCAGTGGCAGCAGCAGTGGCGTGCCTCGGTGTCGCACGTCGCGTAGCTCACTCTCTTTTTAGCGGTCCGTCGAAGCGGCGCTCCAGCGCAATACCGGAGTGCCGGTGCCTAGCAGACCGATTTGGAGCAACCAGCGGCCGCAGCGGTGGCACGGCAGCGGTGGCACGCCTCGGTGGTGCAGCTAGCGGCCAGCGGCGACGCTGACAGGTGCTACAGCCTCCTCTCGCTTTTGCCTCTAGCCCGCTCGCTGATGGCAACGCTGCTCTACTGTGACTCTCCGTGTGCAGCCAATCACTCAGACGTCTGAACCAACCAATTCCTTGAGCCTAGACGCCGCGTCCGCGCCTTGTAATTGCCTAATCGCCGCAGTCGCTGCTTGGACAAATGGAGGATGGCTCGTATTTTTGTGGAGGAAAGCGATCGAAAGGCATACAAGCACGCCTCGAGCCGCCGCAGGACCCGCTCGAGGCGTGTTTGCGTCGTCGTATTTTAAGGTGCGGGTTTCTCGTCAATGGCAAAATGAAGCCAGCACGCTCAAAAGCAGCCGTTGGCGCTCCTCCGCTGGCAGATATGTCCTGTGACGACCGCTCATCGCTCCCGCAAACCGATGTTTTGACAAATGGTAAAGACGAGAGCCACAGCCGCCATGACAGGAGGGATAGCAGCTCCAGGCGTCGTCGACGCGGCAGCAGGAGCCGCAGCCGCAGTCATGATCGCAGCCGTCGAGATCGCACACGTCGCGAAAGGCGGCGCGACGGCGACGACGGCTACCGGCGTCGCGACCGACGCGACGGCGACGAGAGACGCGACCGACGCGACGGCGACGCGCGCCGAGACGACGACAGCCGGCGCCACCACGACGGCGGTCGAAGCCGGGACGGCGAGGTCTTTGGTAAGCGTCCCGACCAGAAGGAGGCCCTGAGGCGGGACCAGGGACGCCGGGACGACGCAGCGCCGCGCCCACCGCGCCGGGACGACCGCCGCCCGCAGCGCCTCCGCCCGAACGCGGGGTCCTTCAGCTCCTTCCTCAAGGGCGTCGTGCGCGAGCGCGAGCGCGCGGACGACGAGCTGCGCCTGGTGGCGGACGCCCAGCTGGCGCGGGTCGAGTTCGGCGACCGGTGATAATTCAATTGTTGTGTACTCCCTACAAGTGCCCCGAGACAGGCTCGAACGCGGGCGGCGCCGGCGCCGCCGCCGGCGCCTCGGCCGCGGCCCGCAGCTTGTTCGGCCGCGCCGCAGCCACGGGCGCCTCCGCCACCCCGGGCGCAGGCGCGGGCGCCGCGGCCGGCCCGGGCGCGGAACATGGCGCGGCGACGGGGGCCTCCGCCAGGACCTTCGCGGGGCTCCCCAGCAGGTCGCCCGGCGCCTCCGCCTCGAGTCCATTGTCACTTCGGGGCGAGTCGAGCGGCGCGTCCACGAAGCGGTCGAGGGCCTCATTAACTAAATGTTGGACCGACTCCTCCGCGAGTTCGCCCGCGGACGACGCCGACGACGAGGACGACGACGAAACCACCCGCGGCGACGGCAGCGGTTGTTGCGCAAGCTCCTCGGCCGCGTCCACGTACCGCGCCGCGCGCTGCACGTCCTCGAGCGCCGCCGCGACGGCCCGCGCCTCTTCGCGGGGATCCGTCCCTGCGTCGCCCGCGTCTAACCTTCGGACGCTGTGCAGCACGCTCGTCATGTCGGGTACAAAAGCATACTTGGAGGGGGGCGCCACCTTGGTCGTTTCGCGGATCTGCGCCGTCGAGGGCCGTTTGGGGTCCTGGTGCGCCTTTTCAAAGGACTGCACCTCTTTTAACAATTGCTTCAGCTCCGTGTCTCGCGCATCCGCCTTAGCCTCCCGCGCATCTAACAACGCCTCTCTTTTCACCGCTTCTTCTCGTTCCGACGCAACTAGAGCTTCCACCTCCTTCACGTGCAGGGCCATGCGCCGCTGCAGCACGATGTCTTTTTCTACCAACCTTGTTTCCAACAACTTCACCCCGTCCCGGGCCTCTCTTTCTTTAGCTTGGAGACGCGACCCCATGGTCCTTTCATTTTGTGCCCAGGCGTCCTTCTGATCATAAAGCCCCTGCATGCAGGCCTCGACCTCGGCGTTCTGCGCATCCAGGACCCCCTGCCCCCTTCCAAAGGAACACTTGGCGGCGATCGTTGTTTCTAAATGCTTGGTGACGCCCTGCACCGACCCCTCGAGCGCCACCTCGCGCGCCGAGATCTTCACGTCCCTCAACCGCATGACCATCTCCGCGCGGCGGAACGAACTTAATCGTTTCTCCGCGGCCTCTTCTCTTATAACAGCGTTCCGCTCCATCGCCGCTTCCCTGGCTTCGGCGGCGGCGATGCCCGACCGTGCCCTTAAGAGGACTTCCGCATCGAGCCCCTCGAGCTTGGCCACCATGTCATTTTCCAATGCCGTGAGCTCGTCCTCGCGCCGCGCGAGGTCCGTTTCTTGCTCGATCAACCAGGCTTCCTTGTCCCGCAGCTCGTCTTCATGCCTCTGCACTTCCGCCGCGGCGGCGGCCTCCTGCGCCAGGCGCAATGCCACGACCTCGGGGTCCTCGGCCTTGCCCTTCTTGCCCTTCTTCTTCGGCATGGCCGCTGGGCAGCCCTAGCTTCGATGGCACCAAACGTTTTTGCGCTGTGCCACAGCGCCACTCGGGGCCTCGGGCTAGTATGGCCAGGGCCCGGGTCGGGTATGAGGCCTCCTATAGGCCTCTCTGGCTCAACGCGGCGCAACACGCACTCTTCTCTCGTGCGGGTTTTCGTTAGCTATAGCACACGCCTCGCACAGTGCACAGCGCTGTGCGCAGGTGCATCCGTGCAGACCGCCAAGGTCACACTGCCCATCGCCATCAAGTTGGAAGATGATCCTCACGAACTGCACCGCCTGCGCTGCCCCTTTGCCACACCTTGCCAAGCAATGCAGCCGCTGCAATACGCGCTACTGTGGACCGGCCTGCCAGGCGCAGGACTGGAAAGAAGGCGGCCATGACAAGGTACGCAAGAAGATTAAGAGAGGCGGCGGCGGCGAGCAGTATCATGCCGATGGGAAGTACGCGGAGGCCGTAGAGCTCGCAGTCGAGGAGTGCGCGGAGGACACGAAGGGCCAGACGTGCTACATCTGCATGGAGGCCGTCCATCGGCGCACGAATGAGGGACTTGTCCGCGGATGCGCGTGTCACACAACGGAGGGATTTGTGCACGTGTCGTGCTTGGTAGAACAGGCGAAGATTTTGCGTGAGGAGGCTGTGGAGAATAATTTGGGGGTCAATGCTTGCGATGCGAAGTGGGCGCGGTGGTGCACGTGCAGCCTGTGCGAGCAAGACTACCACGGCCTCGTGTATCACGCGCTCGGGTGGGCGTGCTGGAAGACGTACTTGACCTGGCCGGAGACGGACTGGACTCGATGCATGGCAATAGGACAGCTCGGGAATGGCTTAGCCGCTGCAAAGCGCCACGAAGACACGTTGTCCCTGATGAAGATCACGTTGTCTACGTATTTGCGACTTGGTGCACCAGCGAGCACAATCCTCATCGTGCAGGGCAATCTTGCAAGCATGTATCACTTATCCGGACAGTTCGAAGAGGCCTTACGTCTACGGCAGGACGTATACTCTGAAACTGTGAAGTTGAACGGCGAGGAACATGGAGACTCTCTCATAGCAGCCAACAACTACGCGAGTTCCCTTGAAGGTCTACAGCACTTCGAAGAAGCAAGGTCTCTGTTGCTCAAAAAAATGCCAGTGGCGCAACGTGTTCTCGGAGAGAGTCATGATCTCACGCTTAGAATGAGGTGGTGTTACGCGATGGCACTCTGCGCGGACGACGGCGCCGCGGCTGCGGAGATACTCGAGGAGACGGCGCAGACCGCGCGGCGCGTGTTTGGTCCCACGAACCCGCTTACAGAAGGGATTGAGCTCAATCTGCGAGAGATACGAGCAGCACTCCGCAAACCGCGAAGCGCCGTCGGAAAGTGCGCCACAGGCGTCGACGACTGGGGGTGTGTAGTGTAAAAAGAAAAGCCTCAGAGTACACTGAATAGTAGGCGCAAATAGGATTCACACAAAGCGACATACTTACACGATGTCCGCGGACCCGCTCTTCGGCGCGAGGAAGCCCTCCCGCTCCTCGTCGCAGGGCGCGGCGTGCCCGAACCAGCGCCGGCAGCGCCGCTCCTTCGCGGCCGCCGCGAGGTCCGGCGGCCGATACAAGCGTAGCGCCAGGGACGACAACACGACGGACACCGAGGAGAAGACCATGCACGCCGCGGCGGCCGCGGGCGGCAGGCGCTGCTGCGTCGCCGGGTAGAAGGCCCCGGCCGCGGCGGGCACCAAGACCAAATTGTAGCACGTCGCCCAGGCGAAGTTCAAGTGGATGCGCCGGTACGTGTGCCGCGCCAAGTCCAGCGCGGTGGCCACGCCTCTCAAGTCGTCGCCGATCAGCACAATGTCCGCGGCCTCGACGGCCACGCCGCTCCCCGCACCCAATGCAACGCCCACGTCCGCCTGCGCTAAAGCCGGCGCGTCGTTCACGCCGTCGCCGACGAAAACGACGACGTCTCCCGTCGCCTGGAGCTCGGTCACCAGATCGCGCTTGTCCCGCGGGAGCTGCGAGGACCGCACCCTATTCCGCGCCAAACCAATGGTGGCGGCCACGGCGTCCGCCGTCTGGGGCGCGTCCCCGGTGCACATCCACACGTCCACACTTTGTCGCTGGAGCCACGCGATGACGAGCGAAGCCTCGGGCCGCGGCGCGTCCGCGATGGCTATGGAACCCGCGAACCGTCGGTCGAACGCGACGTGCACGACCGTGGCCGCCTCGTGCCGCCATTGCGTCGTAAGGTCCGACTCGACGACGTCCACACCCAAGGAGTGCAAAAACTTGGAAGACCCGACCGCCACGCTCGCTCCCAAATCGCCCACGTTGGCCTGGGCACCCAAACCCTCCACGTCCTTCGCGTCGTCCACCCGGAGCAACTTCAATCCTCTGGAGATCGCCGCCCGCCGCAGCGCGCCCGCTAAAGGATGCGCACTGTGCTGCTCGCAGGAGGCGGCCACTCTGACCAGATCGTCATCATGCCAACCCTCGGGAGCGTTGCGTAATGCACAGCCCACGACGCGCGGCTTGCCTTGGGTCAACGTACCTGTCTTATCGAAGACGACGACCTTGGCGGCCGCGGCGTGCTCCAGGGCGGCGCCGCCCTTGGCCAAGACGCCTAAGTTCGCGCCTATACCCGTCCCGACCATGACCGCCGTCGGGGTCGCCAGACCCAACGCACACGGACACGCTACCACGACTACCGACACTCCGAACAACAACGCGAAGAGAAACGTGTCCCGCTCGTCGAGCCACGAGTCCGGGACGTTACCAGTTTGTGCCGCGATGTACCACGCGAGGAAGGTCGTGATACCCAAAGCCACGACACAAGGGGCAAAGACGCTCGCGATGCGGTCCGCGTAGGCCTGGACGGGTGCCTTGTCCAGCTGCGCGTCCTCGACCAAGCGCGCAATCTGCGCCACGCAGGAGTCGCCGCCCACGGCCTCGACCCGTATGTAGCAGCTCCGGCCGCAATTTCTTGAAGAGGCGAAGACGCGCGCGCCCCGCGCTCGCTTCGCCGGCTTGGCCTCGCCCGTCAAGGCCGACTCGTCGAGCCGCGCGCTACCGCCCCCCTCCACGAGCACGACCCGCCCGTCGGCCGGCACGGCCTCGCCCGCTGCCACGCGCGCGACGTCGCCGATCTCGCAGGCGTCCGCTTGCACATCGCCCGCCTGACACGCCGCGGCCAATTCCCTGAATTGAACTTCCAAGGCCGATGCGTCCTCACTCAGCTCCAATCGCGAGAGTTTTGCCGCCACGGCCCGCAAGTCCACGGACGGCAGGAGCGTGGCGGCGGCCGGCCGTAAAGCCAATAGCGCCGCGACGGCGTCGCCCGTCCGCCGCTTGGCCCTACTTTCCAGGAACTTGCCCAGCGTAATGAACAGCAATAGCATGGCCGCCGTGTCAAATAATAAATGCTGGTGGGTCCCGTTGTACGCGCAGCAGTCGATCAAGGAATAAAAAGAGTAGGTCACCACCGTGGACGTGGCGATCACGACCAACGCGTCCATGCCCCAGCTGCAGCTCTTGAACTGGACGTAGGCGTTCCTATAAAAGCGGCCGCCCACAAAAACCTGGACCGCGAGCCCGCAGACCGACGCCACGAGCGCCTCCGTCGTGAACATGCCGTGGCACGCGATGCCATTTCTCCAGAAGTCGGTCCCGGGGCCGACCGCGGCGCCCCATTTTGCAATAAAAATAGGCAGCGTAAGCATGAGCGCGACCTTGAGCGAGCGCCACCAGCCCGCCACCTCCCGCGTCGCCGCCGCGGCCCCGGACTCGCCGCGTTTTGCCAAAGAGCACCGGAAGCCGCACGCCTTGACGGCCATTATTGCCTCGGCCTTGTCGCCCTCGCCCGGTTTAAACACAACGCGCGCGCGGTGCGTCGCGACGCTCACGTTGGCCCGCAGCACGCCCGGCAGGTGACTCAGCGCCTTTTCGACCTTGGACGAGCACGCCGCGCACGACATGCCCTCGACCTTCAGCAGGAGCGCGCCGTCGCCCGCGTCGGTCTGTATAATTTCGCACGCGTAGCCCGCTTCTGTTAACGCTTTTTCCACGTCCCGCGCCGGACCGTCGAGCGAACACAGCAAGCGACCGGCCGCGACGTTCGCCCGCGCGGACGCGCACCCCACGGCGAGCGCGGCCTGCTCGACGCGCCGGGCGTCGGCCACCGTCCGCAGCCCCTGGACGCGGAACTCGCGCGTCGCCTTGAGGGACGGCGGCTCCGGCGCCACCGGCGGTGTGTTTTCGCCCACCTCCGCGCCGAAGCCCACGCACTCCACCGCGTCGATGAGGAGCGTCGCGTCCACGTCGCCCCACACGCGCGCGTTCGCGTCCCGGAAGGACGCCTCGGCCCGCGAGACGCCCGGCACGACCCGCAAGGCGTTCTCGACCGTCGTGCCGCAGCTCTGCTGGCACATCATGCCCTCGATGCTGAGGACGTGGGCCGGCGGGCCGGTTCCTTCGGTCATCTCCAACATCGCTTTGCGTGGCGTATGGCGAGCGGCGGTGACGGCGCAACTACTCTTAGACCCTGCCCGCAGCCTGGTGTGCGCTCTGGTACCCCGCGGCGCTGCTTCAGCTGAACGAGCACAAGTCGACTTTCTCGGAACGGCACCTCTGGTGCTGTCCGTTAAACGGACTCAGCCTTAAGCGTTCTCCAGCTATGAGACGTCGCGTTGCGCCAGCTAGTACGTTCGTTAACGACGTCTGCTGCGGCGAATCGCACGTGCAAGAATCCGCCGTGAAGAAAAACCCGTTTTTAAGCTTTAGGAAGCGACCCCCGACACCTGCCCACTAGTCCTAGCACCGTAACAACAATATACACCCGACACCTCGACAGTTGCGGTGTCTTCCCCTCTGGCCCCCCGCCCACTAGTCCCAGTACCGTAAAGAATACTCGAAAAGTGCCTCGATAAAATAAACGAACCACACACGTTACGACGCCTCGAAGAGCGCCCCGCACCGCGCCGCGAAGCGGGCCGCCGCCTCTGCCGCCGGCCCGAAGAACGCGACGGCGCCGGCCGCGCGCGCGCAACTTTGGAAGCGCGCCTTCGCTTCCGTACAGCGCCGCACCCGGTCCTCCCGGGAGAGGTCGACGCCCATCGCCGGCGCCGTGGCCGCCGCGGCGATCGGCGCGCCATGCGCGTCCAGCGCCGTATCGCACGCGCTTAGAATCAACACGCAGACCTTGCCCGCCCGTGGTGTGCCGGCGTCGCAGCAGGCCCGCAGCCACTTCTCGGCGCAGTCGGCGAGCGCCGACGCCGCGTCAAGCGTCAGCTCTTGGACCTCGATGCGCTCCAGGAAGTCACCCACGGCCTCCCACGAGAAATTACGGGACGCCAGGCTCTGGAAGGCCCCCGGCGCGTCGCCGCCGCCCCATCGCGCGGACGCGGCCTCGAGCGCCTCGAGCCGGCTCCCGAGCTCGTGTCTCGCTTTCCGTCCCATCAGAATCTCCGTGATGGCGTCGTCCACGGTCACCGCGTCCTTGGGCAACGAACTTCTCCGTTTGACGCCCTCGAGGTCGCTCGTCGAGAGGCGCCGTCTATCCGGTTTCGTATTCCGCGGCGCCAGGCCTTTGCGTTGGGCGGGCGCGAAGACGACGGAAGGAGAAGCTTTGGCCTCCGGCGGCGATTTATTGACAGGGTTCTCTCCATCTGAGGCGGCCTTGGCCTCCGCGTCATCGGAGACCTCCGCCTCGAAGTCGTCCTCGTACTGCAGCGGTACATTGAACACGCGCACGACGCCGTCCGATTTACAAGCGACCGTCGCCTCGTGCTCGTCGCAGCGCAACGCGCAGAGACCATTTAACGGCCCGTCCACGTCTTTGCCCATCGGAACGACCTTCGGCGCAAAGGCCCACTGGCGCACCCCGTGCTCAGCACCTACAATTAACGAGCGCCCCGACTCCGAGAAACACACATTGCGAACGGCGTGCGCCTCGACCGACGACGGGTGCGTCGCGCCCAATTCGGTCCAGGCCTCCAGATCATACACACGAGCGGTCCGGTCAGAGCACGCGGCGCTTAGTATGAGCTCGGTAGGAGAAAAGACCAAAGTCTTGGCGTAGACCGCTTGGGCTCGGCGCGACGCGCCGAACCCTTTGAGCAACTTCCCGCCCGTGAGGTCCCACACCCTAATCTGGCCATCCCCTCGAGAAGCACTTGCAAGCCACCTCCCATCGGGAGAAAAGCAGACGGCGTCGACCTCGCCGCCGTGGCCCTTGTACGTCTGGAGGCAGGCCTTCTTGCGCGCGTCCCAGACCTTCACGGTGGAATCCGCACCGCCCGTCGCGACGAACTCGCCGAAGGGGTGGTGCCGGCAGCAGTTGACTTGATTTCGGTGGCCCGTTAAATTGCGGACGGCCTTGCCTTCCCTTAAATCGTAGACGCGGGCGGAACCGCCCTCGCAGCCGCTTAACACGGCGGTTTCCTCCGCATCCAAGTCCAGGCACGTGATGGGCGAGCTGCTCCCACTTAAGGCGTGGAGGTGCTGGCCGTTCAGGCGCCACACGCTGCAGCGGCGCTCCTTCCCTCCGGTGGCCACTAGTGACCGCCCGAGCGCGACGCAGTGAAGCGGCGCCGGGGACGCCACCCACTCGTGCTGGAGTGCGGCCATCGATCCTCCTCGATGGCGTGTAATGGGCAGCCTTGGAGCTGGCTGCTGCGCGCGGTGGCGGCGCAGGAACGTGAGCACGCGCAGTTCTTCAAGAGCTGCTGCGATTGAAAAGTACGGTCTTGTGCCCTCCGATAACGTATGAATGGGGCGCGCGACGCTAACTCAAAATCCAATATATTGAACCCGAACGATAAAAACCCGTCTGATTTCAATTTAGGCTCTGCCTTCTGTGTCCAGGTCTGTGGCGCTGCACTGCGATACTGACGGTCATCACGCAAGCGCAAAGGTCGGCGCACCAGTCCTGCGGGTCGGAGCTCGACGCCATCGCATAAGCGTGCCTTTACCCAAGCCACAGCCAGAACATGTCCGCCTTGGCCGGGGCCTGGGCGCGCGAGGTCGCGACGGACGCCTGGCCGGGACCCGTGGCCGCGGGCCGGGCGCCGGCCACTAGATTATTTGTGGCCGGCGGCGCGACGCACGCGGGCAAGAGCACCATCTGCCTCGGCATTTTACAACAGGCGGTGGAGACGTACGGAGCAAATCAGGTGGCCTACGTCAAGGCCGCCACGCAGGATGAAAGAGAGGACGCCGTGTCGCGCTGGTGCGCCTCTAACAAGGTCGAGTACCGGTCCGGCAAGCACTGCCCGATCGTCTATTACGCGGGATTCACGCGGGCCTTCCTCGACGGCTCCGCGGGCACGAGTCAGCAGTGGCTCGACCGGGCGGCGCGCGTGGTCGAGGAGCTTGCATCAACGCGGAAGTTCGTGCTCATCGACGGGGTGGGCTTCCCGGCCGTCGGCAGCGTGTGCGGCACGTCCAACGCCGACGTCGCTAAGCGGTTAGAAGCACCTGTTGTTTTAGTCGTCAAGTCGGGCGTGGGCGGGGCGATCGACGAGGCGTCGTACGGCACTGCCTTCTTCGGTGCGCGAGACGTGCCTGTGCTAGGTGTGGTCCTGAACCGCAGCGCGGCCGCCGGCTTCTATAGCCGGGACAAGGTCCTAGCGCCCGTGCACTCGTATTTTGCCTCCACTCGGTTAGCTTTGTACGGCATCGTGCCGGACGAGCCTTCGTTAACGGATCTGCGAACGGCGGCCGCCGCCTCCGAAGTCGATGCGGCACCGGCCGCTTCGCATGTTCGCAAGCACGTGGACGTCGCTCAAATTCTTACAGATGCGGCGCGGGATCCGTGGAACGCGCAGCGCGTCGTGCCTACGGTGGCGCCGGCGGACGCCATCGACGCGGACGATTTGAGGCTGCGCGTCCAGCAAGCCGCGGCCCAGATAGGGGCCGAGGTCGTCAAGGAGAAATGCTGAGGGGGCAAGTGAAGTCGTTCCCTTCTCCGCCGCGCGGCGCTTGACGGCCCGTTCCTACTTTGTGGGGGCGGGCCCGACTTGCGCGTGGTAATTACTATTCCATCAGACTCAACCCACCGGGGATGGCCGCGAACCACGGCCGCGACCACCCCCCTGGGTGTTGAAAACCAGGGCATTTTGAGTTTTACCTAGAGGCCCGGTCCCCAGCCCCTAGGGCGGCGGCCGGCGTCTTGCTCCTCGATAGCGTCTGAAAACCCGTTTCGCCAGGGCATTTGACCAGCAAGCTCGAAGTCAAACTCGACATCTCACGACATAGATCGAGCTGTTGAACCGAGACTTATCTCGTTCACATCGTCGGGCGTAGAGAGACACGTTTCAGGCCGTGCAGCAATCAAAACCCACGAGTTTCGCTTTATTTCGGCATAACCCCCCTACACAATGCCACATCACTACACGATCCAAGAGCCACCGCGCTACTCATCAGCGCTGGTGCCGCGGTGAACGTGAGAAATATTGGTGGCACCCCCCTGGAATGGTCGATTCGTAATTGTGGATATAGAGTCACTGAGCCACACCTCAGGTCCTGTCCTCTTTTGCTCCGCGCCGGCGCGTCTCTCCCGAGCGAAACACATGGACCTCGTAACTGCGTGCCGGATCCATACATTCAGAAAGTCATTGATGCGGGTGGCTGGACGAACTACGAACGCCTCCACCTCGACAAGCTCAAAACCCGTTTTGACCCTAGGTAGTAATGGATCGAGAGTCGTAATTAACCCAACCCGGAACCCGAATAGGAGCCTGGGTCGATGATGCACGCTACCGAAGCTTCTAACCCCGGCGTTCATTATTATTGCATTAGT
>Ga0302122_10000910_pt1 | contig 18441 bp, 14 predicted proteins | sample CB21_SCM_MG_FD_203115 | JGI IMG/M metagenome (GOLD analysis project Ga0302122, IMG submission 203115) | Marine microbial communities from Western Arctic Ocean, Canada - CB21_SCM | ecosystem: Environmental > Aquatic > Marine > Oceanic | place: Canada: Western Arctic Ocean | collected 2017-09-28
GCCGCGGCCGCGCGCCGCGCGCCCACCAATCTCTCGACGAGCACCGACTTGATACCGGCCGTGTCCGCGCCGCACGCCTCGAGCGCCGCGCGCAGCTCGGCCACCTTCATCTTCTTCGCGTCTTTCGTCGCGGCGGCTCCGTCGAAGGGCTCGTCGGGCGCCGGCGCATCCTGCCGCCGCGCGCGCTTCGGTGGGGGCGAGGGCTCTTCGCGCGCCTTAAGCTTGGGCGAGCGGCGCGGCGCCGGAGCGGGCGCCGGCGCCGGCGGCACGAGCGTCGAGGCGGCGACGCTGGCCAGGGGCTCGCCGGCCACCAGCGCCGCCACGAGCTCCGCCTCCTGGTCCAGGCGCGGCGCGTCCTTGAGCGGGCCGAAGACGGCTTGCATGGAGACCACCGTGACTTTTCCCGCGAAGTTTTGAATCGCATCGGGGAGCGCCGACGCCGACACCTGGGCCCGCGAAATGCACACGCAGTTGTCCTTCAGCCCCAAGCCTTGGATGACGTCCCGGACGTCTTCTAGAGCATCACCGACAAAGACCAAGCGGAGGCCCTCGAGCGCCGCGGCGGCGGTGGCCCCGACGCGTTGTAATAAATGAGCGGACGGTAGGACGTGGTCGTCTGGCGAAGGCGGCGTCGCCGAGAGGGGACTGCGCCCCTGCCAGGCCTCCAAATAAGACGGCGCGACGAGTTTCACGCCTAGGGCGGCCGCGCGGAGGCACGCCACGGAAAACGGCTTGTTTTTGGCCGGGTCCGCGGTCGACACGCAGGCGACGGGGACCTGGGCCCAGTTTTCGGTTTCGCCGATCACGTCCAGGCCGCACGTGATGGCTTGCGTGCGGAACGCGCCGTGCTTCTCGCCGCACGCGGTCAGCGCGATCAAAATGCGCTCCTGCGACGCCCGGAAGTCCGCGACGCCGTCCTTCCGCCCGCCGAAGCGGACGACCTGGCCTTCCTTGAGCTCCGAGACCTCAATGACCTTTTTGCCATCGATGCAGGTGCCGAACTTCGAGCCGCCGTCGCCCACTCTGAGCGTCTTGCCGTCGGACTCGAGCCAGCCGTGGTTCCGCGACACGGACTTCTCCGCGATCAACACGGGCTGGTCCTTGCGGCCGACGTTGTGCTTGCCCCGGGGCAGGCGGAAGATCGTCGGCTTGCTGCCGTCGGCCGGCGGGTGCGCTTGCGTGAGGAGCCACATCCGTGCTTGTGTTGCGTTGCTTCGCTTTGCTTGCTTGGCGCGGCGATGGCGTGCGCGTCGCGCTGTGTTTAAATGTGTAAGAGGCTACCCGGTGCTGGGGTGCGCGTCGGCAAATGGAGCTCTGATCCGGCGCAGCGCTGGCTGGCTGGCCTCAGCTGTCAGCTGTGCAGTCAACACTCGTCGCTAGGCGGTTGCGGTGTCGGACAAAGTCCCGGCCTAAAAATCAATCTGCGACGGTTTTTTTGGACGGGTTTTACTTCCTTGGCTTTTTGCTTCCGAGGCGTCTTGGGCGATACGGGAGCACTGCTCCGTCACATAGATGCGCTCCGTCCACAACGATTGAGTTCGTTTCGCGCAGCTGCCCGTAGTTGATATTTGCTCAGTTCACTAAAAAGTGCTGTTTCTTTGCGTGACATCAATCGCTTAAGGCGCACGTGTCTCCATTGTGACCGCTGCTATCGCTGTCAGCCATTAGTGCAAGCGAACGCTGCCGCAGCGCACTAAACAGGCCTACACAGCGCAGGGCTCGACAGCCGAGCTGCGCTGACGCCTCCGGCCACTTTGAGCGCACAATACACCGCACTGCACCAGCAGCGTCAACTAATGCCGCGCCGCCGCAGCACCACGACCAGCGCCGGCTCCGCCGCGTCGCGCTCGCCGCGCAAAGTGCCGAGCGACGGCGACGACGACTGGGAGTACGAGCCCACGCGGGGCGAGGTCTACCGGGACCGCGCGCGCATCATAGTGCGCTTCCTCTGGGACACGACCAAACTGACGCTGCTGTGGCTCTCCGTGGTGTGGGTCGCGGCGCACGCGTTCGACGAGTGGACGCTGCGCGACGCGAAACGAGCGCTCGCGCGGGCGGAGGCACTGGCACCTAATGACTTAAACGGCGCGCGCGACGCCTACGCCGTGGCATTAGAGCACCTGCAGCGCGCCGCGGTGCGCGAGAAGTTTTCGACCTCGGTCCTCGCCGCCGGCAGCCGCATCTTTCGCTTACCGGTCCTCTTCCTGGTGCGGGACCCGTGGGCTAGTGTAGAACGGCAGCTCATCCAGCTGGCGCAGAAACTCCGCACTTTAGCTTCGGTGGTCGTGCCGGAGACTGACTGGGACTGGGAGCGGCGGTAAAACAATTAGCAGATTACACACTTTCGGGGCAGAGCGCCCGGATGTCCAAGGGGAGCTGCGCGTGGACCCAGGCGCCGACGGGGTTCGCCTTCGTCGCGAAGAAATGCGCGTAGTGCGCGTGGAGGCACTTGATCGTCACGCGGTCTCTAATGCCCGCGACGCCCACAGTTTTTAACGAGTCCCAGCCGCGGTCGAGGACATAAGTCCGCTCGTCGTCATCCAGGAGCGCCCAGCGGTCCGCCGCGTACGCGGCGTGCGCGCGCGCGAGCGCGTCGGCGCCGTTATCATCACCCTCGAAGACGGCGGTCCGCGCCGCACCGACGCCGCCCGACGCTTCGACCGTCGCGACCGCCGCGGCGATGCCGCTGTGCGCGAGCCAGTACGTCGTCGGGAACGGTTCGATACCGCCTTTCCGGTGGAGCAGCGGGTGCGCGACGACCACCGCGGGCGCGTCGTCGGTCGTCGCCACGACGTCGAGCGCGTTGAGCGGGCAGTAGCCGAGCTGCGCTTCCAACTGCTGCGCTATTTGTGGTCCGACGACGCGGGCGCCGCCCTTGGCTGCCGGTGCGAGCACGGCGTGGGCGGCTGCGGAGAGGGCGGCGCGCATGAGCAGTCGCATCGATGGAATGGCCCAACTGCAGCGCGACGTAGCGATCGATGGTTACTGTACCCGGTGCCTGATGCTGCTCAGGGCCTGGGCTCGGCACAAAACCCGTGTTGTCGAGCGCATTTTTTTTGGGGGGGCTCACCCTCTCTATTGGTCGCCGGGCGAGGGACTACCCGATCACACAATGCTACTGTTGGAATTTCCTTAAACATTCGTTCACTCCTCACGCCTCACACCTTGCAAGAATCCGATTTAAACCGCGGCGTAAAGTTGCTTCAGCGGGACGCCGACGCCTGCATTCGCATCCAACAGCCACTACGCGACGCTGCGGCGCGCGACAGGCACTCGCGGCGGCTGCCCAGTGAACAGTAGGTGGGCTGCCCCCAGCAACCAGCCAAAGAACACAAAAGAGGGCCCAGGGGAGTACAGCAGGGCAGCGGTTCCGGAGCCCAGGAAGGCTGCCCCGTGAAGAGGCCACCAAACAAAAGAATGGCAGAGTGGACCGACTTCGGCAGCGGCTTCGAGGACGGCGACGCGGCGCAGCTCGAGCACACGCTCTTCGCCACGGGGGAGGACGCCGTCTTCGAGGAGTCCAAAACCGACCCGCTCGCGTTCGAGGCCGTGGCCGCGGCGTCGGTGCTGCATCCATTACCGCCCCCGCAGACGGCGGCGGCCGCCGCCGCCGAGGCCGACGCGGTGCGGCGCATGGCCAGCGGGGACGTCGTGACGCTCGAGGGCTGCTACGAGCTGCTGAAGCGTTTGTCAAGGCCGGGCGAGCCGCCCTTCCCCCCGGTGTGCTCCGTGCGCGCGCGGGCCTCGCCCTTCGCCGCCTTCGGGCAGGACCACGACGCATTCTTCGTGGCCCGGGAGCGCGCGCCGCCGATCATCGGCCCGCCGCCCGCGGAGACGGTCTCCGTGGCGTTCCAGTCGCCGCTGAACGGCGAGGTGCGCTGGGACCCCAACGACCTGAGCCACGGCGTGTGCGCGCGGCCCATGGCCCGGAGGTATCGATCTGGTGAATTAGCGGGACGGATGCACGGGTATAGAGGAAGGCAGTACACTTTGGTGGTGCGCTGCCTGCCGGACGGCCCCGCCGCGGCCGACCGCGCGGCCCAGTGTTCGTTGGTGCAGATCTGGAAGGAGGCCAACGCGCCAGAGAACGACTTGAGGCCGCGTAAGTCAAGGAAACGAACTAAAAAGGACGAGGACGAACAAGGCTCCGACGCGGGCTCCGCGACGACGGGCACCGGCAGCGGCGACGAGGGCAGCCCGCCCTGGCCCGCGCAGCAACTCAGTTGCAGTTCCTCGGGCGGCTGGAGCGTGGAGGGCAGCGTGCCGGGCAACTCGCCCGCGGCGCCCCCTCGGACGTTATCGCCCCCGCACGCCTTGTTCCCGACATCAAATGATGGCGGTCGTGTCGTTGCCGAGGACGTGCGCTTCCTCGGCTCGATCCAGGTGCAGGGCAGCATCCACGGTACATTAGTGACGCCGCCCGGGGCGGCCGACTACGGCGAGTGGTTCCCCTGGCATTCGAGTGTGGTCGGGACTCCACCGCCGGGCACGGTCGTGCGGCTCTCGTCCCGGTGTCTGTGGCTCGACACGAGCTGGGGCTCGGGACCCTGCCTGATCACGTCCACGTCACCTTCATTGGCCGCCGGCGTGCCCGTCAATAATGCCAAGGGCGTGACCTGCGCCTTTTTAGGCCAGGTCCCCGTGCGCTGCCGGGGGCCCGTCCGCGCGGGTGACGCTCTCGTGCCCTCTGATTTAAATGACGGCGTCGCGGTCGGGCGGCGCGGAAGTGCGGGCGATTCTCTCGGCACCGCGCTCGAGTCCGGCGACAGCCCGCACGACGGCGAGTGTGTTATCCTATGCCTCGTGCGCTGGCGCGACCGGCCGCCGCCGGTGAGTACCAAGCCGCGCATCGTCTGGTGCCTGGCGGTCGCCGCGATGTTTCTTGGAAGACCGAACATCGCCTTCCTCCTGCTCTGCCTCGCGACCTGGCCGTTTTGATCTGCCTGTCTGGACACACGTCTTGACACTTACCCGGCTACATGCCGGTGAAACGCGAATGCCCTTTTCTTTTGCTTTCCCCCCCAATTCGAAACTCTTTCGTTAGTCATCGTAAGTTTTTGAATTTTTTTGTTCTGTAACTATAGATAAGGGGGGCGTGATGTACGTAGTAGTTTTGTTACGGTGCTAGGACTAGGCTGCACCTGCAACTCGAATATTGTTTTTTAGGTTGCAAACGGGTTTTTTCGCGCCCGATTTGAAGTTCGATTTGATTTTGAGCGCAGTGCGCGAGAAAGTAGCCCTGCACGCTGCCAAAAAGAAAATCGCAGCGCTACTGCAGTCGTGCGTGCGTAAAGATCAGTGCAGGCAGCCTACCACACTGCAGCGGCAAGCATGCGGTTCCCCTCACGGCTCCCGCCGGCCCTCGTCTTGCAATTCCTCGAGCCGCGCGACCTGGTCATCCAGGCTGGCGTCTCGGTCGGTTGGCGCGACGCTGCGGACGTGATCTTCCGACAAGTCGAGGCGCTGGAGCTCGCGATGGATCTCGCGACGACCGCCGACGCAGATTACATGCGGCGACAGCCTCACATCAACAAGAGAATGCGTTTGATCTTGGTCGACTGGCTCGCGGACGTCTGTCGTGGTCATATAAATACGCCCGAGACGCTGCACCTCACGGTTAACATTATCGATCGGTACCTCTCGGTCGCGCCCTCTGTTTCAAGCAAGAAGTTGCAGCTCGTCGGTGTGGCGGCGCTCGGAGTCGCCGCTTGCTCCGCTTCAAGTAAGTATCTGGAACAAGACAAAAAACTCTCGTGGCTCTGTGACCACGCGTACCCGCCGGCTGAGATTTGCGCCATGAGAGCGACGCTGACCTCAGCGCTCGGGCCCAATATGACGATCGTGTCGTCCCGCCGCTTCGTGATGCGCTACCTCAAAGCGGGGAGTGTGAACGTAGTCTCGCGGGACGCGGTCTGGCTCGCGTCGTACGTCGCCGAGCGGATGCTCCAAGAGTACGAGATGCTCAAGTACCGCCCCTCGCTGGTGGCCGCCTGCGCTGTCTACGTCGCACGCGGCAGCCTCGAAAACGGTCGCGTCCCTGCGTGGACCAAGATGCTCCAGCGCTGCTCGCGATACTCAGAGGACGACCTGCGCTCGTGCCTGGCGGACGTAAAACGGTTCATGGACCGGCCACTGCCCAACCAACAGTGTGGGTCGATCGACCGAAAGTTCAGAAGTACCCGCCGCGGTCCGGTCGCGTCGACGCCGCTCAGGATTGGGAACTGGTCGTTTCACCTCACGATGGACGGCCACTCTAAAACACAACCGATACTTTTCCAAGACTCCGTGGAAGAAATGAGCGTGACCGGGACGTTGTGGCTTTCGGAAGCGCTAGAAGCTGCGGGGTGGTTTGTCGGGCGGTCGCGGCGCACGGGGAGGCTATTCTACGCCAACTCTCAGGAAAAATTGTGGTGCTTCACAAGACCGAGTGAGCCAAGGACGCCGACCGCCGCGCCGCCGACAGGCGACGACGACGCTGCCGCCGCGCCTGCCGAGGCGGGCCCCTGAGACAACGGAGAACTAAGAACAATAATATATAAATAGACTTTTAGGCCCCGGCGGCGGTAGCCTAGAGCCCGAACCCCGGCGCGACCTTTGCCAGCAGCGCCAAGAGCGCGTCCGAGTCCGCGGGCGTGCCGATGGTCACGCGGACGCAGCCGCTCAGGTTCGCCTGGTCGCCGCGGTACCGGATCACGACGCCGCTCTCCGCCAGTTTCGTGTACAAGGGCTTGGCCTTGGCGTGGTCCTTCAACCGCACCAGCAGGAAGTTCGCGTCCGACTTGAACACGGTGCACACGTACGGCAGCGCGCGCAGCTTCTCCGCGAGTCGACCCCGTTCCGCCAACGTGTCCTGCACGACCGCTTTCAGCGCCGCCAGACTCGGCGCACTCAGGGCTTCCGCCGCGAGGCTCGACGTCATCTTGTTGATCGAGTACGGGGCTTTTACCGCGTTCATGAAGTGCACCGTTTGTGGCGACCCGATGGCCGTGCCGCACCTAATGCCAGCGAGCCCGAACGCCTTCGATAAGGTATGTAACACCACAAGTCTAGGGTACTTGGATACTAAAGGCGCCGTCGTCGCTTCAGGCGCAAAGTCCACGTAGGCCTCGTCCACTACAATAATGGATCGCCTCAACTTGGCCGACCCTAGCAAACGCTCCACAACTTCTCTCGAGATCTGCCGCGCCGTGGGGTTGCCCGGCGAGCAGAGGAACACGAGCCGCGTGTTCGCGTCGCAGGCGTTCTCCACCGCTTCCACGTCCACGGCGAAGGACTCGGGCCGCAGCTCGGCCGTCCGCACCTCGACGTCCTGCGTCGCCGCGCAGACCTTGTACATGCCGTACGTGGCCGGGGTGACGACGACGTTGGCCGTCCGCGGTTCGCAGAACACGCGGAAGAGCAGGTCGATGGCCTCGTCACTGCCGACGCCCACGAAGACGTTGGCCCGCCGCACGCCCCGGAACGCGGCGACGCGGTCCTTGACCCGCTTCTGGTGGGGGCACGGGTAGCGGTGCAGGTCGAAGGCGAGGGCCGCCTTGACCAAAGTTGAGGTGGGCGTCGAACCGCTCGGCGTGACGCAGGCGCCGTACGCGTTCTCGTTCGCGTCCAGCAAGACGCCCTCCTCGTAGTCGTCGCGCGCGCAGCGGTACGGCTCGAGCTTCCGTATGTTCGGCCGCACGATGGCTCGCACTTCGTCCTGCGTGCCGTCGTAGGGCGCCCGGCGCCGCAGCCAGCGCGCGGCGACGAGGGCGACGCAGGCGCCCGCGGCGGCCGCGGTGAGCTTGTCGCGGGAGGCCATGCTGTTGCAGTCGCGCGTGTACTTTCGGCGCACTGATGGCGTGCTGCAGCCTCTTCCTCCTTATATGTGCTTGCAGACAGCAGACTTCACGGCAAGCCAAGGTCGCCAGCTAGTTCAGTGGTAAAACCCGTGCTGATCAACCCGCACGCAGATAGCCGAGATACCCTCGTGACGGGTCCCGGGTGAGTAAGAGCGCTAGGAGGGGCGCAAAACCCTAATTCAATTTAATTTAATTTAATTCAATTCAATAACCATCAGTCCTAGCACCGTAACAACAGGGCGGAACCATGAGTAAGTACTTAGTAGTCGGGGGCGGGGGATGGTCTTACGGTCCGTGGAATTTGTCGCAAGGAGAGAAGGCGGGGCTCCCGCAATAAACTGCGATCGAGCGTGCACGCGCTAGGGCGGCGGCGGCATCGGCGCGACGACCTTCATGACCTTGGAGCCCTCGACCTCGCCGAGGTCCTTGGTGAGCTTCAGCATCGCCTCGTCGCCCAGGAGCGGCCCGAGCTTGTCCATGCGCACGGCCTCCATGTACGCGCCAACCAATTTAGGGTTGGTGGCGCACGTGAAGACGCGCGTCTTGCTCTCGTCGCAGAACTCGCCGCGCGTGATCGGCACCTCCTAGCCCCACGTGCCCGTCTTGGACGCGCCGTGCGCCCGGAAGCCGGCGACCCACGCCTCGGCGTCGGCGACCTCGACGCAGAAGAACATGCTCGGGGCCTCGCCGGCGGCGGGCCCCGGGTCGGTCATCACGAGCGGCGGCGCCTGCGAGACGATCGCCGCCTCGCTCATGGCGACGAATTGCTGGTCGGCCATACAGGGGCCAAACTTGGCCATGTCCATGCTGTAGAGCGTCATCGCCACCGAGTTGGGGTCCGCGGTGTCGCGGAAGACGAGCGTCTTCGCCTCGTCGCAGGCCTCGCACCGGGCGAGCGGCACGGTGTACGTCGTGCCGTTCATCGGAAAGGTCTTCGCCTCCGCGTGCGCCTGGAAGCCCGCGTGCCAATCGTCAAAATCCTTCACCTCTGCCATCATCAGGCAGTCGGGCAGAGGCTCGGCCGGGGCAGCCGCCGTGGCATCCGCGCCCTCCACCACGGTGGTGACCTTGGCTCCATCGGCCGTGGCTTCCTTGGTCGACTCTGCGGACATTGTAACGTTGGTCTAGCCTAAGGCCGTGTGTGGCACGTGAGAGTGCGCTGGGAGTAAAACCCGTGCGCTGTTTGATGCTATGTCTATTCGGAAAGTTGTACCCGTGAGTATAGTGCAGGGAAGAAGCTATTAATATGAAGCAGGGGAGTCCGCGGGGGAAGGGCGGGGCTCTACTCCGCCGCCGCCGGGGCCGCGTCCGCCGGCGCCGCGTCCGCCGGGGGCGCCAGGGCGGCGAGGCTGCCACCGATGCCCAGGTAGAAGCCGGGCGGGCCGTGGGGGTTGCCCGCCGCCTTGGGCGTGATTTCGATCTTGCACACTTTGCCCGCCTCGTCCACCCAGAGCGTGAACGTCTCCGGGCCGATGCTCACCGCGATCCCCGTCGTCTCGATGGCGGGGAGCACGTCGGCCATGGGCGTGAAGGCGGCGCCCGTGTGCGTGCCGGGCACGACGATGTCGGCCGCCCACGAGCCGTCCTCCTGCTGCGTCGGCGCCACCTTGGTGGAGTTGAACGTGAGGTCGGGGAAGGAGGCCACGAGGTTGCCGATCGCGCTTGTGAAGCCGGCCTTGTCGAACAAGGGCAGGGGCAGCGCGTGCAGGCCCACGAACTGGAGCGTCGCAGCGTCGGCCACGTGGTCAGTCGCCCACGTCTCGGCCTTGCCGGCCATGGGCTCGCCGTCGAAGAAGATGGCCACGCTTTCCGGGCACACGGCCGTCGGGGCCGCCGCCGTGGCGTCCGCGCCCTCCACCACGGTGGTGACCTTGTGGCCCTCGGCCGTGGCCTCCTTGGTGCTCTCAGCCGACATAGTGGGGTGTTAGTGTTGTGGTCGTGTGGGCGACGCAATGCAGCAAGCGGTGAGCTAGCGGATGGAGATTAGCACAGCGGAGGCTGCCCCAATAATTCTCGGCGTTAACACGCGGAGAGCAAAACCCGGGGCCCTCGGCCGGTGCTGCAAAGCTCCAGACTACGGGGCAGTAGTGGTCTCGGAGATGACAAGTGTCCGCGGAATGATGAGCGCTCCCTTGCATATTGCGAAGCAATCGCAGCGCCGTCCGCCCCAGTCCGCTCTCCGTGGCTATTGAGGCTGCGCGGTGTGGTCTGTAACGCAAAAATATATTTACACGTTGCCTCTTCATCAGCTCCGTTGGTCTGCGCCGCGTTTGCATCGCGGGGAGCACCCGTGGGCAGCCGCACAACAACAACAACAGCTCCCCACTGAGAGAGCGCCATCAAGCAGAGCACACATGGAGAGCACCACCATGTCCACCTCGCTCCGCCTGCCGTCCGAAGCCGCCGATCATCGCGTGCGAAGCGCGGAGGTCAAGGACGGCCACCTGCTACCGGCGCTCGACGGGAGCTACGCGCGCGGCCACTCCAACGAACTGGCGCACCCGCTGGTCGATGCGCACCGCGCGGAGCTAGCTGGACCAGAGTCCCCGGCGAGTCCTTTGAGGGACGCTTATATAGAAGCAGCACCGCCCAAACTCTACACGGCGCCGCCGGCCTTCATCGTCTCCTCACTAGCCCAACCCGAGGCCGTCCCGCGCTTCTCGCCGGATGATCGAAAGCAAAAGAGGCGCCTCGCCACGGCGCTGCGGGGCCCGCTCGGGCGCTTCGCCGCCAAGCTGGGGACGGCGCACCCCGTGGCCAAAGGGCCCGGCACCGTGATGGGCGGTGTGTCCGACCTGCGGGTCTTCCGGGGCGGCTACGCGACGGCGTCTTCACCAAAACTGAAGCGCGGCGTCACGCCGCCGGCGGCCCTGGTGCCCGCGCACGCGGACCGCCCGCAGTCGCCCAATTCAAGTTTCGTGGAGTACTCCGCGTGCGACAGCGTGCCCGTGCTGGGCCGGCAGACCCGCCACCCGCGGCCGCGCGCGTACGACGGCGCCATCGCCCAGCGCATCGGCCTCGCGGGCGTCTCGCCGGCGACGCTCCACTGCGAAGGCGTCGCGCGGGCCCCGTCCGTCGACCTACCCCTGTCGGCGGGCAAGGCATCCCTCGGTTACCGCGATACTAGCGACCCGGCCAAACAGGCGCGCCTCGACGCCGTCGAGGCGGCCGCGCGGGAAATCTTTTCCCGGCCGAGACGGAGTGGCGACGACTAACTTGAATTGTGCTTCCTCCGGCGGCGTGAGGCCCGGGCCGCTAGTACTACGAGCAAAATAGGTGCAACGGGCGCTTGGTCGCCCGGGTTACGTGGGGCCCTAGGACTGGCGGCACTCGCCGCCCGCCGCCGTGAGCTCCTCGTTGCCGAAGGGCGCCGAGTTCTCCTTGTCGAGGGGCACGCCCTTGCGCGCCGCCGCGAGGAGCGCGTCGCGCTCGACCACGACCTTCTGGATCTTCGCGGCGAGGCCGGACGTGATCTTAACCTTCTCGAGTTGCGCCACGCGCGCCCGGAGCGCCGCGGCCTCGTCCCGCAGCGCCAATAAATCGGCCTCGGCCTCGGCCGCGTCGCGCTCCGCCGCGGCGACGCGCGCGTCGGCCTCGAGCTGAATTTTCTGGGCGCGCCGGTCCGTCTCCCGCTCGCGCTCGACGAGGTCGGCGTCGATGGCCGCGAACTCCTGCGACTGCCGCAGCAGGCCCTGGTCCGCGCGCGTCGCGCGCCCCTCGGTCGACGACGCCCGCGCCGCCGCCGCGTCCCTTTGCTGCTCCAGGGCCTGCTGCACGTCGCCGCGCGCCGCCTGCTCGGCGCGCATCGCGCCCAGCTCGCGCGCGAGCTCGTCCCGCTCCTTCTCGGCGTCCCGGCTCACCTCCTTCTCGATCTGCAGCTGGCGCCGCAGCTCCTGCATCGTCGCGCGCGTCTCGTCGAAGGTCCACGCGATCGAACTCCGCGAGGCGACCGGCCGCGCGTCGAAGTTGTCGAACTGCTCGTCGTCGTCGGCCTCCTCATCCTCGTCGTGCGCCGCCGCGCGGCTCTCCTCGAAGGACGCGAGCGTGCACGAGGCCAGCGTGCCCGACGCGTTGTTGCTCGTGAGGTTGCTCACGTTGCTCGTGAGGTTGCTCGTGAGGTTGCTCGTCGGCGGGTTCGACGTGAACGACTCCGTGCCGCTCGTCTCCTCGGGGATCGTGGGGATCTCGCCCGACTGCTCCATGACGAGGCTGTTCAGCAAGCGCGGGTCGCACGTCATGCGCCGCCGCGACTTGGCGAAGCGCGGGCTCCGGCGCGGCGCGGGCCATGGCGGCTGGTCCTGGTCCGGGGACGCGGCCGCCGCGTCGTTGCCCTCGAGCAGGCACGCCTGGAGCAGCTCCTTGAGCTGCGCCGGGTCCGCCGTCTCGCGGCGCCGCGAGCTGCCGCCCGAGCTCGACCGCCGGCCCGCCGAGAGGCTGCTCCGCCGCGACGGCGGGGCGCCGAAGTTCTCCTTGAAGATGTCCACGTCGATGGTCGCGGTGGGGCCGCCGTCCGAGGCCGAGCCCTCCAGCATGTCCAGCATCGTCTTCGCGTCGAGCACGTCGCGGCCGCCCATGGTGTGGCGGGCGGAGCGGGGCATCGTGTTGCTTGTTGTCTGTACTCAGCGCGTCGGTAAATGGCCTAACAGTTACTCAGCGGTAAAAAGCGTTGCTCTCGCGCTACGGCGGCTCGTTTCGCCGCGTGAATTCGACTGCTGGCGTAGCGGCTGGCCGATTATCGTATATCAGCTGCGCGCTAGTATAAGGCGCGGCGTGTGGCTCAACAGCGCCGTCTCAATGTCATTGCGGCAAAAAACAACAGCGTGAGCGGGTTTTTTTTTTTAATCGCAAAACACGCGTGGACGGGCGTCCGGAGGGCTCCGGCGGCGACCATGACCGATCCTGGACACGTAGCGCGCGGAGCTCGCGTGCGCACGGGTTTCTCGACCTACGTCCAAATCAGCTCTCGATCGACGCAGCGGTGGGACCAGCGTCAGCGGCACTGATACGGGTTACCGGTTTCTCCCATCGGGCAACAGCTGCGCACGGCAACACCTAGACGCCGTCGAGGATGCCTCCCGGCCGACGGCGGCGCCGCTGGGCCGCCCTCGCGTTCGCGGCCCACGCCGCGGCGTTCAGCGACATCAAGCGCGCGCGCGACCTCAAGCCCGCGATCCGCGAGGACAGCCCCAGCGACGCGCCCGTGATCCAGTTCGTGCCCGGCGTCGAGGAGACGGTCGTCCCGGAGGTCTCGATGACGCGGTCGCAGACGTCGAAGATGGACGGCAAGTTCTTCACGGGCACGGCGACCTTCTGGTTCCCCCGGGCGGACGCGCTCTATAGGGAGATCACGGCGGACTCGTTAATCGAGGGCATGCGGCTCTGCGATAGTGAAGGATGCATGGTCACGCAGGACGTGCGCGCCAAGTTCACCCGGGGCAACCCCGCGGGCATCTCCGCCGTCGTCTTACTGACGAACCCCGACGAGTGGGCGCGCTTCATGCGCTTCATGAAGCGGTACTGCGAACGGAGCGGGCTCGCCTTCACGGCGGCGGAATAGGTCTGGCTCCCCTATGCCGCTATGCGAGCTGAGCCTTATATGGTCCAGCTCGAGGTACAGTATAAATTGTGTTGTAGAATAGACACCTTACTTAGAGGCAGACCTCCCCCTCGTCCACCATCCACTGCGCCGCGTCCGTCGCGTAGTACGTGAGGATGACGTCGGCCCCGGCCCTTCTAAAGCACATCAATGTCTCCAACACGATGGCCTTCTCGTCGATCCAGCCCTTCTCGGCCCCGGCCTTGATCATGGCGTACTCGCCCGACACGTGGTAGGCCGCGATCGGGATGTCGACGACATCCCTGATGCGCCGCACAATGTCCAGGTAGGGCACGCCCGGCTTGACCATCAGCATGTCCGCGCCCTCGGCCGCATCGAGCGTCGCCTCGATGATGGCTTCGCGCCCGTTGGCCGGGTCCTGCTGGTAGGTCTTTTTGTCCCCAAATCCCGGGTGCGAATCGAGAGCGTCCCTAAAAGGGCCGTAGAAGGCCGAGGCGTACTTGGCCGAATAGGAGATGATGCCGACGTCCGTCCAGCCCTCCGCGTCCAGCGCCAAGCGCAAAGCGCCGATGCGCCCGTCCATCATGTCCGACGGTCCCACGAAGTCCGCGCCCGCGCGCGCGTGGCACACGGCCTGCTTGCACAATTGTTCAATGGTCTGGTCGTTGACGATCTTGCCGTCTAAGACGATGCCGTCGTGGCCTTGGTCCGAGTACGGGTCCAGGGCGATGTCCGTGCAAATGGTCGCGTCCGGGCACGCCGCCTTGCACATGGCCACGGCTTTGGGAACGATGCCCTCCGGGTTATAACACTCGTCGGCGAAGTTCGTTTTCAAATCATCGGGCACCTTGGGGAACAGGATGAAGGACTTGACTCCCAGCGCCATACCCTTTTTGACCTGCTCGACCATCGAATCCAGGGTGTGCCTCGACTGGCCGGGCATGCTCGCGATGGGCACGACCTCGTCCGAGTCCTCGTGGATGAAGATGGGCTGCATCAAATTAGCCGGCGTTAAAAAATTCTCACGGACCATGGACCGCACGCCGGCGGACTTGCGGTTCCGCCGCGGCCGCTGCATCTGCGACACCCAGGCCTCGCCCCGGTTGTTCGTGTCCACCGCCGCGTTGACGCCGTCCATGGGCTTGTAGGCCGCCGTGAGGGCGCTGGTGCGCGCCGGCCGCGTGGGTGCGACCAGCGCCGCGGCGCTGTGGAGCGCCAGCGCGACGATGACCGTTTTCATTGTTCTTGTGGTGCGCTGTCTGCCGAAACGAAACGTGCCGCTGTGTCTTGCGTTGCAACTACGGCGTGCACTGCTCCTCTTGCTACTGCAATCTCAGGTCGCGATCGAGCATCTCAAGTGCGAAACCCGCACGCAATCAAGCGCGCGGAGCATTCGACGGATAGGCTCGCTGGTGCTAGGACGCCTGGAACACATACTTCGCTCAAAGTTCGCCGGCGCGGAGGCCCGCCGGAGATCAGCGCCTCCCAAGGTTTTTGCTGTGCGCTCCGTGGCCATTCTCTGCACAACCACTGCCTCCGCTACAGCAGGGCAGCAATAGCGGCGTCGCAGCGGTCATTGGCAAAATCCTGCCGGAGCTAAGGCCAGACGCAGCCCCTTCTCACACAACTACCTCACTGGAGGTGGGGCTGCCGAGACGCCGTCGCCGCGTCTCTGACGAGCTACGTCCACCGAAGGTAAAGCTGCCGAGACCATGTCCGACTCCGACGAGGACGAAGCATATTACGACCTGGCGCAGCCCTCCGCGGCGCCGACGCTGTCCGCCGCCTCGACGATCGTCCTAAACCAACTCGACGACTTGGAGTTCCGGCTCACGGGCTGCGACCTCGAGCACACGGCGCGCGACCGGCGCCGGGCCGTGGCGAAGTTGACGGACGCCGCCGTAAAGCACCATTTACCACCGGTCTGGCGGGCGGCCAAGCGCCTCCTGAGCCCCAAGGACGTGCGCTACCTTTTAACGGATGTGCTCCCAAAGCCGTTACTTCCAAAAGAGCTCGGGAGCGTGGTACAAGCGCTGGCGCCGGACGGTGCCGTGGACTCGCGGGACTTCGCCGTCTTCTACGGCGAACTCGGCGCGATCGAGCGGGCGCGCCGGGAACTGGGCGTGAAGGGTCGGGGCGTCTCGGCGACGCTCCGGCCGCGTATTAAGCGGGAGCGGCGCCGGCCGAAGGTTGTGGCGGTGCCGCAGAAGGGCACGCGCGCCTTTTACGAAGCCAAGGTCCGGCATAAGACCCGGGAAAAGCAGCGGGAAGAACGGTTCTTCGGCGGCAAGGCGCGCTTCTGGGGGGCGCACGCGCGGCCGCCGACCATGGCGCGGCCAAGGACTGCGAATATAGATACGCAGGCGCGGGCCTTGCGGAGTGCCTTCCTGAAGCTCTTGGCTGCCGCGCTGGACTACGACCGCGTCGGCGAGGGGACGCGGGGCTTGGACGTCTTAGGTGCGCCGATGCCGAAGGAGTCGGCGGCGCGGCTGCTCTTCGATTTGTTCCACATCCACATCGACGACGCGGAAGCGGCGGCGCTGGTGTTGGCGTTTCCGTCGCCAGTGCGCGACGACGCGGTCGACTGCGCGGCCCTACGGAGATATTTCTTGAAACTTGCCCGAGACGGCCTGGCGGGCGCCGCCGATGATGAATTGTCGGAGCCGGAGATGCTCGCCCTGGACGACGAGCCAGACCCGCCGGAAGGGCGCCGGGGGTCGCCGGGCCTGCTCACTTTGGACGAAGAACCCGAGCCCGGGGACCTGGACGAGGAACCGGAGGTGATGGCCTTCGGCGACGACGGCGCAGAGGTGCTGGCGCTGTAGTTGGGGTAACGACCTTAACACACATAACTAGAGCGCCGCGAGCGCCGCGCTGATCGCGTCGGCGTTCGGCGGGGCCAGCGCGAGCGCGGCGCGGTAGTCCCGCGCCGCGTCCGCCGTCGCCCCGCGCTCCTGGCAGGCGCGCGCCCGCCGCAGCAGCGCCTTGGCGGACACAGGCGCGCCGGCCGCCGCGTCCGCGTCTAGCGCCGCGGTCGCGTCCGCCTCGACCGCTTTCCAGTCGCCGAGCTTCTCGTGCGCGGCGGCCCGGTTCCTAAGGATCGCGGCATCAGGCGCCGCCTCCAGCGCCAGGGTGTACGAAGAGATGGCCTCCTTGAAGCGCTTGGCGCGGAAGTGCGCGTCGCCTTTTTCTTTCGCCTCGCCGGTCGCGGGCGGCGGCGGCGGCAAACGCCGCTGCAGCTCCTCGCGGCGCATGTCGTCGAAGTCCGGGAATAAAGTGGTAAACTCGGGCTGCGCCGCGTTCCACGCGACCGATGCCGCCGCGAGCTTCCGCCGCTCACCGTCAGAACATTCGACGGCGCCCGTCGTGATGTCGTCCGAGAGCATGAAGGACAACACACCCTTCAGGATCGTAGACACGGACCACGCGGGGTTCCAGCTCTCGGGATGGTAGTCGCTCATGGACATGCAAATTTTGGTCTCCGATCTAAACCGCCCGCTGGGCGTCACGAACTGGATGCCCGGCGGGGCGAAGGGGTAGTCGGACGGGAAGCTGATGCGGCCCCAGTACCAGCCGCCGCCGTACACCGTGTCATCCGGCGGCGCCACTAAAAAGCTCCACAGCAACACGTTGGTTTCCTTGTGCGTGGCCCAGATGAACCCGGGCCGGTCCCGGTGGATGGCCATGAGCTCCTTTCGGAGGCGGTAGCCTGCGCCTTTTTTGCTCATGGTGGCGGCTGTGCGGCGTGGGCTTGGGGGCAGTGTTGACTCGGCGGCGTGGCGACGCGAACCAAGAGTGTTGGCCAGTCCGTCTGCGGTGCTGTGGCGAGCCTGCGGCGCTGGGTACTAATGAGTGAGAAACCCGCACGAAAATTTGGAGCACGGGTTTTCGCCGGCAATTTTGGAAAGCGTAAATGCACGCCGCACATCAAGGAGGGCTAGCACCTTAACCGCCAGGCCGCTGCGCCCACAGCGCTCGCCGCGCCGCCGCGCTCAAAACCCCTCGGAGCTACCGCATAGCCCACATAGCTGTAAAATAGCACGCCAGCCAACAGCTGTGAAATAGCACGCCAGCCGCCGCGCCTGCCTACGTCGGGTATGGCAGAGCTAGCAGCAGCAGAGGCGCGTGCCGCGGCCGCCGAGGACGAGGTCGAAACATTAAGAGAAGCGCTGGCCGCCTGCGCCCAGCCCACCGGCGCTACCTGGGACGCGTCGTTGATCACAGCTCTGGAACAAGAAAGGGACGCGGCGCTCGACGCGCGCGACGCCGCCGAGGAGGCCCGGGAGCGCGCCGAGCGCCAGGTAAATACGTCCATCGACTCCGTCAAGGACGGCGCCAAGGGGGCGCTCTCCCAGCTCCAGAGGGACGCGAAGGCCGAGCGAGACGCCGCAGTGAAGCAGGCCGTCGCGGACGTGAAGACAGAGGCGAAAAAGAAGATCGCCGCCGCCAAGGAGAAGCTGCGCCAGGTTCAAGAGTTTGCGAAGAAAAGGGACGAGGCGTGCCAGGCCGCCGAGCAGCGGTTAACGGCTGCCGAGACGGCCAAGACCACGGCGGTGACCGCGGTCGAGCAAAAATTGGCCCGAGCTTTATCCGAGCGCGACGCGGCGCGCAAGCGCCCGGCGCCGGCGGCCGCGGCGCCCGTCACCATGCACCAGAGCGACGACGCCCAGCTCCACGCATTGAAAGACGCGCTGGAGAACGAGCGGGAGGAGCACGCGCGCCTCCGGGCGGACTTCGAGAAGTACAAGCGGCGGTCGAACAAGGTGCTCCGCGGGGCGAAGAAGCCGCGGCCCGGGGGCGACAACAAAGCGGCCGCGGCGACAAAGGCCGTCTTCGTCGCCGCCGACGCGGCCGTGGCCGCGGCCCAGGCCGCCTCGGCGGGCCGCGCGTCGGCGCACGCCGCGACGGCCCAGGCGATCCGGGTCGCGGCGCGCCTCGCGCGCGCCAAGGCCCAGGAGGCCACGCGGCGGGCCCGCGCCGGGATGAAGGCCGCTCCGCCGCCTCCGGCGGCCGCGCCGCCCGCGCCCGCTGTGCCGGAGGTCGCCG
>Ga0302122_10000911_pt1 | contig 18424 bp, 7 predicted proteins | sample CB21_SCM_MG_FD_203115 | JGI IMG/M metagenome (GOLD analysis project Ga0302122, IMG submission 203115) | Marine microbial communities from Western Arctic Ocean, Canada - CB21_SCM | ecosystem: Environmental > Aquatic > Marine > Oceanic | place: Canada: Western Arctic Ocean | collected 2017-09-28
ACCGACCACCGTAAACGCCTCCAAATCCACTTTGACTAGTTTGCCGAAGAAGCCGTCGTCCCCCACTCGGTTTTTGTACGGCACGAGGAGACCGTATCGACCCACCACGGAGCCGCCGGCAAAACCTCGCAGGTCCGGGTCCGTCTCCGTCAAATCCAACACGTCGAACGGCGCCGTGGTCGTACTTTCGAAGCCTGCGAGGTGCAGCCGGACCAGCTTGCCGTGGAAGTACTCCACGGTCTGGTCGCCTCCCACGGACGTCCGCTGGCTCCCGGACTCCGTGCCGTACTCCGAATTGAAGTGCCCCCCCTCGGAGTACCAGTGGCGCTCGCCCAGCCGCGTGGCGGTGTCCCGCTCGTCGGAGTAGTCCAGGTCCCAGTCGCCGCCACCGGGCGCCCACGTGTCCGCCGGGTGCTGCGTGTTCTCCTGGCCCACAGGGCCTCGCACCGACGCGTGCGGGACGAGGAACCCGTAGTGGACACCCGCGGGATGGTCGGGCCCCTGCGTCTCGTAGCCAAAGCCCCCGAAGTAGCCCGCGAGATCTTTGCGCCAGGTCCACAGGTCCAAAGCTTTCACCGTCGCCTGGGAGAAGTCCTCCGCTTCGAGGCGCGCCACCACGTGACCCGGGTTCCGTCCATCAAAGTGAGGCACGAAGTACACGTGGTCCCCGACCGCGAACCCGCCGACGAAGCCGCGCAGGCGGTCGTGGGTCGCGGTCAGGTCCAGACTCGACGTGCGCGAGGGCGCCGCGGGGACCTGGATCGCGTTCGGTTGGTCTTCGGTGTCCGTCTTCGCGGGCCGCGGGGGCGCCGTCGTATTGACGGCGGACGGCACGGCCGTCGACGGTGCGGGCGTTGGTGCGGGTGTTTGCGCCTCGGAAATGGTGGCCGTGGCGTACTCGTCGATCGTACGTAACCGCACGGCCCCGGAATCCCGGACTTCGGTGTGGTTGAGCGCGCAGATCTCCCGCGTGATGTTGACGACGCAGCACGTCATCACGTTGATCCAGGTCCGGGTGACTTCCACTTCTTGGTGCGTCGTCGCTAGTTTAAGCCGAACCGTCTGGCCCGAGTACTGGGACCCGTCGAAGAACGGCACCAGGAAACCGTAGGAAACGGTGGTTGTCCTACTGACGTTCGTGGCGCGTTTCGTGGGGTCCTCCCGCTTCCGGGCGTCGCAGATCGTCCACGGCGCGATGTCCTGGATCGGCTGCGGGGCCTCCAGCGGTACTAAAAATACACCTTCGCCGGTCGGTCGCTCGCGCTCGAAGATGTATTTCCACTCGTGGCCCGGCGGGCTCGCCGGCGTCCCGACGTCGCCCCCGTCCGAAAAGTAGAAAGGAGATACCCCGTTTGCTATGTCCATCGGGGCGGTCGATTCCTGCTCCGGCACCTCTGCCCAGCCGCCGATGCCGTCGGGGTAACTGGTCCCCGTGAAATCGTCTTCGGCGGGCTTTCGCGGGTAGCCGGCGAACCGCGACGCGTCCCGGAACCACGCCTTCCCGTAGCGCACCGCGTGCGTAATGTCCCCGTGGTCCACCATGTCGCGCCCGTGGTACACGTAGTCCGTGTAGAACGTCTCCGTCGTGTTCCTCCTTTTCTGATGTTGGACGAAACCGTGGAAGAAGCCTCGCAATTTATCATTTGAAGCGTAGGCCGCCAGGTCGTGGCGCGTCGCCTGAGAGCCCGTGTCCGTCTCGTAGGCGCCCGTGCCTCTAGAATACGGTAATCCCTTGTAGGTGTCGATGGTGTAGAAGTCCGCGAAGTCCGTGTCGACGCCGTGGATCCGGACACTTAAATAACTCGAAGTATTTAGATCGACGGAGGCCATGTCGCTCGAGTGGCCGCTCAAGGTGGGCGTACTTAGAGCCGCCTGGTCCACGTAGTTCAAGCCCCGGTAGTACGGGACTAAAAAGGCCATGCCCACTCTCCCAGTATAGCCTCGTCGGTCGTAATCGTAGGTGCCCATCTGGACCTCGTACGTCCTCGCGGTCGGGTAGGAGTCCCGTAGTTGCTGCTCGGTTTCCCTTCGGGAGTAGTCGGGGAAGGCCACGAGGGGCGCCCGCGCCATGCATCGCAACGTGATGGTGGGGCTCATCGTCCCACTCAGGTGGAGGATGGTGCCCGCCGCGTAGGAGGGCGACTCCCGCGACGGCGTGCACTCGCCCTTCTGCGGGTTCAGGGGGCAGTCCACGCCCTCGACCGTGCAGTGCAGTACCGTGGACGGGATGGGGTGGAGCAAGGACGCCCCGACGGCCAGATCGTAGGCGCCCGACGGCGGCATCAACAAGGGGGGCGGCATGCGGTCCATGACGCGCGTGGGCTCCGCCGTGGCCTGCAGCGTGGGCGCGAAGGTGTAGATGTTGCCCGGCGCCGGCTTGTAGACGTCCGTCCGGCCGGCGGCGGCGTCGCCCAGGCGCCGGCGCGTGGCATTTGGAAGCTGCGTCGCATTCACCGGTGCCTCCTCGGCGACCTTTGGCGGCGGCCGGCGCTTGGGCGTGCGCACGAGCTTCGGCGCCTGCGCACATACGAGGCCGAGCACGAGCAGCCCGCGGACCATCGGCGCTACCGTCGTCGTTTTGTTGGTTCACAAGCAGTCCGCGGACCGTTGTCGCTACCGTCGTCGTTTTGTTGGGCTGCAGTCCATCGTCTGATCGATTGAATGCTCGCGACGGCGTCCGGCGCGTCGGCTGCCCGGGGTGCTGCCTCTGTCGTGCCTAGGGCTTGCCTCGAGGCGATGTGGTCGCGTGCTCGCGTCCGGAGCGTCTGATGCCTGGGGTGCTGCCGCTGTCGTGCCTACTATGTCGCTACCACGCTGAGCCTCCTCGCAATTAGCGCACGGCGCTGCTGCAGCGGACCGCGGGCGCCGGGTTTAGTGCCCGCCCCCCGGACGCCTCCCGCGGTCCCCCAGGAGGTCCCGTGGCCCCCATACGACTGGCCCGAAACCAGGCTTTTCAAATCGTTTAAATCGGGTCTCACGTCTTTCGACGGCGCTCCAAACTTAAAAAACGCGGCGGCCTGGCGCGACACGGCTCCGACGAAGCAACGTATTGGGGCAGCCTCCACACGCTCCTGTGTGCTGCAGCGCTGTGCTCATTGACCTCGAGAGCCACACCATCGATGGCCAAGTTCGGCATGGACTACAGCCGCTTCGAGAACCTAGCGGACTCGGACGAGGAGGCGCCCGCCACGAAGGACGTCACCAGCAAAAAGCTAAGAGACATGCACAAAAAGGACCCGGAAGCCCTGGACCAGATGGAGCGAGAAGTCAAGGCGACGCGCCGGCGCCTCGAAGAGGTCAAGCGCCTGCGGGACGCGGCGCAGCAACCGGGACCGAGCGGCGACGCCGCGGCCGCGTCGATCGCCGGCAACATCCAGACGAAGCGCAAGGCCATGAAGTCGGACATCAGGAAGATGCGCGACCAGCAGGCGGACATTGAACAACAGATGCGCCAGCTGGACCAGCTCCAGAGCTGCGGGGACGAGAAGTCATTGCTGGAGTTCTTCCAGAAGCAGGGGCTGACCGAGGAGCAGCTGCGGCGCGGCCTGGGCGGCGACGCGACCGGGCTCGTCGACGACCTGAGCGCGGAGCACACCCTGCGCCACGCGGACGACGACAAGAAGACGCAGCAGGTCTGCGACGTGGCGGATCAACTCTCGAGAGTCCTGCGCGGCGAGGACGCGCCCCCGCCGGCCGTCGTGGAGGAGGCGCCTCCGCCGCCGCCGCCGCCGAAGCCCCTGCCGCTCTTAATGGTGCAGCCCGACTGCTCCCAAAAGCGACCGACGGCGACGGACGCGAGCCTCGTCGTGACCGTGACCCTCCCCGGCTGCCGCGCGCGCGACGCGAAGCTCGACGTCTCCGAGACGCACCTGCGCCTGTACGCGCCCGCGCCGGCGCTCAACGGCCGCGCGCGCGAGTACCGCCTCAACGCGCCACTCGCACGGCGCGTGCGGTCGGAAGAGGCGCACGCGAAATGGAACAAGAAGGCGTCGGCGTTGGTTGTGACGATTCCCGTTGTCGGTGCTGCTGCGAGTAGTGGTAAGGAATAGCTCCCAAGACGATAAGACGATATAAGCCGTCTTACGTGACGGGACGGGTTTCTTCTGCCAAAAATTTCACGACAACGCGCCGCACAACGCCAGGTGCAAAGCCAGACAGCACGCCAGAACGACCACTATTTCGCTGTCGCAGCGCATGGCTGACCTCGCAAAGCCGGAGTACGTGAGCTGCACCGAGACGAGCGTCTCCATCACCACAAGTGGCGGTGGTGCAGGAGTCACCGTCGAGTACAAGGAGTATCCCGACGAGTGGAGCGCCGCGCGCAGCGTTGCAGCTGCAGCCGAGAACACCATCGACGACCTCAACCCCGGCTCTACCTATCAATTCAGGCTAGCCCAAGGCGAGGCGCGCGGCCCCGAGCTCGTGGTCGACACGGCCACGCCGAACTGCACGCCCAAGCCCAAGACGTGCTGCGTCGTCGCTTGAGCGCAGCACGATGGCTGCTCTCCGCCGATGCCTCTCGACGATGCGTGGCGCCGCCTACAGCCGCTACTCGCATGCTCAGCTCGCTTCACATGCAGAAACCTTCCCCGCACTGCGGGAAGCGATCGGCTATGTCGCCGCGCTGCCGCGCGCCGGTGCTCTACATGTTTGCGACTTTGGTTGTGCGTCCGGTGGCAACGCCATCGGCACGGCGCACCACGTGCTCGACGAGCTCGGCGATGCCGGCGTCGCGGAAGACGACGTGTCGTACGCCTTCTCGGACCTGCCGGCCAACGACTGGCCGGAGCTCGTGCGAGAGCTTGGCGATGGCGGCGTCACTAGTCGAACACATATCAGCCTCGTGCCGCGCTCCTTCTACGAGACATGCTTCCCAGCCGCGAGCCTCCACCTCGCGACTGCCTATATCGCCTTGCACTGGCTCTCGGCCACTCCGTGTGACGTCGGCCCGCGCGGCGTCATGGCTCAAGAGCATGGCGCGCCGGCTGAAGCTTTGGAGGCGTGGCGCGCTCACGCCCACGCGGACCTCGTTGCGTTCCTCAAAATCCGAGCCGCGGAGCTCGTCGACGGCGGCTGCGGCCTCTTCCATATGGTCGGAGGCGAGCCGCCATCCTTGTGGAATCGCCTGGTGGAGCGCGGAGGTTCGGTTTTCCTCGAAGCCATGGATCGGGCGGTCGCGCGGGGCGAACTCGAAGCTGACGCCGCGGCACGCGCGACGGTGCCCTACTACATGCGAACCGCGGCCGAGGTGAGAGCGGCGGCCGCCGAAGTGCCGGAACTCGAGGTGCGGGCAGTGCCGTCGGGTCTCATCGGCATCGGCGAGGGCCAGCCGCCGGCGACGATTTCTGAGATCGCCTGGGCCATTCACGGGAACGTCTTGCGGGGGTCGACCGGCATGCCAGATTCGGCCGCGGCGGCGGTGCGTGCCCACTTGCTCGACGTTATGGCCGAGCGCTTTGGGCCCGAGGGCTGCAGCACGAACTACCTCGCGGTTGCCGTGCGGCGACGGCCGCGGTGAGTAACCACCTTGTGCTATTTTTGCTATGGTGTTGGGATTAGTGGGCGGAGCCCTGGGAGAACACCGCGCGTCGCCGATTCATCTTGTGGTGAGACTACTAGAAGCGTCAGTACGGGTTTTAGAACCCGTTTTGGCATCGCGCTTTCGTAGCGCTTATACGCGACATTCGTGGCACGTGGTGCTTGCTGTGCGCAGCGGGATTCTTAATTAGCAATTGTTGCGCTCTCTCGAAACGTCAAGACAAACGCGAACGCTGCCATGGAGCCAGCCACAGTGGCAGCGCTGCGGGACACGAAAGCCTTGTTCGACGACGGCGTGCTGGATGAATCAGAGTACGAGTCCAAGAAGCGCGAGTTGCTGAACACGCCACCGCCGGCAGAAGCAGCGCCGCGCCAGGCGCGACGCATCGCCACGACTGCAAAGGGAGGCGAAATCCTACTCCTCTACTTCTGCAAGGGCCGCGCCTGCCTCGACAACCGCGCCGCGTTTTTCTTGGCTCCGCACGAGCTCCACGCGGTGCCGTGCGCCTCGGCGACGATCAGAAAAGAGTTGGCGCGCGTCGACTACACCTTTGCGCGGGGCTTGGTATTGCCGCAGCCGACCGCGCCGTGGCCGCACTTCCCGGGCCTGTTCCGGGGGAACGTGATCGGCGGCCTCTTCAAGCACCAGCTGGCCTCCCTCAAGGCCATGCGGCGGCTGGAAACGGCGACGAAGCAGTTCGGCAAACTGCGAGGCGGCGTCCTGGCCGACGCCCCGGGTCTGGGCAAGACCGTTACTGTCTTAGCCCTCGTGCTGGCGACGGCCGGCGAGCTCCCCACTGTTCCAGAAGCCTTCTGGGACGCCCGGGCCATCGACGAGTCCTTCGCCGCGCTGATCCAGAGCGAGTCCGAGCTGCGGCGCGAGTGCCTGCGCGGGCTGCGCGGGCTGATCGCCCACCGCGACCGCTTCGTCAAGGCCTCGCTCGCGTGGGCCGAGGCCGACGCGCTGCTCCGGGCGGCGCAGCCGCCCTTTAGTTTCAACAGCGTCGCGGCGCTCGAGGCGCACGTCAAGCGCGGCGCGGCGCGGCTCCGGTACGCGACGCCCGCGGGGCGCGACGACGTCAAGCTGGACTTCGCCCACGCCATGGCGCTGACGCGGTGCCGGCTGGACGGCAGGCGCCGCGCCGCGCTGCTCGGCGGCGCGGGGCGGCGCGCCCTCGCGGAGCGCGCCCTCAAGCCCACGGGCGGGACGTTGATTGTCGTCCCCGATGCGTTGTTAGAGCACTGGCGCACCCAGATCGGGCGGCACGTGGACCTGCGGCGGCTCGCCCCGTCCTTCGGCGACGGCGCCTCGGGCGATGGCTGCTGCTTCGTCTACGGCTGGGGCGACGCCGCGCGGTGGCACCCGGACTTCCAGCGGGGCTCGCGGGAGCGGCACCCGCGGCTCCCGTCGGCCCAGGAGCTGCGGCGCTTCCTGGTCGTGGTGGTGCCCTTCTCCGTGTGCCGGGACGCCGCGAAGCGGGACCGGGACTGGCGCGAGGCCCGGGACCGCCGCGTCTACCGCCACGGCAGCGCCCAGGACGCGGCCTCGTCGCCCTTGCTCCAACTGCGGTGGCTGCGCCTCGTCGTCGACGAGGGCCACGAGCTCGCGGGCGGCGACGGCGACCTGGCCGCGGAGACGTCGACCTTCATCTCCGAGGTCTTCGCCGAGCGGCGGTGGGTCGTGTCAGGGACGCCGACGACTGGGGACGTGGACGACCCGGCCATCGTGCGCAACCACCTGCGCCAGCTCCAGAAGCTGCTGCAGTGGCTGCGGCACCCGCGCTACGGCCTGGACGCGGACCCGCGCCTCGACGCGCGCCAAGACGCCGCGGACGACGCGGTACGGCGCCGGGCGGCCTTCGAGGGCGAGGTCATGGCGCCCTTCTGCGACGGGCAGAGCGAGACCGCGCGGACGACGCTCGTCAAGCTGTTGAAGACCATCTGCGTCCGCCACCGGAAGACGGATTTAACTTTACCGCCGCCCGTCTACGAGAACTACGAGGTGGAGGTCGCGCTGAAGGCGGGCGAGAGCGTCGACGCGGACGCCTACCAGTGGCGCGTTGACGAGGCTCTCGCCGATTTCGTCGTGCGGACGAAGGAAAGCGTGCGGAGTCCCAAGATCGCCGTGTTCTCGCAGCGGGACGGCGACCTCGCAAGCGTGGCGGAGGCTTTGTATGCGCGCTTGCACGGCGGCATCGCCGAGTTCGACGTCACGCGCCTGGGGCACCAGGCGTCGGCGCGCGAGTTGGTGCGCTTCCAGACGGACAAGCGGGAGGTGCGCAAGTGCCCGCGGTGCTGGAGGGACAACGACGTGGACCAGAAGAGCTGCACCCACGTGCTGCTGGAGGTCCGGCTGTTGGACGACGACGACTTGGCTCGTAGAAGAGGCGACGCCCTCCATGCGAACCTCCCGGACGCGCAGCGCGTGGCGTGCGGCCGGCGGTTGCTGATCGAACCGGAGCGCATAGTGGGGCTCGTCGCGATCCAAACGATGCTGCCGCCGGCGACCGCCCAGGTCTACGCGGACGACTGGCGCGCCTGGACCGTCGGCGACGAGCTGCTCATCACGCTGGACGACGCGACGTTCGCGCCTCGAAGAGACGCGCACGCCTGGCAAGAGTGGGGCTGCCGCGGATGCGTAGCACGGGCCGCCCAGCAGAACTTCGAGTCTGCCGACTGGTTCCTCGGGCCGCTGCGGCCGCCGGGTGCCATCGCATCGGGGTCTGTGCGCGTCCGACTCGAGAAGTGGGCGCGGTGCGGCCAGTGGCACGGGCCGCGCTGGTACCGCGGGCCCAAGCTAGAGGCGCAGAACGTTCTGGTCGAGCGCGAGGACGTGCCCATCCTATGTCTCACGCGCCAGGCGTCGCACGGGTTGGACTTGTCGTTTTTGACGCACGTGGTCTTATTGGAGCCGATCCGCGACAGCGCTCTCCTAGAGCAGGTAGTATCTCGCGCGCATCGGGTCGGCGCAACGCAATCGGTTCGCGTCGCGACGCTCCAAGCGTTCGTCGCGGGCTCCCAGAAGCCGGAGAAGACCTACATCTGCGACCACTGCTACAAGTCCTTCGCGATCGAGGCCGTCGCCGATTTGCACATGACAAAGTGCTCGCGGAACCCGGACGCGGCGGATGTGCCGGCCTGGCGCCGCTTCACGATGAGCGCGGTCTTCGACGAGCTGCGGCCGCCGGCGGCGACCTAGTTGTTGGGCGCCCGCGCACAGTTTTATCTACCGAAGTAAGTCATAGTATGTGTCCAGCGGGACTTTAATAGAACTTTACTTACAGATACAGTGCACACACATCCGCAACCATGCTTGGCGACCGGTGCGAACTAGAGCGGCGTATTGCTGCCCGTCAGCAGCGGGTGGTCGCCGACCGCGACGGACGACTCCGTGCCCGACGCGCGGGCCGCGGCCAAAAGCCCTTCGAGGTCGTCGCGCGACGCCCGGAAAGCGGCCGCGACGATCGCGCCCGGCAGGCCGCCTAGTAACGCCTCCAGGATGATTGAGCTCGCGCCCTCGAAGCGCGCCGACGTCACTAAGGCGTGGAAGCGCCGGCGGTCTGAGGCCGTGTGCAATCGCGGGCACTGACGCGCGAACAGGCGCGCCGCGTTGCCCAGGTCCAGGGGCCCCAGTGGTATCTCGTGCTCCGACGGCCGGTCGAGCCCGACCTTTTGCGTCGACAGCACGACGAGCCGGTCGCGCGCGTCCAGGGCCGCGGCCAGGAACCGCTTGACCTCCCCGCCCTCCGCCGCCAGATCCAACACCAACAATGTCTTGCCCTCGCCGTCGTCGTCGTGCGTCGTCGAGGCCTCAGCTAATAATAAGTCAATATCTGCCTTCGAGGCGCCCGCGTCAACTTTTAGGAAGACCACGGCGCGGAACATGGCGCGCGCGTCCACGTATTCCGCCACGAACGCCGCCAAGGCGCTCTTGCCGACGCCCACGGGCCCCACGAGCGACACAAAGCGCCGCCGCCGCGCCAGCAAGGCGTCCAGGACCTTGAACGCGTCGACTTCGCGCCCCAGGAAGTCCTCGGGCGGCCGCGGCGCATTCTTGGAAAGCGTGGTGCGCGGCGGCCACCGAGGCGGCGGCCCCGGCGGCGCCGCCGCCACCAAGACTTTCCGGCGCATCAATGATCTAGGTAAGACTTGCGCGTCGTGGTCGCCGTCCTTCGGGATGAGTTCGAACTTCGAGGCCCAATTTGGGCCGACTCGGGGAGACGCGGCCACGGCCTCGACGCCGCCGTCGAAGGCGCGCCGCACGGAGTCCCCGACGCTCAGCGAGTGGTAGAAGGACCGCGTGAAGGCCACGGCCGCCGCGTCGAGGAGCGGTTCATCGAGCGACACGGCCACGACGTGCTTCACGCCCGCCGTCACGAGCGCCTGGGCTGCCCTTAATGAATGGCACGCACAGACGACAGCGAGCTGGGGCGGCCGCGGCCGGACTAAAGCTTCAAGTCTTCGAGGCGGCACCGGTTGAAGACCACCTCTACCATCCTCGAACGTGAGGCACTGCGGGTGGCCGTGGCCGCTGTAGTGCAGGACCCGAGCGCCGCTCGTCAGGGCCGCCTGCAGCGCCTCCGTCGTCGCCGCCCGGAACTCGACGCTGACCCGCTCGCGCTGGTCGTCGTGGGCGCGCCGCTCCTCCAGCGCTTTGGCGATGGCCTCGCGCTCCGCCTCCCCGTCCAGGCCCTCGATGCCGTGTAGACCGCCGTGCGAGTCCTGCCAGGCGAGCGGCGCGGCGAACAGGCACGCGACCAGAGGCGGCGGACGTGCGCGAGGACTCTCGACGCCGGCCGTCCACGACGCCGCCCTCCTTTGTAAGTTCGCGCCGTCGGCGCGCTGGATGGCCTTGGGCGGCGCGAACGACTTCAGAGCCGCCACCTCCGACTGTAATCGCGCCGTCAGGGGCGGTGGCGGCGGCGGGACCTCCTTCTCCGGAACGGGGGACGGCGGCGCCCGCTCCTGGAGCGCCCGGGCGCGCGCGGCGGCGCCCGCTCTACATCGCCGCAGCTCCCGCGCGATGGCCCGGGCGTCGTCCCGGTGCACCTGGTTCCCCTCGGTCAAGCGCACGAAGCTTAAGCCGCGCACGGCCTCGCCCGAGGCCAGGGCGTACGCGTCGTCGGCGCTGCGCTCCCTTAAACCACTAAGGATCTCGCGCGCCGCGTCGGGCTGCAGCCGACACCCGTCCAGGTCCAGATCTTCAAGCGCCCCCTTGGCCGCGACTCTTTTAAGCGCGGAAGCTACCGCCGCGAGCGCGCCCAGCCCGCACGGCGGCCCGAAGGACGAGTGCTTCAACGACAGGCTCCTTAATTTGGGCGCCGGCGTGCGCTCCCCTAGGGCTCGTAACAAGCGCGCCGCGGGCCGCGGCCCCAGCGAGTTCGCCGCTAAGGAGAGCGTCCGCAACTTCCCGCGGCATAAAACACAACCTCGCTTCGGCGGCACGTCCCGGTCGTCGAGACCCTGGGCGCCGATCAGGGCGTCCAATGTAAGTTTGGCCGGGCCCAGGTTGTTCGCGCCCAAATCCAGGGCCTCGACCGGCGCGTCGTCCCGATCCAACGCCCGCACGAAGGCCGCGGCCGTCGCATCTCCTAACCTGTTCCCGTGCAGGTCCAACGATACCAGACAGCGCAGTCGCGACGAGGACTCGCCCACGCACGCGCCCACGTACATCGCCAAAGAGGCGAAGTCGTCCGGCTGCAGGTGGTCGTGGCCTCTTACAGCTAACAACCCGGGCGCCGGGCCCGCCGTTGTGGTCGTGTTGGCGTCTCGTAGAGAAGACCGGCGCCGCTCCTCCGCGGTCCGCAGTAAGATGCCCAAAATCTGCAGGCCGTCGCGGCCCAGGGCGCGGTCTAGGGTAATGGATGCCACCGATAAAGGCAATGAACCGACTAAGTACGCCAAAGCGGTCGTTCGTTGCGCGGACTCGTTAGGCTGGCTCGTGAAAAGCCCGACCGCCGTCGAGTCGTCGATCTGCGCGCCGGGCAAGCCGCCCAAAGAGGCCACGAACGCCAACGACGTCACCCGCGGCTGCCGCGCCAGAAAGCTCCCCAGCGACTCGCAGAACTCCCCGGCGAAGGTCGAGTCCCGGAACACCGCGCCGTAACTTGTGTAGCCGTCCTGCTCCAGCAGCTTCCCCAGGACCCGCGCCTCCCGGCGAAAGGAAAAGTACTGCCTCCTGGGTAATGCTAAGGCGCGCAACCACGTATCATCTGCACAGGGGCTCGCGAATGGCGCGACGGCCTGGCGCTGCAATGACGAGGGGAAGTGCCGCTCCAGAAACTGCTGCACGTCCTTGGGCGCGGCGCCGCGGTCCGCGGCTCGCCTTCTACGTTTCCGCGTCGCGACGGGCGTGACCGGCGGCGTTTTATCGTCGTCCTCGTGGGACTGCCGCGCGCGCCGCTCCGACGCCCACCAGCGCGGTAGGCGCGTCGCGGCGTTGACGAACGCCTCGTGCTCGTCCTCTTCCAAATTGGAGGCGGAGCTCGCGCTCCGGATGTGGCGGAAGAGCTTTTGCTCCATATTCTGCCCGTCCTGCGCGAGCGGCGTGGCGGGGAGCGGCGTGCCCGGCGCCGAGCTGAGCCGCGCCACGAGCGCCGTCGGCGCGAGCGGCGACGTTAAGATGGGGACCGCCGTGGGCGACGCCGGCCGCGTCTGTTCCGGGAGGCGCTCCTCGTAGGGGTCCACACTGGTACACCTAAATAACCCGCCGTTCTTGAACTCCGCTAATTTCAAGGCCGCGACGTGCGGATTGAGCAGCACCTCCCGCAGCTTCCCGGCGAACACGTCCAGGGGCGCCTTGGCGGGCTCGTCCTCGTCCGGCTCGTCGTCGTCGCTCAAGTCGTCCGTATCGGCCCAGGCGTCCCTGAGCGCTCGAGCGTAGTCCCGCTCGAGGCCGCGCTGCGCTTCCAATGATGCGCGCATCTCGACCCACTCCTCTAAAAGGCGCGCGTCGTTGCCGCAGAGCTCCAGGTCGGCGGCGCCGCCCTCCAATCCCAAAGTCACCAGGGTCGCCTCGGCCAGGGCTTTTAACCGGGGTTCCGCCCCGCCGCCGACGGCCAGCGCGAGCAGCCGCTTCAGCGCGCCTGCCACCAACGCGGCTCTCAAAGGCGCCGCGAAGGCCAGGTTCTTCACGCAGCGCGCCGCCTCGTACGTCGCCTCGGCCCGGAAGGCCCGGGTCTCCGCGTCCGTTGAGATGGCGTCGTCGTCCCGTAACGTAGCGAGCGCGGCCTTGGCCACCGTGATGGCGGCGGCCGACGCCGCGCCGTCGTCCACGTCCCGGCCGTAGTCCGCGTCGCGCGCGGGGTGCGTCACTAAGGGCGCCGCGAGCGACGCTAGCGCGCGCATCGCCCGCGCTCGTAACGGCGCTCGGGGCGACCGGTGGAGTTGCAGGAGCACGGGCAGGGCCCCGCGCTCCCAGAGTAACTTCGCGGCCGGGTCCGGGCGCGCCGCCAAGTTCGCGAGCGCGTAGGCGGCGTGCGCCGCCTCGCGGGCGTCCGGCCGCCGGAAGGCCCCGGCCTCCGCGACCGACACCCTCTCCAGCGTCTCGCTCCGGCCGCGGCCCCACCGCAGTGTGGGTATTTGTTTCGTACTCCCACCGTCGTCCGAATGGTCCAGGCCGCCGCCCAACACCAACAAAGCATCGACCGGCTGGATCTCCGAGGGGTCGGACCCGCCGCCCTGGAAGAACGCGAGGCACCGCTTGGCGTCCAGGTCGTCCTCCGAGACGCGCGCGGCCAGGCGCGCCGCCGCTAAGCGTAATGGGGACCGCGGCGCCGCTAAGGCTAGACAAGCCACGACCGGCCCGAGCACGTCGCCGTCCACCAGGTCCGCACTTACGCGGTCGCCCTGCAGGTTCGGCTCCAACGCGATGGCCGCCAGCGCCGTGCAGGCCCGCTGCGCCAGGTCCGCCGCCTCGTGCCGCCGCGCCGGCACGTGGAGGTCGCTCACGCATCTTTTTAACGCGTGCAGTAGCGCGTAGGACCCGCCGGCCTCGACGACCGCTCTTCGATTAGGTGAGCGCTTGGACAGCTCCGCGAGGCACGTGACGGTGTGCGCCCGCACGGCACTCACTGCATTATCGTCCTGAATGATCCGGCTCAATGCCTTTAACAAGCCCAGGCTCTTGTCCGTGAGCTTGGCGTCGAGCCAGCCCCGCGCGAAGACGTCCTCGTCCCGCAGCTCCACGCTTCCGTTCGGGCCCGCCGCGCCGCCGTCGCCCGCGCCCGCCAATCTCCGCGCGGCGGCCGCGGCGTGCCGATGGAGTTCGGACAACGGGCGCGCGTCGAGCCACGTCGCTAAGACTTCGATGGCCCCCTGCCGCACCAGCTCGACGCGCGCGCCGGATAGCGCCGCCAAGTTGGATACCGCAAAGGCCGTGACGGCCGCGGTCTCGGAGTCGCAGCACTCGCCGAGGCCCTGCTTGCAGGCGCGCGCCGCGTCGCACGTGGCCGCCACCAACGCTTCCAGGACCCGAGGCTGGGCCTTGTCCTCGGTCCAGCCCTGCTGCAGTAAGACCGTGAGGTGGGCGACGGCGACCGCGACCTGGTGCGTGGACGTCGTACAATCCGTGGAGTGCTCCAAGACGAGACGCAGCATCTTCAAGGTCGGCGACGCTAAGGCAGCCAAGTGCAGCGGCTCCGCCTCGGACGGCACCAAGGCCGCCGCCGCGCGCGCCGCGGAAATGGCCACCTCCGTATTCCCCTCCGCACACGCGGCCTCGTGGGCTTTGGCTAAAGCACCTAACGCGCCCAGGCGCGTGGCCGCCGCCCGCAACGGCCCGTCGTTGCCCGAGAAGGTCAGGGAGACGCGCCGCGTCGCGGCCTCGCGCTCCGACCCCGAACCCAGGGACATGGCCTCGACGTCCTTCAGGAAGGCCACGCCCCGGGACGTGCTCTGCTCTTCGTAGGTGGGTTCCCTTTTCGCTTCCTCGACGACCACGGCGGGCCGCTCTTCCTCCAAAGCGGGCACCTGCTGTATCATTTCAATCTTGGCCACGAAGCTGGTGAAGTCCGTGGGGACGCCGGCCGTCTCCAAAGCGGACATGGCCCGGGCGTGCAACGCCTGCAGGTCCTCGACCGCGACGCTGGCGTGGGCCTTCGATCGAATGGTGGCCGCGACGCGCTGGGCCATGGCCCGCACCTCCGCGCCCACGTGGGCCACCACGTCCAGCGCCGTCTCGTCGTGGTGGGCGCCGCGCTCCGCGCAGAGGTCCATGAGCAAATCGACCGCGTTTGACACCCGCGCCGTGTCCTCGGCCGTCTCTAAAACCGGCTCCTCCTCCTGCGGTTTTTGCGGCTGCGGTGTCGCCATGGTTGTTCGTTCGTCTGTGTCGCGTCGCGCGCCGTCTCTTTCGGCTCGCACTGAATCGCCTTGGAGCGGTTCCTAAGCGGCTCGGCGGCCGACACGCTGCTTCAGGGCTGGCAAAAGCTCTTCCTGAAAACTTGCCCAGCTGCGGGTTGAGCTACACTCCTCGTATTGGCTGGCTCGGCGTTTTTCCGGCGCCTTTTTTGCGCGCAAAACGGGTTTCGCGCGTCGAGTTGCAAGCTCTAGAGCGTGCTTAAACTACCGCCACGTGCGACGCGTCGATCCATAACACTAACTGTATTGATTCGGACCGTATTCGCCCGGTGAACCGCGTCGACCCCGCCACCGGCCGCCCGCTCCCGAAAGACCAGGACTAGTGCCTCACAATTTTGATCTATAGCTACGGCTCGCCACCGACGCGAAATAGCAACTCACAATCTTACGGCTCCTTCCGCTTCCGCCCGTGCCGGCGGCTGCCCGGGAGGCACTCCGCGGCCACGGCCCACGCGGAGCTTTGGGCGCGCACCACCAGCTCGAAGACGTGGTTCACTGCGAGCACGCGCGACGCCTCCTTGTCCAGGACGATGGCGCCGCCGTCCCCGATGGGCAGCCGCGCGGTCCGGACGCCCAGGGCCTTCGCTTTGGCGTGCGTCGCGCCCTTGTGCCGGTTCCGGTCCACGAAGCCGCCGATGACGTACGTGGTCGCCGCGTCCACGGCGTCCAGGACCGTCTCCGATTCCGCCGTCAAATACACCAACGAAGCCCGGTCCGGGCACGCGGCCTCGAGGGGCCGCGCGTCCACGGAGGCCCCGCGCCACGACGCCACGCCCGACACGTTATTCAGGGACGCCGCCTGCCTCCCGCCCAAGCCCACGACCAGCAACCGCGCCGGTCGCTCCGCGCGGCGATTCGCGCCGTAGCAGTACATGATCTGCTGCGACGACGACCGCGCCTCGCGGTCCGTCATCAAATTTTCAAAGCCGCAGTCGATGACCACGCGGCAGCCCTTGGCGACCAGTGTTTCGAAGGCCGCGTCCTCCGCCTCCCTCTTCCGCACGCGCTCGTCCCGCGACTGCTGCGCTTTTCTCAGGTTCTCGGCGCGCTCGGCGTCGCTGAGCAGCGCGTCCGCGGCCCGGGCGGCGGCGGCCGCGGCCGCCGCCCGGTCCCGGGCCGCGGTGTGGTTTTTTTCTTTCTTTTGCCGCTTCTCGTCCAATCGCTGCGCCTCGCGGGCCGCGCGCTTCCTCGCCTTCTTCGAGAGGGGCGGCGGCGCCGCGGCTTCGCTGGCTGGGGCAACGTGCTCCATGTATTCGCTCGCGGTTGTGAGAGCCTTTTTGAGGCAAAGCGGCAGCGCGTTATTGCTCGCCAGGGCTGTGAGCAGCTTAGAGTAGTGACTGCAACAGTGTTACTGAGCGATGCTTAGCAGCGCGTGGTGGTTCCTGTGCCTGGTGTCGCCTGCGACTCTGCAAAGTTGAGTTCATTTTGCGCAGCAAAACCCGCACAAACCAATCGTCCCGGTCGTCCCCGACGCCGTCGCCGCGCGACGGATACGTCCAGCTCGCGTAGCGACGGCTACCAAAGACCCCCATACAAACAGCGCCTCTCTGATCTCGCCTCATAACGCCGCAGCGCAGAGTGTACAGAGGCGAGGCAGAAGACACCCGCGCATAGCCGACACCCCAGCCGCGGCACAGAACCAGCGCAGCACCAGCGACGCAGACCCGCATCGCTGCCCCGGCGACGCAAAGGGCACCCAAGGCGCCACCGCACCAGCGCGCACCAGTGCTCCCCAACGCAACGGGCAACACGCCGGCCGCCGCCAGCCCCATGGCCACCGCCAAGGCCATGGCGCCGCCCCACCGGGCCGTCTACGCCTACGCGGCCCAAGAGCCCGACGAGCTCACGCTTCACGTGGGGGATGCCGTGCACGTGCAGCAGCAGCAGGACGACGGCTGGTGGTTCGGCGTCGTCGTTACTGAGTCAAGGCCGCGGTGCGGGCTCTTCCCGGGCTGTTACGTAGAAAAGGTCTTGAGCGACGAGGACTTGGAGGGCGCGGCGTGCCGGCTGCAGGCGCGGGTCCGGGGCCGGCTCGCGCGCGCCGTCGAGGTTGTAACAGAGGTTTCCACGGACGCGACCATCAACTTGATCCGGGAGCTGGAGTCGCGGGCGGTCCGCGCCGAGGAGTCCTTAAAGGAGGAGCGGCGCGTGGCGCGGGCCTTCCGCGACGCGACGACGTCTTCCTTAGGTGTGCTGGAGACGACGTTAGCCAAGTCGCTGGCGCCGTTGGGCGGCGTGGTGCTCGAGGCGCCGCGCGGCGACGCCACTTTCTGGGAGGCCGGCGGGACCCAGCGCGCGTCCTCGCGGGCGGATGATTTTGGAAGGGCCGTGGCGGAGCATCTGTCGGCGAAAATTAGGCAAGGCGTGCTCGGGCGGCGCGTCGTCGCCTGGGAGGACTTCTGCGACGCCCTCGCCGCGTGCCAGCCGCGCCGGCGCCGGAAGGACGACGACGCCGGGAAGCCGCGGAGGCGGCGGAAGCGGGACCTAGATGAAGCGGCGAGCTCGCTCCAGGCGCGCGTGCGCGGCCACCAGCAGCGCACGCAGACGCGGACGCCGGCCGCGGACGACGACGACCGGCTCGTGCGGGTCCTCGCGCGGTTCCAGAAACCACTCCGGGAGGTCTTCCGCAAATATAGGAAGGGCCGCGCCGTGACCGCCCAGGACTTTCTGCGTTTATGTAGGGAGGAGAAGATATCCCCGACGCTCCTCTCGCACCAGGAGGTCGCGGCCGTGTGCCGGGCGACGCTGGCGGAACACGACGTGCACGGCCTGGACGAGGCGAACCTGTCGCGCGCGCTCGCGCGCGTGGCCTGCGCCGCCTACGCCGCGGTCCCCACCATGGGCGTCGGCGATAAAGTCGAAGCCCTCTTCATTCACATGGGCCTCGCGGAGCGATTGGTCGAGGCCGCGCGGCAGGCGCGCCCGCCCCCCATGGAGCACCCCTTCGCCGAGCCGGGCCCCGTGCGCGCGTCGCCGGACCCCCCGTCCGGGCGCCGGAAGGCGCCGTCGCCGGCGTCGGCGGCGGCGCGCCGGGCGCAGCGGCGGGCGGGGGCGTCGCCGAGTCCCCCGCGGGGCCCTTAAGTTTATTCTTATAGTCCCCGACCGCGCCAGCCTCCTGCCTTCGTCATCTAGTCGCGTCGATGGCATGGCAGTGGTGTGGACGACGGTGCGTCGACCGGCGTCGTGACGCGGCGCGTGGCACTTCTACCCCACCAGCACGCCACCGCCGCGACGGTTGCATCGTCGACCGGCGTGGACCCACAACGAGTCGAAGGAGGTTGGCACTCGCTTTGACGCTAGGTTGTCACGCCGCACTAAAGTGATTTTCTTTTCTACTTTACACAGTGATGAGCGTCCGTAAACCCTCGCAGGCCGAGCTCAGAATCCGCATGTCGACAGCGCGCTTAGTTGTGCGTGATCGGGTAGAAGAAGTGGTGGTCGCACGAGTCGACGCACGAGTGGCACATGGCGCCGAAGGTGCCGAGCATGGCCGCGCGGCCGTTCTGGAGCTCGCACGTGAGGGCGC
>Ga0302122_10000912_pt1 | contig 18422 bp, 13 predicted proteins | sample CB21_SCM_MG_FD_203115 | JGI IMG/M metagenome (GOLD analysis project Ga0302122, IMG submission 203115) | Marine microbial communities from Western Arctic Ocean, Canada - CB21_SCM | ecosystem: Environmental > Aquatic > Marine > Oceanic | place: Canada: Western Arctic Ocean | collected 2017-09-28
AGCACTTTTTCAAAACCACCCGAGCCCATGCTGCCGCGAAACTGCCGCCGACACTAGGATCATTTCGGACCCGCTCTAACCCGACTCTCGCCCAACCCTAACCCTAACCCTAGTCTACTCCTAATCCCAACCCTTACTCGGATCGAATCCTAACCTCAACCTCGCGACAGATAAAAAAAAGTCGAGTCAGTCATTCCGCGCGGACGGAGGAGTCGCGGCGTTCCGCGCGTCGAAGGAGCGACAGCGGTACACGGAGTAGAGGACGTGCGTGTGCGCGAAGAGCGGGAGCAGGTGGTCGAAGAGCAGCTGGACCTCGACGACGAGGGGGACCTTCGCATCAGGAGGCGCGAAATCCAGGACCGCGTGGAGTTTGAAGGGCTTCTTCTCGCTCGCGAGGTTATTCTTCAGTCGCAAAAGTTTGAACGGCGGCGCTTCGACCTTCTTCAGGGCCTCGAGCATCACGGCCGAGGAGCTGCACAGGATCGTGGCGCGGAGGGGATCCTGGACTCGAGCGCAGGCGGGCCATTTCTGCTCCTCGGCTCGGTATTCCTGGAGCTTGGCTCGTATGCGCGCGGACGATTTGACGGCGGTGCGCGGGTCGCAATCCCCCATCAGGGAGCTTCCCGGGACCGCGGCGACGATCGCCTCGAGCGCGCTCTTGAACGCGGCGAAAGCGCCGCTTGCCATCGCGTGAAGAATTTCGGGCAAGGCGTCCGCATCCACGCAGTCGCGCAGGGCCTCGCCGCCCAGAGTTTTTACGTAGGCATCCAGTGCGTCAGCGACGAGTCCTGGTTGCTCAGCGGCCGTCCCGACCGAGCCGCGGTCGGTTATCGCGCGGCCCGCGTCGTTATCCATGGCCTCCTTCGCAAGGGTGGCCATGGCGTCATCGGCCTGCAATGCTAACGCTTTCGCCCGGATGGCTAGTACCGCGTACCGCGAGCACCGCGGCGGCGATGCGTGCTTTACGAACGCGTACGTGGAGGGGTCGGGCTGGCCCAACATCCGGCGGGACGCCCGCTTGAGCGCGTGCGAAAACGACGACGCGTTCGCAACCTTCGTCGATGCGCTCAGCGCCGCCGAGGCGTGCGGAGCCTCCTTGGGAGTCTGCGCCGCGCCGTGGAGCTTTTTTCGCACGGTGTCGACAGTCTCGATGCCGCCGAGCGCGCGTACGACCACCATATCAAACGCGAGGAGCGCGTCGGCGGGCTTGAGCGGCTCCGAGGCCGGCGCGACCTGAACATATGCGCCTGCGACGTGCGGCGCCAGCCACGAGCTCAGCCAGGGCGCCGCGGCGTCGACGGCCGCGGCGAACGCGGCTAAAGTAGCGTCGTCGCCACTCGCCCGCCGCAGCTCGTGGACCACAGAGGACGAACGCATCACGCGCGCACCTTGTGCGCGCACTTCGCCGAGCCAGGGCAGAAGATGTTCGGCGTCGGAAGCGTCGTCCCAGACGTCGCTGAGCACGTCGCGCGTCTGGTCGTGAGCGCCGAGCAGCTCGCGGTCCACGAACTCCCACCGCTCTTCGTTCTCCTCCACGCCCGTCTCGATTGGCGCCAGCGCCGCCTCCAAGACCGCTTCGCCGATGACCGCCTCCTCGGCGCCCTCGTAGAACCGCCTCAACGCGAACCGGTCCAACCGGTTCGCCTGGAGACCATCGACGAGCGCCCGCACGTCGGCGCGCCAGACGTTATACGCAACGCCGCAGAAGAGGTAAATCGTCATAAGGAAGCACAAAAAGCCAAAAACATCATCTTAGTCAGGCGAGAAAACCTCGCCCTTGATTACGATGGCCAGGCAGAAGAAGATGACGAGGAATCGCTGCAGCGCGTGGCATGCCCGGCGCGCGCCCTCGATCGAATAGGTCGCACGTAGCCAAGCGCCCCCACGTACAAGACCACGACGACAAGCGATAGCCCAAGACGCATCGTGTTCTCATCCCTCCGGAAAAACAGCCACAGCGCCCCACTCAGAATCATGCGGTACCAAATTGCCACGCACTCCAGGGCCCACGCGCTCGGTCTCAAATGAGACGTCATGAAGGCCAAATATCCGTCGGGGTGACCGCTCTTGCGGTTCGCCCACAGCCGCAACGCGAGCACGGCGGGGAAGGTCGCATATGCTATGAGAGCGAACGTAGCGTACACTTTGTAGGCGTCGTGCGTTCTCGTGCCGCAGGCCAGCCCGTAGTCCGCCCGCAGGAAAGCGATTCTACCTCTATTGGTCAGGAACCCTTCCTTGTTGCCGGGGGGCCTCGCGCACACGAACGCTTTATAGATCACACCGCAGATGAACGAGTGCAGGTAAATGCACGCGATGATCCAAGCCCTGACGACGCGGCGCAGCGCGTCCGGCAGCTCCCGAGACGCTCGGCGCGCGGCCACGGTCGCGACCGCGGCCACTAACGCGACCACCAGGGCCGCGGGGGGCAGCAGCGTCCAGAACAGCAGCTCGTCGTAGTACGTAATTTCAAAACACGCGAGCGGCCCGAGATATTTGTCGATGTCTATGGCGAAGGCGGTGAGCACGTCTATGAGGTTTGAGTAAGGCTCCGGAAGCGTCAGGCGCTCGATTGAGCGTACCTGGCTCATAACGGTTATGGTGTAGATCGCCTGGCGGGCCACGGTCCACAATGTGGGAAGCGCGCGATCGAATCTGTGCAGCCGGCTTTTCGCCCGGAGCTGGTCAGTCAACGTGCGTATCTCGCGCGCCAGAACCTTCCGCGCCGCGATCACCACGATGATTGCCGCGCCCACGAAGACAAAAAGATAAACGTAGACGTGCGCGACACCTTTCCAGTCACCGCAGCTCTTGCACTGCGCGCGGCCCCGCCCGCGGCCTCGCGACGAGACGACGCGGTGGTGATCCGGTTCGCAGAGCATGCACAGCGGGCCCATCGCATTTTCGGCGCACAGCGCGTCGCCAACGCCCGCGTCGCCCACGTAGCCGCGGCACGCGTCATCGTGCGCGGGGCAGCGGTAGACTTCGACCGAATCCTCGAGCCAGCGGTAGTAGTGCGCGCGGACGTCACAACGGGCCGAACCCGCCGGGGACCAGGAGCCCGTGGGACAGGCCTCGCAGTCGCTCTGTAGAATGCCCTCGCCGGCCCGGCACATATAACACGATGCCACTGAGACGGCTCCCGCACCGTCCACGAGCGCGGGGTCGTGTATCGTCGTCCCGACGGGGCACCGCGTGCATTCGCCGCGGCAGAGGAAGCACTCGGCCGACGCATTCGCGGCATTCGCGAAGGTGTTGAGTGCGCACGGGGGGGCCGCGGGCGCCGGATACACGTACTGGGTCTCCGCGGCCTCAATCGGGCCGACGCCCCAGAGGGAGAACGTGCCCCCGGCCCCGGGCAGCACCTGGATAGCCCCCGGATTCCGCCCATCGTTCCGCTGATTCGCGTCAAAGCGGACAGGGCCGAAGACTGTCTCGAGGGCCTCGAGGCGCGCCAGGTTTGCGCGGAGCTGCGCGGAGCCGCTGGCGTCGGCGAGCTCGGTCGCCAGGTTGTTGACGACGGCGTTGTAATACCGATCCTGCAGCGCCCGATAAAGGACGTACAAGCACGTGTATGCGCTCACGAAGTCGTAGTCGAAGCGGTAGCCGAACTGCGCCTCGCCCGCGTCGACGAGGGCCGTCGCTGTTTCGAAGAACTCGTCAGCGTACGGCATGGCCGCGAACCACTGGCTACCGCCGGCCGCGTAGTTGCGAGGGTCCGAGGCGTCGCGCGTCGTGGCCCCCCAGCCCGCGCACGCGAGCCAAACGGCGTCCGGGACGCAGCCGAGCGCTTGCCACTTGGCCACCAGCAGCTCCGCCTCGTCGGTCCGCACGCAGGCCATGAAGACGTCGGCGCCCGAGTCGCAGACCTCCGTCGCCACGCCGTCGAGGAAAGCGACGTCTTCCCGGTTGGGGACGCCGTCGCCGTCCTCGTCGGCCGTCGGGTCGTAAGAATAGTCGTAGACGAGCTCCATGGGCGCTTCGTGTTGCGTCGTGGAGGCGACGGTGCGGTTGCCTTGAGCGTACTCCTTGCCGAAGGCGCACGTCGTGACGAAGAAGTTGCTGTGCGTCGACGTGACGACGGCGATCTTCTTTGTGCCGCTCCGGCGCAGCTGCTGCAGGACCGGGACCGAGTAGCTGTAGCTACTGAGATGCATCCCGAACAGATTGGGGAGCCCTCCCTCGTAGGTCGAGTCGGGGCCGATCTGGGCCATGAGAATCACGCCGGCGTCGTCGGAGGCCAACTTCTCGGCGTCGGCGAAACCCCCCCCTTGCAGGTGCCGATGAGGTACCGCGGCACGCCGTAGGCCGCCGCAAAGCCACCAGAAGTGAGCATCGCCCGCGTCACGTCGTCATGGAACGCGTCGTAGTCTGCGTCGGAGTCCGCGGCGGTCAAGATTGTGACGAGCCGCAGGCGCACGAAGGTGACGCCCGCAACGCCCACCGCGAAGCCCTTGTTGGCGTTGAGCGCGTTGAGCGTGTCGACCGCGACCTTGGCGCCGGCGAGGTGCTCCATGCAGTACGAGGGGCCCGCCTGGACGACGGTCATCTTGGTCACGTCGGCGGGCGGCGCGGTGGCGGCCGTGTCGTAGAGGACGCACGGCGCGGCGGCCGCGAGCCCCGTGTAGCTTTTGGCCGCGTGCAGCTGTCCCACCTCGCTGGTCGTGAGGGAACACGACGGCGTCGAACCGTCGATGACCACCACGCCGGCGGCGCGCGCGACCGCGCCCGCGAGGGCGGCCGTCCGCAACCACTGCATCATCCTAGCGTTTGCCAGATCGAAACGGATCCATGGCCGGCGGCTGGACCAGGCGCAAATTGCAAATTAGGCAGCGCCAATCAAAGCTCTCAGGTCGGTGTGCCCCGTACCGTTAACGGTAGCACACTGTGACTACTTCTAGTACTACTAAGCTGCAGCCTCGAGCCCTAGAGTAACACTATCCTGTTGAGTCGCTCCTAGGAAGGGGCCTGTGTGCCACTAGTCCCGACAACCACCATCGCTCGCGCGTAGCCGCACGAACCCGCACGCATCCGCGCTCGCCGCGCCGCGCTGGATCGCGCTGGATCGCGGCTGAGCAATTCACTAACCGCGTCCCGACGCTTGCTCTCGCAGCGCCTATTCGCTGCGCTCAATCATTGGAACGTGTCCAATGTGGTGAATATGAATAGTATGTTTTGGAACGCAAATTCCTTCAACCAGCCGCTCCACGCTCCTTGGTACCAAGACGGAATGCACGAAGAGTCAGAATCGGAATGACCGGCTCGACTTTCTTAGGTTAACGGTACGGGTAACTGGTTGAAGGAAACAAAAAAGTCTAGAAAAAAAATCTCTTTCAGTTCTACCAAAAACCAACTTTAAACTTGATCTTTTAAGGTTCGGGTATGCTTCCGTGAAGATTTTTTAAGATTCGGGTATTCTCCCGAGAAGATCATCTGCATACCCGGGCGTGCTACGACGAGCGCTGTCGCCGAAGAGCCCGCCGCGCCACGCCCGGCCGCCGTTGTTTGCGTCGCCGCCGAAGGTGACCTAGGACGCGTCGCAGAGCGACGCCGACAGCACGCCGCGGCAAGTGGCCGCCGACGACGACATGATCCCGAGGGTCCGTTTACTAGTAAGATAACGGGGTTTTGTAGGCTAAATAAATTCAAGGATTAAGGGACGGGTTTTCTTAAGCTATATCGTGCGGGGTTTTTTTCGCTCTGGCGCTCACTATTTTATAAGCGCCGCAAGCACAGTGCTGACAGCCAACCCCCTCGCTAGCGCGCCACTTTTGACTTGATTTCGTCCCATTCGTGCAGCCTCGGGCGCTACGCCCGCCCAACGGGCCTTTGGACCGCCCTAGTTCGAGAGACCCTTTTGAGTGTCTGAATAGCCCGCGCGGACCCTTTTGAGTGTCTGAATAGCCCACGCGGCCCCTGAGCGATCGCGTGCGCAATAGCGCAAGTCACGCAAACCACGCGGCTCCTCGGCGACCGTGCAAGACATGGCCGCCAGTTGCGACGCCTGCGCGACACAAACGCGCTTCGACGCCGCGACGACCTACGACGTGTGCATCGTCGGCGGCGGGCCGTGCGGCCTCGCGCTGCTCAGCGCTTTGCACGCGCAGGAGGGCAATCTGACGGACGACCAGCAGGCCATGATGCAGGCGCGCAATCGACGGGGCTACATCAAGCGGCGCCCGCGCGCGAAGCTAAGGGTGTGCGTCGTCGACCCGACGGGCGCCTTCCTGCACGAGTGGAAAGGCCGCTTCGACGCCCTGGATATAGCATTATTACGGTCGCCGGCGTGGGCCCACCCGGACTTCTTCAGCGAGGCGGCCCTGCAGGAGTACGCCTGGCAGCGCGGGCGGGATAGTGAAATCCACCATATCAACGACTTTACCAGTTCGTCGCTCAAGCGCCTGACCGACGTGAACGCCGGGTTGTTCCGGCTCCCGGGCGCGGGCATGTTCTCGGACTTCTGCTGCGACCTCGCTAAAGAGTTGCCACACGCCATGGTGACGGGCGCGGTGTCGAAGGTCGAGCGGAGCGCTGGGGGCTACGCCCTGGCCGTCGACGGTGAGACCATCACAGCGAAGGCCGTCGTCTTCGCCTTGGGCGCGGCGACGACGCCGTGCGTGCTGCCCCAGTTCGCCCGCTCCACGGAACGGGACCCCGCGGACGGGGCGCCGTCCGGACGCACCGTCATCCACTCGAACGACTGACGAGCGCTGCGGGACCTGGCCTTTGCGAAGGCGGACACCGTGCTGGTCGTGGGCGGCGGCCTTAGCGCCGCGCAGGCCGCCCTCCGGGCCATGAAGCGTGGCGCGGGCCGCGTCGTGCTCTGCTCGCGCCGGAAGCTGTGCACGCGCACCTACGACCTGGAATTGGAGTGGATGAACCGCCGGTCGACGAAGAAGGGGAGCGCGCGGCGCTGCCTCTTCGAGTTCAAGGGGAAGGCGCTGGAGGAGCGGAGAGCGTTTGTGGCGAAAATCCGGGGCGGCGCGACCGTTCCCGGCCACTACCTCGATCTCTTGGCGAAGGCCGACATCACGCATGTGATCGACGAGGTGTGTGAGGTGGAGGACGTGGGGGGTGGCATACGGACGGTGTTCCGGCGGGCGCCGCCGCTCGTCGCCACCAAGGTCATCCTGGCGACGGGGTCCCGGCTCGACTGCGAGGGGATCCCGCTCCTCCGGGAGACGGCCGCGCGCTTCGACCTGCCGGTCGTGTCCTGCTTGCCAGCGGTCGACGACTCGCTGCGGTGGGGCGACGAGGACATCTTCGTCGTTGGGGCGCTGGCGCAGCTCCAAGTGGGCCCCGACGCCGGGAACTTGACGGGCGCGCGGAGAGCTGCAGAAATTTGCGCCGCGCACCTCGGCTCGCACGACGATCTCGTGGACGAGGGCAACGTCCTCACGAACGTCTACGACGTCTTTGGAGATTCGGGCACCGAGTCGGAGACCGGGAGCAGCGCGACGGACTAGTGTGTTAAGGGACAGTTAAACTACAACGAACACTCCTGGAGCGCCCGCCGCGCGTCCCCGTCGAGCGCCGCGACGGCGGCGCCCGGCAGCGCCGCGAGCGCCCCGCCGATGCGCCGCGCGGCCGCCTTACCGTCGAACTCCACCATGCTGCTCCCGCGCGCCGTCGTGCCGTGCGCGCCGCCCTGTTTCAGCGCGGCGGCGCAGCGGCCCAGGCACGGCGCCACCAGGTCGAGCGGCGCCGGGAGGCTCCCGCCACCGATCCCCGCGCAGAGGCGCGTCAGCGCCGCGTCCGCCTCGGCGCAGTCCGCGAGCAGGGGCAGGTACTGGACCCACAAAGCCCACGCGCCGGCGTCGGCGGACCCATGGAGCACGCGCCCCAGCGCCGACGCCGCGTTGTCCGCCACGAGCGCCTCCTGGATCGGCGTGGCCTCGTCGTCCGACACGTCCTCGAACTCCGAGTCGTCTTCATCGTCCAGGGGCAAACATGGAGACGTCGTCGCGCGGTCGGGCCGCCCGGCCATCTGCTGTATGAGAACCTGGACCGTGGCATCACTATAAGGCGCGAAGTGGGTTTGCAGAGCCGCCGCCGCCATGCCCAGGCCGTAGCAGGCCGCCTGGCGCCGCGGGCAGGGCGTCTCGGGCGCGCAGCTCTCCAACAAGACCGACACTAGCGGCGCCGCCCGCTGCTGCGCGGCCGGGCACGCGCCGGGCCCGAACTCGAGCGCGTCGCAGACCACGTACACCGCGAACCGCCGGTCCTCCTCCAGACATTGGGCCTGCGCCATGTGCGCCAGCCGCTGCGCCCAGGCGCCGTCGAGCAAAGCGTTTAACGTGTCCGGCGCATGGGTCTTCAACAGACTGCCGCAGCCCTCGCCGACGTGGTGCAAAATCGACGCGTCCCGCTCCTGTTCCTCCTCGTCCGCCTCGCGCTGCATCTCGTCGTAGTCCTGGTCCACCGTGGCCTCGGCGGCCCGCACCGCGCGCCGCTGCAGGGTCGCCGCGAGGACGCCGTACAGCGCCTCCAGCAGTTTAGATGGGTCCAGGCGCGAGCCCCGCAGCAGCGGCCAGAACGTCTTGGCCGCCACGTCCAGGCGGCAGCCCGCTTCTAAACAAGCGCCGAAGGCGCGCGCCGCCGTCTCCAGGGGCTCGCTCTCGTCCTCCTCCGCGAGGGAGGCGAGGCACGCGTCTAAAGCGAACAACAAGGGCCCCCGGCCGTCGCCGCCCACGAGCAACGCGGCCCGGTTCGCGCAGCCCACGAGCGCCGGCAGCGCGGCCAGCGCCAAGGACCGCACGTCCCCGGAAATGGCCGTGTTCGCCACGGGGCCCAGCGCTTCCAGACACGGAGTCACGTAGTTCGCGAAGGTGGGCCCGCACGCCTCCGCGAGTAACAAGACCAGGTTGCAGGCCTCGGCCTGCTCGGCCAGGGCCTCCGTGCGCACGACGTACTGCTCCTGGCCCTCCTCGTAATCGCTGTCGTCCTCGCCCTTTTCCACGATGACCCGCGTGCCGCTCGCCGCCTCCAAGAGTGGCGGCACGACCTGCGATAGAAAGGGCGCGAAGTCCGAGCCTAAACACGACGCGACGCGCACCACGCTCTTGAGCGCCCCGGCCCGCTCCACGTCGTCCTCGGGCTTCCGCCCCGCGTCGAAGTAGTCCCGCGTCACCACGTGTAATAAGTCTGATGCGTCCTTCCCGAAGACCCCGATACCCGCTTCGCACCCGAGGAGCGCCAGGCACTCCAGCGATCGCGCGCGCAGCGCGGCGCCCGCGGCCTTGTCCGGGGTCGCACACGTCCCGGCGGCCAATGGCTTCAACGCGGGCGCGAAGAGGCCGTAGAGCTCGGCGGCGATGGTCCGCTTCTTCTGCGGCTCAAAACAAGACTCCACGGCCGACGCCAAAGCGGCGGCGGCCGCGACGGCGTACTCGCGCACGTGCGTCGGGGCGTCGCCGAGCGTGGCGGCGAGGGTCCGGGCGCAGCGCTCAAGGTGGGACTCCACGACGGAGAACCCGCAGCCGTCCAGGAAGCAGAGCAGGGCGCGGGCGGCGCAGGCGCGCGCGCGCGGCGCCGCGTCCGTCGCGATGGACGTCAGGACGGCGGGCAGCATGTCCTGCCCGTGCCCGTCCTGGAGCTGCGGCTGCAGGTCGGCCGCCGCCTGGCCTAGGGCGTCCCACGCCGCCGCGCGCACGCAGGCCACGGGGTACTGCGTCGCGAAGGGGAGCAGGGCGTTGACCAGGTCTCCGATGCGCTTCTTAAAGGACGCCGTCTTCTGGCCGTTTAGGAGCGGGACGCTCTTCCTTGCTTTTGGGGAACAGCTCCGCAAATCCCCAAGGTGCTCCGCGAGCTGGGCTAATGCATCACAGGCGGCGCGCGCCGCCTGGTAGTGGCCCTGGGCGCCCTGTTTTAAAAGTTGGGCCGCGGCGGCCATGGCCCGCGGCAGCACGGCCTCGGGCCTTAAGGCCCGCGCCAGGCGGTCCAGGGCGTCCCGGCCCAGCTCCCGGCCGCACTCACAACTCAACTCCGGCTCGGGGCTCGGAGAGGTCTCCCACTGCGCCGCGTCGGGGTCCTCCTCGAGCAATAAGGAGCAGCACGCGTCCACGGCGGCGTCCACGAAAGCAATGGCGCCCAGGCGCACCGCGCGGCAGGTGCTCGGCGCGCTCTCCGCGAGCGACACGACGAACTCGACGGCCAGGGCCCGCACGCCGCCGTGGCGCGTCGTAATAAGGTCCAAGACGTGGGTCAGCGTTTGACTTGCGTGCGCGCGGAAGAGCTTGGGCACCTCCGTCGCGAGGTCCACCAGGGCCTCCAAACCGCTCCTCAGCGCCTCCTCGTCCGCCGGGTCGAGGGCCGCGCCCAAGTAGGCTTCCACGATGGCCTGGTGGGAGGCCCCCTCCCACGTCGAGGCCGGGAGACAGACCAGCAGGGGCCCCAGGGCCGCCACGGCGCGCCGCCGCGCCGCCGGGTCACTGGCCGCGCACAGCGCCGCGAGCTTGGGCGCGCACGCGCCCGCGAAGGCCTCGTCCTCGAAGAAGTCGCCCCGCACGAGCGCCTCGAGCGCGCCCGCATTCACGGGCGTCCCGAGCGCGCGCACGAGGGCCGCCTTGACCTCGCTGACCAACCGGCCCGCCTCCGCATCAAAATCGGCGCGGCCCGCCTCCAATAACGAGACGGTCGCGACGAGGTCCCCCAGCTTAACTGCGAGGCCCGGCTGGTCGCGGGGCGGCGGCGACGCGAGCGAGGCCACGAGCCAGCGCGCCAGCGCCGCCTTCGTCCCGTCGTCCAGCGCGCCCCAGTGCGCCTGGATCTTCCTCCGCAACAGCACCGCGGCCATGGTCCGCGTCTCGGGCCGCGCCTGCACGCAGCTCGCGCCGTCCGCGCGGCGGAGCGCGTCGACGCACCAGTCGCCGCAGAGCGCCAGGAGCGCGAGCAGGAACGGGCCCGGCTGCGTGTTCTGGGCGGCCTCCAGGGCCGCCTCGGCCCGCTGGCGCGTCGCGTTGTCCGGGACGAGTAACCCCTCCAGGATGGTCTTGAGCTGCTGGGCGTGCTCCATTGGTGAGCTGGTCGCTCGTCTGCTGCGCAATTGAGCAGCAATGCAATGTATCACGTGTCTGCTGCACTATGCTCGCAATGGACGAGCTATCGCGTTTTGCCGATTGAAAAACCCGTCCTAAACCCGTTTTGAGGCTTTTAGCGTCTTGCGCGACGACACTCACGACACTCACACACACGCACAGCGAGGCCGGAAGGGCACGCAGGGACACCGCACGGCTCGTGGGAGCCGACAGCTCATCGCAAATCGTTGCGTTGCAACCGCCGGGTGCACCAGAAAGTGCCAAAAGCCACTTTTGCGCCGCCGCGCCGTCGCGCTAGACATGGACGACGACGCGCCGCCCGGCACGGAGCCGGTGCGCGCCAAGCCTGCGCGCGCCTCGGCCGTCGACTTCTTCGACGCCGCGCCCGCGGACCAGACGGCGCCGCTCGCGCCGCCGCCGCCGCCGCCGCCGCCGCCGCCGCCCCTGGAGCTGCCGCCCGGCTGGACGGCGCACCCCGACCAGGCGACGGGCGCCACGTACTACTGGAACGCCGGCACGGGCGCGACGTCCTGGGAGGTCCCCACCGAGAGCAGCAATCCCAGCCACGCCGCGTTCCTGGCCCAGGCCGCGGCTAAGACGCCGTCCTCGCGGTACATCTCGACGCTGCTGGGGGACGCGCCGGCCACGGGCGCCACGGACTGGGTCAAGCACTCGGACGCGACTAGTGGCGTGCCCTACTTCTCGAACACGAAGACGAGCGCGACGACCTGGGACCCGCCCCCCGAGGGCTTCGTGGACGCCACGACCCAACGCACGAGCGAGGTCGCGGCGGACCCCTACGCCGCGAACGCGACCTTCAACCGGGCGACCGGGCGGTTCGAGTACGCCGACGGGGGCAACCACTGGGACGCCCGGGGCATCCACCGCGACTCGGAGGGGCGGCAGCTGGCCCACTACTTCGACCTGGACAACCTGGAGCAGAACCGCGCGGACGCCCAAGCGAAGCAGCAGAAGCTCAAGCACAAGAAGTACGACTGGCGCAAGTACAAGGCCGCCAAGAAGAAGGTGAAGGTGAAGCGCCAGGTCCAGAAGCTGCTCGAGGACTAGTAGTGGCTTGTTTTTAAGATTTCGTTTTACAAAGCTATTCGTGGCAGTTCGTGTGGGTGTAGGTATGTGTTGTGGCGCAGAACCCTCCAATCTAGGGTCTGGAACTTGCCTTCCTAAGTTTGGGTCTCGCTCATCGGTGGTAGAATGGGTGGGGTGGCGGTCGCGGTGTCTCCTGCGGCGCCGGGGGCTGAAGCTTATCGTCGGCGCGCGCGGGAACATGACAACCTCATTGGTCCGGGGCTCCAGAGCTGAGTAATTACCCGGGCCTGCCGTTTTTTTTGTTTGCTTCGAACCTTGGGCCCCAGGGGGGGTCGAACCCCGGGCCGCCGCCGCTAAATATAACAACAGCTCCCACAAACACATTGGCCATTGCCGCGGTTGCTGTCCTCTATTACGTGAGAGATAGTCCCGACCGGGGCCCGCGCGCGGGTCCTCGTTCCATCGCGTTTGAGGCGCTGCCAATGACCACCGACATGGTGCTGCGGGGCTGCCTCTGGCTGGCGGCGGCGTGTCTCGGCGCCGCGCCGGCCGCCCGCGCGCGCGCCCGGCTACGCGGGCCAGCGAACGCGAGCAGCGCGCTCGCTCTGAACGACCGCCGGCTTCCGGCGTGTGCGCTGGACGGGCGGAGGCGGCTCAGTGATGACTACGCGGAGGTCGACAAGCTGACGGCCGCCGACGCCGCATCGTACGACTTCTTCGGCTACTCCGTGGCGATCGACGGCGCCACCGTCGTGGTCGGGGCCAAATGGGACAACGACGGCGGCTCCAGTTCGGGCTCGGTCTACGTCTTCCGCACGAGCGACGGCGGCGCCACGTACGGCCAGGTGACCAAGCTGACGGCCTCCGACGCCGCGGCGTACAACTACTTCGGCTGGTCCGTGGCGATCGCCGGCGCCACCGTCGTGATCGGGGCCATAGGTACGGGCGCGGTCTACGTCTTTCGCACGACCGACGGCACCACGTACAGCCAGGTGTCACAGCTGACGGCCGCCAACGCCGCGTCGGACGACTCCTTCGGCGGCTCCGTGGCGATCGCCGGCGACACCGTCGTGGTCGGGATCGGCGGCGACGCCGCGGAGTACGGCTCCAGTTCGGGCTCGGTCTACGTCTTCCGCACGAGCGACGGCGGCGCCACGTACAGCCAGGTGGCCAAGCTGACGGCCTCCGACGCCGCGGCGAGCGACTCCTTAGGCTGGTCCGTGGCGATCGCCAGCGGCACCGTCGTGGTCGGCGCCCTCTACGACGACGACGGCGGCTCGGGCTCGGGATCGGTCTACATCTTCGAGTCATCAGCTGGTGCCGCCAGCCCGACGCCGCGCCCGACGCCCCAACCAACGTCCGGCGCTGATGAGTGCTCGGCGACGTGCTACGATTACACGTGCGATTACTGGACCACGAACGGCGATTATACTTGCAGCGACCTCGAAGACTCGTACGGCTGCGATTGTTCAGGCTGTGCGTGCGACGGCGTAGCCGGCAGCTGCGTTTATCCGGACTGGGCCGGCGACGGTTATTGTGACTCCGAGAACAACGTGGCCTCGTGCTCGTACGACTGGCGGGACTGCTGTGCGTCCACGTGCGTCCCAGCCTCGTATACCTGCGGAGATAATGGATACGACTGCGTCGACCCAGGCTCCAACAGCGACCCGACGCCGCGCCCGACCCCGAACCCGACGCCGCAACCGACGCCCCAGCCCACACCGCAGCCGACCCCTAACCCGACGCCTCAGCCATCACCGCAGCCGACGACGCAGATGCCCTCGACGTCCGGGCCGTCCGCCAGGCCGACGACGCCGCTGCCGACCGTGGGGTACGTGGAGACGGTCAAATTAGGGTTGAGCAACCCTTTGGGAAGCCAACAGTTTGGCCTTTCCGTGGCGATCTCCGACGACGGCTACCTCGTCGCGGTCGGGGCGCAAAAGAGTTCCGCGACCGGCGACGACACGGGCGGGGCCTACGTCTTCCGCACGAGCGACGACGGCGCGTCCTGGGCCCAAGTCGCGGAGCTCGTCGAGTCTGATGCAGAAGGCGCGCTGGGCGCCGGGGCGAAGGTCGTGGCGATAGCCGGCGACTTAGTCGCGGTCGGAAAACCAAACACGAGAACGGTTTACGTCTTCCGCACAGACGACGATGGCGCAACGTGGTCGCAGGTTGCAAAGCTTACAGCTACTACTATTGGGACAGCTGATGGGTTCGGCGGCGCGGTGGCCATCACCAGCGACTTGGGCGTTGTCACGGTCGTGGCCGGAGCTGGAGGTGAAACTGATCAAGGTATCTCCCAGTGCGGCGCGGTCTATGTCTTCCGCACGACCGACGACGGCGCCACGTGGCAACAGACAGCGAGGCTTACGAATAGTGACACCGCAGCGTACGATGCTGTCGGATCCTCCGTGGCGATATCCGGCAACATTATCGTCGCCGGTGCGCCTCCAGGCGGACCCGGCGACTCGGGTTTTGTCTGCGTTTTCAGGACAGACGACGGCGGCGCCACGTGGACCCAGATGTCGAAGGTTTACGCTGCCGACGGTGCCTACCAGGACCTCCTCGGCAGATATGTGGCCGTGGACGGTGCCCTTCTCGTGGCCGGCGCTCTTCTCGCCGACGCCGGCTCCGAGGACTCCAATGAAGGCGCGGCCTACGTCTTCCGCACCGACGATAACGGCGCTTCGTGGACCCAGGTCGCCAAGCTCACCGCAAGGGACGCCGCGGCGAACGACCAGTTCGGCTCGTCCGTGGCGATCGCTGGCAATGTCCTCGCGATCGGGTCGAAGTACGACGACGACGGCGGCTCAGCCTCGGGCTCGGTCTACCTGTACCCAAACGAGCGACGACGGCGCAACGTGGTACGAGATCGTAAAGCTGCGCGCAAGTGACGCCGCGCAAACTGATGTGTTCAGCCAATCCGTGGCGATATCCGACGGCGGCCGCGTCGTGGTCGGGGCCTACTACGACGACGACGGCGGCTCCAACTCGGGCTCGGTTTACATTTTTGATACTCCAGCACCGACGCCGCAGCCGACGACGGCACAGCCGACGCCTGGACCGACACCCTGGCCGATGCCGGCGCCGTCGCCGATGCCCACGCCATGGCCGACCGTCAGCCCGACGCCCGCGCCAAGCCCCGCGCCGTCGCCGCGGCCGTCGTCCCAACCGACTTCGAGACCGACGCCCGCGCCGAGTCCGGCGCCGACACCGCAGCCTACGTCTCAGCCAACGCCCACGCCCACGCCCGTGCCTAGTCCAGTGCCGACGCCGACGCCGACGCCCGTGCCTAGTCCAGTGCCGACGCCGCGGCCAACGGCCCAGCCGACTCCTTCACCCACCACAACGCCGACGCCACGCCCGACGACGGCCATGTCGACCGTTACTCCCGGAGATCCGACGCGGACGCCCATTCCGGCCCCGACTTCGGCGCCGAGCTTGCGACCGACGCCGCGGCCCAGCCTGCAGCCGTCGCCGGTGCCCTCGCCGAGGCCGACGCCGGTGCCCTCGCCGGGACCTACCCCCCGGCCGTCGCCGGTGCCCTCGCCGCGACCGACGCCGGTGCCCTCGCCGGGACCTCACCCCCGACCGTCGCTGGTGCCGACGCGGCGACCGACGCCCTCGCCCTCGCCGGGGCCCACGTCCCAGCCGACGCCGGTGCCCTCGCCAAGGCCCACGCCGACACCCTCACCGGGGCCGACGACCGCCGTTCCGTCGGCAGCACCGTCTATCCCTCCCAGCGTCGCTCCCTCTCCATATGGAGGGTCAGGCACCTGAACAAAAGAACCTATGCCTTCCAGTTGTGCCGGCGCTGAACGCCTCTGCCTGCCTAATGGCTGTGGCGACAATGTGGAGCTGGGCGCGTTTGATGATCTTCTTGCTCGTTTATGTACCGCTGACGTCGGTTATCTCGTTCGTAGATAACGAAGAGCACCAATGGGCAAGTGATCTCGTGGACGCCCTGTGGGGCTAGCTCATGAAACCGTACAAAGCTACCGGCTGGTACTGGCTCATGGAACCCGTCTCGATGATCGTCCGCGCATCGCTGAGTGGATTTCTCTTGACCGACATTTGCCTGCCTGGAGCCCAAAGGATGAGGCTCGTGCTTTCGTTTGGGATAGCCCTCATCTACGCGTGGGGCGGTGCGGGAATCAACGGCTGTCGGCGCCGACCGCCTGCTCGACTTCAGATTCTATTCTCACGCAGGCTCTGGTGATCTCCGACGGCAAACCGTTCAAGTCGCCCGCGGTCAACATGGTGGCCTCTACGTTCTGGTTCTTCGTCGCCTCGACGATCTTCATGGCCCTCTGCGTGATGCAAGATGTCCTAACGCTTCCGCAGCTTCGGAAAGTGCGCATAGTCCTCGTGGTCGGGCACGTCGTGGTCTTCGCGCTCGCCGTCTTTCGCCACGCGGACGAGGCTCCGATCCGCGTCCTTTGCCGGAAGATCGTCAATGAAAAAGGCAAAATCGACGGAATCGACAAGTCCGACTTCGAGCGGCTCTACGCCGCCGGGGGGAAGGAGTTGCTCGAGGCCGCCGTCTTCAAGGCAATGGATGGGTTCTTCGAGAGCGACTTCCAAGGATCGGGCGCCTCCGAGGATCCGTGGGAGCGGTTCCGCTCGCAGTTCTGCGCACTCGAAACCTTCTGGAAGGAACCGGTGTCTGCTGAAATGCTACCGCTCGAGAAAACCATGGACAAGCAGCCAACGCGCTGGAACTGGCTCTAGCACAAGGCGGAAAAAAAGACCAAGAAGATCGAGGACAAGATCAAGGGAGGCGACCGCCTTGCAAAGCTGCAGGAGGAGCTAAAAAATGTGGACGAGAAAGACGAGAGCACGCACCAGCAGTTGCTGTGGCGGGGCGAGACGTCCGACGGCGGCGCCGTCACCGAGGCGGCGCTGCGGGCGACCGAGGCGTGCGTCGACGCACGGACGCTGAAGTAGGACCCAGACACGCTGTGGAAGAGCAAGATAAGAATCGACGAGACCGTCCTACCGCCGCTCCTGCGGGTGTTCGCATTCAACTGCCTCCCGCTGCTCAAGGAAAAGCTCGGGGAAATCAAAAAAGATGTGAAGGGCGTGAAGGAAGTCATCTGCGACGAAGACAAGTCGGTGAAGCAAAGCAAGCGGATGGTCGCCAAGATCAGCGAGATCGCCGGAGACGAGCTCAAGGCGCAGGCAGATAAAAATGAGAAATGGCAACCGGTCAGCGCGAGCGTCAGCGACGTGCTCCGCGCCACGTTCGTGTGCGAAGAGACCAAGGCCATGCGTAGCGTGTACGAAGCGCTCAACGAAGCTGACCGCCTTCAGGTCAGAAAATTAAAGAACAAGGTGAAAACTGGGAAAATGTCGTTCAACCTCCACGTCGAGATCCAAATTCACGACGCCAAGATACGCAAGGACTCCGCAGCGCAGCACAAGTTCTACGAAATATCCCGCGCGCGCGGCAGCGAGGACTTCCTCAAGGTCACGGCGGGCGGGGACTCGGGCGCGAATGACCTGATGACGCAGAAAGACATGAAAGCAATAGCGAAGCGAAAGTCGTACTCCAGATGACGTACGGCCTTGGAAGGCTTGCGCGACTGACGTCGGGGCAGAAAGCACGGCTAAAAACAGCCCGCGCGGCCCAAAGTGCGATGTGGTGAGCGCCCGGCGTTTCTTGGCAGATTCCTTTTCCCTCCTCTCCTCCTATCAAAGCATACCAACTTTATGGTGCTGGATATTATGACCTTCCCGACCTGCCGAATCACCTGCCCCCGCCGGAGAGTATTAATTACTTTCGCTATGCTCCTCTACGTGGGGACACGCGGGGCGCGCGGCCGAGATTGCAAACTCTTCTCGAGTTACTCACAAACTCCCCATCGAAGAGTACACAACAGGATGCCCCCACGCCCAGTACGGATGCGCCTCGCAAGCCCGCCGCGCCGCGTCCGCAAGGTCCCCCGGACCCTTTTCGTCCCACGTGATCTCGACCCGGGGACAGCCGTCCGCGACCATGACGCCCAGCTCGCGGTCGACGAAGCCACCGCTTTTGTCGCGAAGAACGTTTGCGATGGTCTCTTGTAGCACGCGGCCTGCGAGATACGTTCCCGTGGGCGACGGGTGGTACCCGTCGCGGGCGAAGAGCGAGCGCCAGCGCGCTTCGTCGGCCGCCCGCACGAGCTCGAAGGCGGCACCGACGGGCGCGATCGCTATGGTCTCGACGCCGGCACCTCTTAACGCCCGCGCGTACGCCTCGTAGCCCGTCGCGAGCCCCCGCGCCATCGCCGCCGTGTCGCTCAATTCGTCGTCGGCGCGCGTCACTGCGTTGTCGTACGCCCACGTCGAATACAATACCAC
>Ga0302122_10000913_pt1 | contig 18421 bp, 13 predicted proteins | sample CB21_SCM_MG_FD_203115 | JGI IMG/M metagenome (GOLD analysis project Ga0302122, IMG submission 203115) | Marine microbial communities from Western Arctic Ocean, Canada - CB21_SCM | ecosystem: Environmental > Aquatic > Marine > Oceanic | place: Canada: Western Arctic Ocean | collected 2017-09-28
GCCTCTTGAGCATTAAGGCCTTTTACGATCCTGAAACAGGAAATACTCAGGTTATCGAGATAAATCCCCGAGTCGGTGGCGGCTTCCCGCTCGCTCATCAAGCGAAAGGACACTACATCGAATGGCTACTCCAGGAAGTATTCGAAAATCACCCCCTCGAACCCTTTTCCGACTGGACCGACAATCTGCGTATGATGCGATATCGCGACGCGATCTTCGATTTTCCGAAGTAAACTGCCTTTTTGGTGCTTACCCATGGTCGAAACCTAGAAGTTTTTGTAAAAAACAAGCAAAACCCTCAGATTAATCTAAGTCCATGCTACCCTGAGACGATTGGCACTGTGGAGTAGTATCTCCTCGCTCCTTACAATGGACTTAAATACTCACTCATCGACTAGCCAAGAATCGGAAATTCTTATAGAACGGACCGAAGAAATGCGTGAATTCGCATCCCTTCTACCGCTCAGCGGATTCACCCTACACAAAAGTCGCGTCTATAATATATGGGGAGAACACAAAGTAGGGAAGTCCACCTTCGTCACGGGGCTCTGCGAAAGCGAAACTGCCCATTTCAGCAAAATCCTATGGATCACTCCCCGTAGTGAAGAATCCATCGATACGCCCCAAGAGTTCTTTGCCGCATGCGCCAACGTAGAAGGCTCTCAAGAAAACCTTCGCAAGGAAAGCCACGAACTCGCCCAGCAGATCCAATCGGGACAAAACGCTCAAGACGAACTGCAACGGCGGATGGATCATACTAAAGAAGCGCTTCTCCACCCCTACGTTTAGCGAACTCTCAGCGAGCCGCGCAATACTCCAAGAATATCGCTATTTCAAAGCGATCCGTAGGACAGAAGTATCCGCCCCGCGAGCCACCAGCAACACGAATTCATTCTTGGAATCGTCCGCTTCCAGTTCCTCTATAAGAGCAATCGCCTGATCAAAATGGTCAATCGGAACTCCATCGATCTCCTTAATCAAATCGCCCATCTGAGCGCCACCTGTATGGGCATTGCTGTTGGTCTTCACGAAGCTCGTTATAACCCCTGGAGTCTCTCCCGGTTCGACATCCAGTTTCATGGATACGCTATCGTAAACCAAGAACTCTCGAATGGTGAATCCTAAGTTCTCGAAATAAAACCGCGAAGCTTGTCGAACCAGTTTTGGAGCCTGACCTAAAACAATCTCTACCTCCAAGGTTTCTCCATCTCGAGAAATTCCCAATTTCATCGTTTCCCCAATACCGTGCTTCGCAATCTGTTGCTCTAGATCCGCAACCGCCACTCGCCGGGGCGTATAGCGCTTCAAGGGCTCACCATCGATCGATATAATGAGATCTCTTTCACGAAGCCCCGCTTCGGCAGCTGGGCTATCGTTGAGAATTTGACTAATCGAGATTGCCGCCTGATCGCCCAAACCCATTAACTCAGCCACCTCGTCATCAATCGTCTGGAGTCCAACGACACCTAACCATGTCATGTCATTGGAATCTGGCGACGAAGGTAATCCTCCAAAAGTTTTAACGAGTTCCGACGCTACGAAAAATGTCGTCGTCTGATCAGGTTTCCTTAAGTAGGCTTGATAAAGTTGACCTTCGATAGTCAAATAGCGCTCCATATTCAAAGGAGCCGTTCCCCACCCCGCAAACGCACCGGAATCGTCAAAGAGAATCGACCCAGGACTTGTAATCTCCCTCGTGGCAAACCCCACAGTTGCCGGAAGCAATTGAATAGTGGATACTTCCGCTCTCATAAAGTACGGTTTGAAGTCGAGGTTTTTCATAGCCACGCCGATTCCCCAAAGCGACTGCCCGGTCTTCATTTCAGCTAATTGATAATCTGTTACCGGCTTTAGACGATCCCGCAAAACCTCCTCAACCTGAACGAAATGCCAACCATAAGCGCGATCGCTACCGAGGTATTCAGCATCGTAAGCCTTCGATTCACCCAATACATAAACCTTGAATTCTTTTAGCTTATCGATCGACACCCACCCCGGAATAGCATTAGCCGCCAATTGTAAAACGCCATCATTACTGACCACCATTCCATTCACCGTCACTGGTCGTCGATCGACTTCCGTTTCCACGAAAAACTCGACAGCGAGCACCGAATCGCGTCGTTCTTCGAACAGTTCATCCAATGTGAACTCAGCCTTGGAGCTGAGTACCCCAATTGCTATTACCCCAATTGCTAGGGAACGAATAAAGCGTTTTGTCATTAAGGCTTAATTACTTTGAACGATACCGTTCGGTTGCGAAGCGTTTCCATTAACAGAGCCTCCGGGCTAGATTTATAGGCATCGTAAAAACCTTTGAGATCGTCCAATCCAGCGAGCTCCATTTGATTAATCTTCGAAATCACATCACCGCGTCTCAATCCAGCCTTTTCCGCCGGAAACGCAGATTGCGTACCAATAACGACAACCCCATCGTCCGACTCCAATTGTCGTTCTCGAGCAAAGGTCCGTGAAACCTCCTGCACAGTAAGCCCCCATTTCTCGAATGCCCACTCCTTGCCGACTCGACTCTCAAGCCGCTCGGTTACCACCACCACGGAGAACATTTCTTCCCCGCGTTTCACTTCCATTGAAATTTCCTCTCCAACCCCGTAGCTCGCTATCAAATTTCGAATCGGCGGAATTTGCTCAGGAAAACGTCCATCAAAATGCTTCCCATCGATCGACAGCACTATATCGCTCGCTCGGATTCCAGCGATCGCCGCTGGCGAACCTGGATCTACGCTATTAATCAGCAGCCCTTGATTCGCCTCCAATTCGTAAAACGCTTCCATGTCTTGCAAAAAACCAGGCGAGATTCCAATATAACTCCGCTCCACTTCTCCGTAGCTCTCTAGCGCTAGCATCACTTGACGAGCCGTTTTCTCCGGAATTGCAAATCCAAGATTGTCTGCTCCCAAATAAGTGCGCGTATTGATCCCAATAACACGACCATCTGCATCGACTAACGGTCCTCCACTATTTCCCGGATTAATTGCCGCATCGGTTTGCAGCCATGTATTGAAAAAACCTGTCTCGTATCCACGGATACCAGTAGAATCTCTATAATAGCGTTCCTTGTTTGAAATAATCCCCTTCGTAACCGTACGCGACAAGCCGTGAGGCGTACCGGCTGCGAAAACCGTTTGTCCTGGCTTGAGCGAATCCGAACGACCGAATTTCGCTACTGAATAACGTAGTTTTCGCTCTTTCACGTCTTCAATGTCGAGACGCAGCAGCGCTAGATCGGTCCAATGATCCCATCCAAGCAACTCTGCCCGAACCCGCTCGAGACTTGCCAGAGTCACCCAAATATCTACCGCCTGCGGACTGACCACGTGGGCATTCGTCAGCACCAATCCATCCTTCGATAAAATCACGCCAGAGCCGACACCTGAAATCAATCGGGACGATCCACCCTCGAAACTCGTCTCGCGAACGTCGATTCGAACCACAGCTTCCAATAGCCTGTCGAACGACGCCCTCGCTTGAGCCGACGTCACCAAAGCCGCCAAAATTGCGACACTCCAAACAAACCCAGCAAATCGAATACGAATCGCCCAATCCGAGCCAACCTGGCGAAGACTATTCTTAAGCATGATTGACGGGGGTAGCATTTTCACCAACATAACGTCCTTTTTCCAATAAAATGTCCATTAGACCAGACTATAACTTTACCGAAATTGAATCTTCCTGGCAGAAATACTGGGAAGATAGCAAAACCTTTGCAGCATCCAGCGAGACGGACAAGGAGAAGTATTACATTCTCGACATGTTTCCGTACCCATCCGGCGCCGGATTGCACATTGGACACCCCGAAGGCTACACGGGAACGGACATTCTCGCCCGCTACCAAAAAGCAAAAGGCAAAAACGTTCTGCACCCTATAGGCTGGGACGCCTTTGGCCTTCCCACCGAGCAATATGCGATCAAAACTGGCAAGCACCCGAGACAAACCAGCGTCGATAACATCGCGACCTTCAGAAAGCAGCTCAAAGAAATCGGCTTTTCCTACGACTACAATCGCGAAGTCGATACCACCGATCCACGCTATTATCGCTGGACTCAGTGGATCTTCCTCCAACTTTTCAAACGCGGACTAGCCTACGTCGACAAAAGACCCGTTTGGTGGTGTGAAGAACTTGGCACCGTATTGGCCAACGAAGAAGTCATCGACGGCAAATCCGAACGCGGATCCTACCCTGTAGTTCGACGCAATCTCAGACAGTGGATCCTGAAAATCACAGCATACGCCGATCGATTACTCGAAGATCTCAAAGAAGTCGACTGGCCCGCCTCCACCAAGAAGATGCAGTCAGAGTGGATCGGTAAATCGACCGGTGCAACGGCTCGCTTCGAGCTCGACGGACTCAACGAAACGCTCGAAATCTACACAACTCGCCCCGACACGCTCATGGGCGCAACCTACATGGTGCTCTCGCCCGAGCACTCCCTCATCGGACAATTAACCGTCGAAGAGCAAAAAACGGAAGTCGAAGAATACATCAAGACCTCCGCCGGCAAAAGCGACCTCGAACGAACCGACCTCGCCAAAGAAAAGACCGGCGTATTCTCGGGCTCCTATGCGATTCACCCAATCACCACGGACCGCATTCCAATCTGGATCGCCGACTACGTGCTGATCAGCTACGGAACCGGCGCCATCATGGCCGTCCCCGCTCACGATAAGCGCGACTTCGAATTCGCAGAGCAATTTGCCCTGCCTATCTTACAAGTTATTAAAGGCGAAAGCGACGAGCCACTTCCCTATATAGGCGACGGCTCTCTCATTAATTCCGGCGAATTTGACGGACTACCGTGGCAAGAAGCCAAACGCCAGATAATCGCCAAACTCGGAGCCAATGGCACAGGTGAAAAAAGCACCCAATACAAACTCCGCGACTGGCTCTTCTCGCGCCAACGCTATTGGGGCGAACCATTCCCAGTTGCCTGGGTCTCCGAGGAAAATTACCAAGCCGCAGTAAAAAGCGGAACCTTGGACGAATGGCTTCCAGAAGACCCCGTCCGTTATCGTGACGAGAATGGCGAACGATTCGCCCTGCCCGTTCCCCCAGCGTCTCTACCGCTAGAACTTCCCAACGTCGAATCCTACGAGCCCGCTGGAACCGGCGAAAGCCCGCTCAAGAACGCCGAGGAATGGATGGAAATCTGGTACCAATTCGAAACCGGCGCCTTCGTGCCGGCGACCCAAGAAAAGCCTGAAGGCAACGCATGGGTACGCGCTTCCAGAGAAACCAACACAATGCCTCAATGGGCAGGTTCGTGCTGGTACTATCTCCGCTACATGGATCCCCATAATTCCGCCGCGCTCGCATCGCCCGAAGCGCTTGAATATTGGAAATCTCCCGACATGTACATCGGCGGCGCAGAACATGCCGTCCTCCATCTTCTGTATTCGCGTTTCTGGCACAAAGTGCTCTACGACGAAGGCATCGTCAAAACGAAGGAGCCGTTCGCAAAACTCTTCCACCAAGGTATGCTCCTTGGCGAAGACGGTCAGAAAATGTCGAAGAGCCGCGGCAATGTCATCAGTCCTAGCGTCGTTATCGACCGCTACGGCGCCGACACTCTCCGCCTCTATTTAATGTTCCTCGGACCACTCGAAGCCATGAAGCCTTGGAGCTCCAAAGGCATCGAAGGCGTATACCGTTTTCTCAAGAAAGTCTGGCGCGAATCCATCGGACGCGACGGCAGCCTGAATTCAAAAATTCAAGACGGCATCGAAGATCGCAAGGAAACGGAAAAGCTCCTCAACGAAACGATCAAAAAAGTAACCGAGGATACGGAGAATATTCGCCTCAACACCGCGATCTCTTCGATGATGATTTTTGCTAATCACATGCAAAGCAGCGAATCGATCAGCCTCTCCGCTGCCAAGCGATTCCTTCAATTGCTCGCTCCCTATGCTCCTCATATCGCTGAAGAGCTTTGGAATCGCATGGGTGAAACGGAAAGTATCACGCTTGCTCCTTGGCCTACGGTGGACGAATCGAAATTGGTCAGCGACGAAGTTAAAATCATCTTCCAAGTAAACGGAAAGATGCGTGGCCAAACGATGGTTTCCCAGTCCGCGACTCAAGAGGACATTCTTGAAATCGCTCGCCAAGAACCACGTGTGCAAGCTCAAATCGATGGTAAAACTATCCGCAAAATAATCTTTGTACCTGGCAAGATCCTCAACATCGTGGCCAACTAAGATCCGACTAATCCCTTCCCGTGGGCGCCATCTCAAAATTCCTTCCTGACGATTTCGATTCCTCCAAGCCTGTCGGCTTGATTGCGGGACGCGGCGTCTACCCGAAGTTGATCGCCGATCGCGCAAGGGCTAAAGGGATCGAAGTACGCCTTATCGCTTTCGAAGGAGAGGCGACTGACGAACTCTACGATTCTTTCCCCGAAGACCAACGTGCTCGCATCAACGTCGGGAAAGTGGGGAAATGGCTCAAAGCCCTCCGCCAATTCGATTGCGGATACACCATCGCCGCCGGACAAGTGAAACCCGGCAAACTCTTTCGCGGGCTCACCCCCGACATCAAAGCCGCCGCCCTACTCGTTAAACTCAAACGCAAAAACGCGCATGCCATTTTCGGGGCCATCGCTGACGAACTAACCGCAAACGGACAAACCTCCCTCGATGCCCGCGCCTTCCTCGACGAAGAGCTCGCAACCGAAGGCTGGATGACTCCCCAGTTCGTTAAAATCGAAAAAATCGATCTCCAACACGGAATCGAAATCGCCACCGAAATGGCCCGCCTCGACGTGGGACAAGGCGTTGTCGTTCGCAAAGGAACCGTAATCGCCGTGGAAGCCTTCGAAGGCACCGATCCCATGCTTAAACGCGCAGGGGGATTCAACACAGATCAACTTATATTCACCAAAACCGTCAAACACCGCCAAGACTACCGTTTCGATGTTCCCGTTTTCGGGCGGCGCACACTGGAAATTATGAAAGATGCCGGTATTCGGGCAGCAGCCCTGAAGGCCGATAGCGTGATTATTCTCGAAAAAGAAACCATCCTCGCAGAAGCCAAAAAAGCTAAAATTCAGCTATTCGGTTTCTGAGCGACCGCCTTTCATCAAATTCCAGCGCTTTTCTCTATCTTTCGCTTAATGTAGCGTTTGAAGCAGACGATGCCTCTATAGGGTTGAGTCCGCACCAAAGCTTCTCCAAGATTCTCGCCTTAGAATACCTAATTATGAGTAACCGCGTTGTTCCAGTTTCCGTAAAAGGCGTTATGCCTACCGTCAATGGCTGTGCCATATTCCTCGGAAACGATGATAAAGCCTATGTCATTTACGTGGATCACAGCGTAGGCAATGCCATCTCAATGGCTCTAAACGGCGTGAAAAAAGAACGGCCACTCACTCATGACCTAATAAGCAGCCTTTTGCTCGGTCTAGAAGCCGATATTACGCGGATCATCATCAACGATGTTCAAGAGAGCACTTTCTTCGCTCGGATTTTCGTGGAGATGAAAAACGAAGTTTCGACCAAGATTATCGAACTCGATGCTCGACCAAGCGATTCAATCGTACTGTCGCTCCAGAATAACGTTCCCATCTACACAGCCGAGAGTGTTTTCAATTCTGTCGATGACATGACCCCGATCCTTGAACGCGTGCTCAAAGAGCAGAGCGAAGGGAATAAGGACTAGTAGCTAGAGTCGCTTCGTCGCACTCACTCATTTGGGATTGATTCCCACGCTAATTAGCCTCTTCTTGCGGCGAACATGAACGCCGATTCGAACAGAGCGCTCCCGCAAACGATCGTGCCCGGACAGCCAATCACCGCGCTCGCTCCTATGCAGGATGTCACAACCCTGCCTTTCATGTCAGTGGTTTCGGACATCGGCAGCCCTGACTACTTTTTCACCGAGTACTTTCGAGTTCACGTCCAGTCTCGCCTCGAAAAACACATTCTCGAAGCGATTACGGAAAACCGAACCAGTCGACCCGTCTTCGCTCAAATGATTGGCGAAGACCTGGAACACCTAAAGCGAACGACTCTCGACCTTCTCCAGTACGATGTCGCTGGCATCGATCTAAATATGGGTTGCCCGGCGCCTACCGTTTACAAAAAACATTGCGGAGGCGGACTTCTTAGAGACCCGCAAAAAATCGATCGAGTTCTCGGCACCCTACGCCAGACAATCCCCGGACTCTTCACCGTAAAAATGCGTATCGGATTCGAGGATACTCGTAATTTTCAAACAATTCTCGAACTGATCAATAAACACGAGATCGACCTACTCAGCCTACACGGCAGAACTGTTAAGGAATTGTACCGCAGCCAAGTACGCTACGAACACATAAAGCTCGCGGCCGAAACCGTCAATTGCCCCCTCTTGGCAAATGGCGACGTATCATCAGCCTCAAGAGCCTTCGAAATCCTCGAATACACCGGTGCCGCCGGAGTGATGATCGGTCGCCACGCCATTCGTAATCCATGGATTTTTAGACAAATCCGCGAACTCAAATCGACCGGGAAAACAGAGCCAATCAAATTGAGCGAGGTTTTCCAATACGTTCGCAATCTCTACGATACCCTGGCCAAACCATGGACGCCCGAGAAAGCTCACGTCAACAAGATGAAGAAGTTTCTCAACTTCATCGGCCAAGGCGTTGACCCGGACGGACGTTTTCTCTACGAAGCCCGTCGAGCTCAAAACAAACTCGACCTTTTCGCCATCTGCGAACGCTACATGCTTTCAGGCCCATTGGAGTTCTTCGCCGACGAACCCTACAAAGGCGTCATTGCTCGGCCCAACTGCGAATAGTCTAAATCTGCGAACTACTCCAAACCGAGTACTTTTTTGCCCGTTTCGGAAATCATCTGAGGACTCCAAACAGGTTCCCAAACAATCTGCACGTCAGCATTTTCAACTTCATCCAAATGCTCGACTCGATTCTTGGCATCCTGTGCGATCGTCGGCCCCATTCCACAACCTTGCGCAGTTAGCGTCATCTTTATGGCGATCTCTTTCTTGCCGCTTTCCAGGTCGTCGATACGCAAATCGTAGATAAGGCCTAAGTCCACGATATTGACCGGAATCTCAGGATCGAAACACTGTTTTAGCGCTTCCCAAACCGAATCTTCCGAAAAATTGCCATTCGACGAAACCGGATTCGGACTAGCAGTATCGCCAAGATCCAATCCTTCCAAAGCATCCGTATCCATACTCGAAATACGATAGAGCGTCTGACCTATTCGAATAGTCGCATTACCGCCCAAGGTCTGCGTAACGAAAGCAGGAGTATCTTTCTCCAAAGTTATCGCCGTGCCTTGAGGGATGATCGTAGCGCTGCAATCTCGTAATAGTCGCGTTTCCATAATTTTTATATAAATTTAATTCGCTTCAATCCGGTAAGGAAGCACCGCATACACGCCTTTAGGGTCATTAAACTGACTCACCGACCGAATCTCGTCTATCGTCGACTCAATCTTATCCAAAATCGGACTCGAATACTCAACAGAAGTAGTGGGAGTAAAGTTTTCCATCAACTCCTGCAAGAAGTCTTTCGCCTGAGGATAATCCCGAACCGAAACATCCTCCCCCAATCCAGCAGTCTCGGCAGCGTATGCAATTGCATCTTCAAGCCCTCCCATCTCGTCGACCAACCCAAGTTCCAGAGCATCTATGCCTGACCAAACACGCCCTTCCGCAATCTTTGCAATATATTCCGCCGGTTGATTTCGCCCCTCCGCAACCTTGCGCAGAAAATCAGAATACACGTCATCAACCTCTCGCTGAACAATCGCCATTTCCTCAGTCGACTTCGGTCGCGTGGCCGAAAGGGCATCGGCAAATTTTCCGGTTTTCACGACATCGAAAGTGAAACCGTGATTATTGGCAATTTCCTTGAAGTTCAAAAACATGCCGATCACTCCGATCGATCCTGTAATCGTATTTGGCTCAGCATAGATTTTGTCCGCGTAGGCCGAAATCCAATACCCACCCGAAGCCGCAACCGTTCCCATTGAAACGATCACAGGAATGTTTTCATTTGCTAGGCGAAGTTCGTGCTGAATCACCTCGCTAGCCAAAGCAGACCCGCCCGGACTATTCACTCTCAGCACGATCGCTTTCACTTCCTTGTCCTGGCGAATCTCACGAATCTCGCGAGCCAATCGTGAACCGCCAATTTGGCCCTCCCCACCTTCGCCAACAACTATAGGTCCTTCTGCATAAACAACCGCGATATGATCTCCAGACTGCGATTCTCGGCTCGCGAGAATGTAATCGTCTAACGATATGCTCTCGAAATCGAGTTTTTCCGAATCGCTGCCAGAAACCTCTTTAAGCTTACGAATCACACTATCGCTAAACCCAAGTTCATCTACGATCCCTGCCTCCATGGCATCTCGCGCATTCAACAATCCTTTATCATCCACCAAAGATTGAAACGCATCTTCGGACATTCCTGTCCTAGCCGAAACGACCTCCACGTACTCGCTCCACAAATCGTCCAGCAATGCCTGAGTTGCCACTCTGGCCGGAGCGCTCATTTTCTCCAACACGAAAGTCTCCGCCGCCGACTTGAATTCGCCAGCCTTAGTTACTTGAACACCGATTCCATACTTCTTGAAAAACCCCGCATAATACATTGGCTCGGACGCCATGCCCGCATTCATGACCAATCCCTCTGGGTTCATTATAATCTTGTCGGCAACGGAGGCCAAATAAATGTCCTTGTCACTTGGATACACGAGATTTGCAATCACGGGTTTCTCCGAAACTTCCTTGAACGACTGAATTGCCTCGCGCACTTCCTTCAAGGCAGCAAAGCCGGAACCATAATTCTTGGATTGAAGAGACCCTTTCAAATACAGCGCCTCGATACGCGTATCGTCCGCCGCCGCTTCGATAGCATTTAGCAACGCTCGCAAAGAATAGCTCTGAACACCACCGCGTCCCAACGCTTCGCTAATAATCTGTTCCTGAGTAATCGCCACCGGCCGGTCCTGAATGTTCGCGCTCATGTCGAACACCAAGACGCTTCCTTTTTTCACAACCGGTTCAGGAGTCTGAAACGTTGAAATGGCCCCAACAAAAATCACCATTAAAAGAAATCCTCCAAAACAGACCATCGCCATGGCCGCCAAGGAGGCGAAAAACATTTTTAGAAAATCCTTCATAATTTGATTCCTTCTTTGAAAACACACCCTACCCATTGCAGTCGCAATGAAAATTCGACCGATTTTCTTCTAATCCTAAGCATTGCCACCGAAGGTCAAATTCGACAGACCCAGCGAGCCAATTTTCTAGTTAGCAGGATCGTCCACCCTCAGTTTTCGCACCATTGACCACGGCAAGCGGCTCCAGGGTTTCCTCTAGAACACCCTTAGCTTTCGGCCAAGCCAGAAACGCTTCCGTCACCATCCAAATCTCCAAAACGAGAGTCACTATTCCAATTAGGATCAACGCCCAGTTCTTTTCTTCAGCAGCAAGCCAACTCGTCTCCATACCCACTCCCTGCACAAACAACTGATGCGTCATGGCCCATGCAGGCATGATGAGCATGAATACCGTCGGGATCACGATAAACCAAACCGGCAAACGGCGACGCCACATCCAAAAAGCGATTACCAAAAACGCCAATCCGCCAAGCAACTGATTCGTAGCTCCAAACATCGGCCATAAAATCAATCCCCCTCGCCCTACGTTCGCCCACGACCAATCTGCCCCTGAAACCGGAATCGCAGCCATAAAAAAGGCAACCGCCACCGCGAACAAAGTCGCTCCGTGGGCATTGGACAACCAACTGAAAGGATTTCCCGTCAGAGCGATAGAACCATTTTTATCACGCTTCACGAATGTCGAGGACAACTCCTGCACGACATACCGCTGCAAACGACAAGCCGTATCCAAAGTAGTAGCGGCGAACGACGCTACCAACACTCCCATCAACGCTATCGAAAATCCTCCAGGCAAGCCCATCGCTTTCAAGAAGTTAGCCGAACCGTCTACAAACGCGCCCACTTTCGCGCCCAGTCCGCCCGCTGATCCCCAGGAAGCATAACGAGCATTGAACGCATCCGTGCCGAGAAGAATTCCACCGTCGCCATCGCCAATCCCTAAACCCAGTCCCGCCACGCAAGCGAGTATGACTAACGTCGCCAAAAAGCCCTCTATCAACATCGATCCGTAGCCGACAAATTGCGCATCGCTTTCGCACTTCAGTTGCTTGCTGGAAGTTCCGCTCGAAACCAAACAATGAAAACCGCTAATAGCGCCGCAGGCGATCGTGATGAATAAAAATGGAAACAACATCGGAGCGCCCATATCGGCCACCTGAAACGCCGGCGCCACAATCTCCAAAGCTGGGCGCTCAGTTCCTCCCCCAACCGGAGCGCCACCCGTAAAAGCGGCCGCGAACAGTCCCACTACAACCAAAGCCAAAGCCGTCAACAGTTGTAGACTATTGATGAAATCGCGGGGCTGAAGCAGCACCCAAACAGGTAGGACGGAAGCGATATAGGAATAGATCAAAAGCACTCCCACCCAAGCCCAGAGCGGCCAGGACGAAAGCGTTGCGTTGAATGCTCCCAGCAAGCCAACATCGCCAAAACTGACGCTCAAATACATCAATGCCAAAGCGAAGATCGATGGAATCAGCAGATTGATACCTTTCCGATGCAAATAGAGCCCAATAGCTATCGCCAATGGTATTTGCACGATGCATGGAAAGATCGCCGCAGGATACAGTTGAAAAACAACCGCTATCACCAGGCCGAAAATCGCCAACACAATCGTCAACGCCATAAATAGAATAAACAAGAAAAGTAGTCGAATACGCGGATTCAAGACACGTCCCGCTATATCGCCGACAGTTTGGCCTCGATTCCTCATGGATACGATCAAAGACCCGAAATCATGAACGGCTCCAATCAGGATCGATCCGAAAATTACCCAGAGCAAAGCCGGCACCCAACCCCAAATAACGGCGATTGCCGGACCCACGATCGGCCCCGTACCCGCGATCGACGTGAAATGGTGACCAAATACGACCATTTTCGACGTGGGCACGAAATCCTTATTGTCATTAAGCTCCACACTTGGAACCACTGCATCCGGATCCAATTTGAAGATTTTTCGAGCCAAGTACTTCCCATAAGTATGGTAAGCAACGAGGTAGAGGATGCCGGCGCCGAGAGCGATTAGTAAGGTCTGCATATTAGGCCAATCCGTAAAGAGGTTGAGGTAAAGAGATCGAGAGCTCCCACCAAAAATCGAGAGCGAGAGTAGCGCAATCCTTTTGTAGACGACAATTCAGTCTGAAAGTCCCTTTATTTCCGCCGAATTGCAAGATTGCGTTGACTGTATAACTATCCAATCAATGGGGCGACAATCCGAACCAAACCATGCAAAACGAATTGCTTACCACCAATCGCAAAGCGCGCTCTGTCAATCTAGACAACGCCAAATACGGAACCTTCGCCGAAATCGGAGCAGGACAAGAAACCGCTCGCGTTTTCTTCCAAGCAGGCGGCGCTGCTGGGACCATCGCCAAGACCATTTCCGCCTATGACATGACGTTTAGCGACGAGATCTACGGTAAATCCAAACGCTATGTCTCGCGCGACCGACTCACCACAATGCTTAACCACGAGTACAACTTGCTCGAACAGCGATTGGGCGATGACGACAAAGGAAGATGCTTCTTCTCATTCGCCAACACGGTAAAGACAAAACCGTATCAAGGTCCCAATGACGCCCACGGTTGGCTTGGCATCCGCTATCAAAGCGACCCGGACGGACAGACAAACGAAATCATCCTCCATGCCCGCATGTGGGATGACGACAATCTCAAACAACAGCACGCGATTGGCACCCTCGGCACGAATCTAATATACGGCGCCTTCTATCTCTACGAACGCCCCGACAAGCTAATCGAATCGCTTCTCGACAATCTAGGCCCCAATCGAATCGAAGTCGATCTCATCAAATTCTCCGGCCCCGACTTCGAGAGCCTAGATAATCGTATCATGAATCTCCTTTTGGTGCGCAAAGGGCTTACGCAAGCCGTTCTCTTTTCCCCGGAAGGCAAAGTTGAGTTGGCCGCAAACGCCTTATACAAAAAGGCCGTGCTAGTAGAGCGTGGCAGTTTTCGCCCGGTCACCAAAGTAAACATCGACATACTTAGATGCTCCGGAGCTCAATTCATCCAAGAGCCCGCCCTTCAAGGAAAAGACATCATAGTCATGGCGGAAATAACGATGAACAACCTTCTAGCAAGCGGTGAAATCGATTACGAAGATTTCCTCCACCGCATCGATTCTCTAGCGACAACAGGCAATTACACTCTTATTTCCAATTACTTCGAATTCTACCGCCTTACACAATACTTCCGACGTTACACCAACGAGACCATAGGCATCGCAATGGGGATAAATAACCTCCTCGAAGTATTCAACGAAAAATACTATGCGCACCTTCCTGGCGGAATTCTCGAAAGCTTCGGACGCCTCTTCCGCAACGCCGTCAAACTCTACATCTACCCTATGAAGCAAAAGGCCTATCGTCACTACCTCGAAATACAGGCGCCCGACAGCGATGCTCCTCCATCGTCAACTCTCCAAAGCGAATCCGCCACCGGCGAACTCCTCATCACCTGCGAAAACCTTAGAATCGAAAACAAGCTCGTTAATCTCTACAAGCACCTGTTCGAAAATGGATACATCGAACACATCCGCGGCATCGACGAATCACTCATGAACATATTTTCACGCGATATTCTTGATCGCATCGCCAACGCAGATTCTACTTGGGAAACCATGGTGCCGGAAAAGACCGCTGCATTTATAAAAGAGGCCCAACTGTTTGGCTACAATACGGACCCCGCCAGTAATGCAGCCAAGAAACTTACTAAATAACCACATTCGAGAAACCAACAACAACTCGTGCCCCCTCAACGTAGGAGGCTCGACAGCATGCCATCTAAAAATGGATACCAAAGCGGATTCACGATTATCCTACAGCCTTTCTAAACATCAATCCAACGCTTGGCATTTTGCCAAACGCGCATAAAGTTCTAACCGAAAATGAGCGACCCGATTGACTCCAAACAACTCAAAGCTAACCAGAAAAACCAGCTCAAGGAACTCGCTATCCGACTAGGAGTCGTCCAGCGCGAGGCGAAAGATCTAAACATCCCCACCCTGGTCATGATCGAAGGGCTCGATGCCTCCGAAAAAGGCCTCCTCCTCAATCAAATTCTCCTCGAGATCGATGCACGCTGCTACAGCGTCTACTCCACTCACGCAAGCCACAAGGAATTACGTGCGTATCCGCTTCTTTGGCGCTTTTGGAACAATACGCCACAACGCGGACTCATCCAATTCTACGACAGGGGACCCTACTATCTCGTCCTCGATGCATGGGCCGAAGGCAAACTTCACGAAGACGATCTCGATGCCTACTGGGAACATATACGCAATTTCGAACGGCAACTCAGTGACGATGGCGTCGAAATCATAAAAATTTTTCTAACTGTTCCCAAAAAGGAGCAAGCTCGGCGCTTCGAAAAACTTGAAGACAATCCGAAAACCGCTTGGCGCGTTACCACTAAAGACTGGCGCCGCCATCGGCAATACAAGCCGTACATGGAAAAGGTCGAAGAGATGATAAGCAAAACCGATTCGACCCGGGGCAAATGGAAGACAATCGATACCGAGGACATTCGGGAAACGACCATCGAGCTCTATCTGACGATAATCGAACGGCTGGAAACCGCCATCGATCGTAAGAAAGCAAAAGACGCCGAACCAAAAGCTTCGCCAATTTGGATACCTTTCACTGGAAAAGATCGACTCTCCGAAGTTAAGTTCAAAGCGCCGATGGATCGGGCCGAGTACAAACAAACTCTTAAGCTTCGCCAGGAACGCATCCACGAAATCGTACATGAGTTCCACTCGAGCAAGATCCCCGTAGTCATGGTCTACTGTGGCTGGGACGCCGCCGGCAAAGGCGGTTGCATAAAACGCCTCGTCCAAGGAATCGACCCTCGTGCCTATAGCGTCAATCCGATCGGAGCTCCCACTACAGACGAACTTCGCCAACACTATCTCTGGCGTTTTTGGAAGGAGTTTCCTCAACGCGGTCGCATCAAGATTTTCGATCGCTCCTGGTACGGACGCGTTCTCGTCGAACGCGTAGAGGGATTATGTTCGAAAGATGAATGGCAACGAGCCTACCGAGAGATCAATGAAATGGAAGCCCACTTGGCTGACTACGGAACGGTCGTCATCAAATTTTGGCTACATATCGACAAAGACACTCAAGCAAAACGTTTCGAAGCCCGCAAATCCAACCCGTTCAAACAATGGAAAATTACGGACGAAGATTGGCGCAACAGAGAGAAGTGGGACCTCTACGCCGAAGCGGTTAACGAAATGATCAAAAAAACCGACAAACCACACGCTCCCTGGGACATCGTTCCATCGGTTTGCAAAATGCGAGCTCGTATCCAGACGATCGACATCACGATCAAACGAATGGAACAAGCTCTCAAGAAGTACCGAAAAGCGCGGCTCTAACGCTTAAACGCCGCATGCTTCTCGAACACGGGCTCCATCGACTTCGACAAGCTCGTATGAAACGCCTGCAACTCTTCATAGCGGGCTTTAGCCGATTCATTCGGCTCCAATCTCGTCGATTCGTCTAACGCTGTTGCTGACTCCGTTATAGACTGAATCGAAACGTTGGGATCGCTCTGTCGACTCCAACACCACGCTGCTTGAAGCGCTCCTCCTAGGGCAGCTCCTTCATCTTCAAGCATAGATACGACTGGCGAACCAAAAACATCCGCGATTATTTGACGCCAAGCAGAACTGCGCGATCCCCCGCCGGTCAAACGAACTTCACTCGTCGATACGCCCAATTCCTTAAGACGCTGCAATCCGAAATTCATTCCCATCGTCACACCTTCAACTGCTGCCCTAACCATATAGTCAGGATTCATCGTCTTCCCATTCAATCCGATGAACGCTCCCGAACCATCAGGAATCGAAGGCGTACGCTCCCCTTCGAAATAAGGAAGAAGAACCAAACCGCCCGAACCGGCAGGAACCGATTCAATCGACGTATTCAATTGAGCATGATCCATTTCTAACAGTTTTCGAAAATGCTCAGAGACCTTCGTCACATTCATAGTACACATCAACGGCAAGTATCCATTGGTAGAATCGCAGAATGCCGCAATTTCGCCACGCGGATCTATCACTGGAGCATCGTTGTAGGCGTATATCGTTCCACTCGTCCCGAAACTCGCAGTTGCCACACCACTGACAACATTCCCCGTGCCGATCGCTCCCATCATGTTGTCGCCGCCACCAGCGCTTACCAATACGCTTTGGGACAAGCCATACTTTCGAGCGATTTCCGAACGCAAAGTACCGCACGTTTGATCGCTAGAAGACAATGCCGGGAGGTAGTCAGCTATAACTGGATCGATCGCCGCAATCACTTCGTTGCTCCAAGTACGCGAGCGAACATCCATTAAAGCCGTTCCCGACGCATCGCCAAATTCCATGAACGCCTCGCCAGTTAAATAATAATTCAGGTAATCGTGCGGCAACAGGATATGACTCAGCTTAGAAAAATTCTCCGGCTCGTTTCGCTTTAACCAAAGTATCTTGGGAGCGGTAAAACCTGGAAGGATTCGATTTCCGATCTTTGCAATCGCGGCTTCCTCGCCACCCAAGGCTTCAGTAATCAAAGTGCACTCTTCTGTCGTACTGGTATCGCACCAGAGCTTCGCCGCTCGAATGACCGTTCCTCTTTTATCTAGCGGAACGAATCCATGTTGTTGCCCACTCACTCCGATTCCCTTGATCGCTTCTCGGTCGACCTGACTAACAGCCTGCAAGATCGCTGTATCCATCGCATCAATCCACTGCCCAGGATTCTGCTCCATGTGCCCGGCAGGAAGATCTTCAATCAAAGCATGCGGCGCACGGCCATCCGCCAGTACGCGCTTTGATTCCATGTCGTAAACAACTACTTTTACACTCTGCGTGCCGCTATCAATGCCTAAGAAAAGAGCCATAATTATAATCAGGTAAGAATGTTACAAATTTGAATCGCCGATAAAACAGCGCAACCTCCTCACATTCCAACTCTTCACCTCCAATCTCAACGCAAAAAAAAGCCGAGACGAAACGTCTCGGCTTTGAAATGATTTAAGTAACAAGCAAGTTGCCTATTTCTTTTTCTTAGCTGCTTTCTTTGGAGCTGCCTTCTTAGCCGCTTTCTTTGGAGCTGCCTTCTTTGGAGCTGCCTTCTTTGGAGCTGCCTTCTTTGGAGCTGCCTTCTTTGCTGCTTTCTTAGGAGCTGCCTTCTTTGCTGCTTTCTTAGGAGCTGCCTTCTTTGCTGCTTTCTTAGGAGCTGCCTTCTTAGGAGCT
>Ga0302122_10000916_pt1 | contig 18411 bp, 13 predicted proteins | sample CB21_SCM_MG_FD_203115 | JGI IMG/M metagenome (GOLD analysis project Ga0302122, IMG submission 203115) | Marine microbial communities from Western Arctic Ocean, Canada - CB21_SCM | ecosystem: Environmental > Aquatic > Marine > Oceanic | place: Canada: Western Arctic Ocean | collected 2017-09-28
CTTCCGGAGACCCTTATTGGCGTCCTTCGTGATCCGTCGCGTGTCGTCGGAGCGTTTCGCGGCGTACCCGATTTGTTCGTGTTGTTGCCGCATGCGTCCGAGCGTCGTGTGGCCGATCGCTTCGGTGCGCTCGATGCCCGACACGGCGTCGCCGAGGAGGCGGTCGTATTCACTTTGCGGCGCGCGCGCGTTGGTGGACGTCGCGCCGTAGCTCACCGGTGAGGCGTCGGACGTGGAATTAGCGCCGTAGCGCATTGGTGACCCGCGCATGGTGGACGTGTACGCCATTGATCCTACTGTGTCCAGTCCTACTGTTTACAGCTACAGGTGTGGAGAGCAATGGTCACTGAGCAGCCGTCGTTTATCTCGACGTGGGCAGCAATTTGTAGCAGCAATTTGACCGCAGCGACTATGTGCTCGCTCGCTCGACGACGCTCGGCGCTGTGGCTCAGGTTATGCCAGCTAGCTACACGAAAGTGCGTGCGGGTTTCTCCTGACACGTAAATAACAGGGGGAACGCAGTACGCACTGGGCGGTGGCGAACGACATATGGACACTTAAAAACACACACCCGGGGGAGGCGGGGCCTCCACGCCGCCGGCGTAGAAGCACCGGTCGCAGACGCGGCGCGGCGTCAGGAGGCCGAGCCGCGGGAGCGCGCGGCGGTGGCGCGAGCACGGGTCGCAGACCAGCGCGCCGCAGGCCCGGCAGTGGTGCTTCTCGCGGTAGGCCGTCGTCTCGGAACGCGACGTGCAGTGCCAGGTGAAGCGCGAGTGGCAGCAGGCGCACGTTTCCGAGGCGCCGAAGGGCTGCCACGGCGGCGGGTCGTCCGGGGCCGCGTCCACGGCCCGCACCTCGCTCATGGCGTCGAAGTAGGGCCGCATGCCGTGGTCCGCGAGCATGGCCGCGCTGACGACGACGTCGGATAAAACAGCGTGGGTCCGCGCGACGTGCGCCGCGCGGTGCGTGCCGCGCCAGCGGTACACGTGCACGACCGTCCCCGGGACGTAGAGCTCGGGCAGGGCCACGTCGTCCGTGAGGTCGTATGACTCCTCCGGCGAGCCGTCCGGCGGCGGGGGAGGCGTCTCCGCCACGAGCACGACGACTCTAGGCTCGGAGGACGCGGCCGTGTCGTCCGTGAGGATGCTCGAGGAGCCGCCCCAGCCGTCGCCGGGCGCGGCGTCGCCGGACGACTCGTCGCTGTCGCCGTCGTCGCTGTCGTCGCCGGTGTCGGACGCGGACGCGGTCGCGGCGCCGCCGTCCGAGGCGTCCGCGTCCTCGTTGGACACGTTGTCGCCGGCGCCGGCCGCGGCCGCGCCGTTGATGCAGACGCAGTCGTAGAACGACGTGGACGACGTGGACGCGGCGTCGTCGTCGCCGCTGGCGGCGGCGGCCGCGCAGGAGGACGCGGCGGCCTCGCCGGCCGCGACCGCCACACCGGCTTGCCGCGCGGCGGAGAGCGCGGCACGCCGGACGTCCTGTGCGTCGCAGGCGTCCCCCTCGGCGCGCACGGTCGTCGCCGCGTCATCATCGACGTCCTCGACGGCGGGCGGCGCGGGCGTCGTAGGCGCGGGCGGATCAGACGCGAGCGGCAGCGTCGGTGCCGGAGCGGGCGGCGGCACAGCCTCGGGCTCGGGCGCGAGCGGCGGGCTCGGCTCCGGAGCGGACAGCAACGCGGGCGCGGGCAGCGCGGGCGGCGCGCCGGCGGCGCGCACGAGCGAGTCGCGGACGCGCGGCGCCCAGAGGCCGTCGCGCAGCCGGCCCCACGCCGCGTCCAGGTCGGCGCGCCAGTGCGTCATGCACGACTGGCGCTCGTGCAAGAGCTTCCGGACCAGCCGCCGCAGCGCGCGCGCCGTGAGCCGCGGCACGACGTCGTCGCCCAGGACGACCGACGTGACGAACGGGGCCATCGCGTCCGCCAGGCGCTCGTCGACGCAGGCCGGCGCCGCGAACCCGAAGCAGTGGACCCGATCCAGCTTCCGCTTCAGCAAGACCGCAGTTAAAGACGCCACCGCGGCGCCGAGCGAGTGGCCCGTCAGGATGATGGCGTAGCCGTCGTCGTGCAAGGCCTTGAGGGCGGCGTACGACTCCCGGTACACATATTCCGCGGCCCGCGCCATGCCGGCGAAGGCGAAGGCGTCCCCATCTAAAACCCAGTCGCCCTCCTGGGACGCCGGGGGGAACGGCGCCGGCGCCGCCCGGACGTCCGTCGCGACGTCCTGCACCGTCGAGGTCCCCCGCACAGCTAAAACGACCTCCTTCTTCGAAGCCGACGCGGCGCAGAAGAAGGCCGGCTCGTCCACGACGGGCTCGCGCGCGTCGGGCCCCTCGGGGAAGCCCCGCGCGAACAGGAGCGCGAGGCCCTGCTGCTTCGCCACGAGCTGCACGCACGTCGGCGACGCCTCGTAGCACCATAAAGCGCATCTAGACGCCGCCACGAGCTTCGTTAGTAAAGCGTCGTCGACGCGCGCCTCGTCGCGGAACTCCCTCAGCACTCGGTCGGGGTCCGCGCCCCGCTCGCCCCGGTTCAGCGCCAATAAGTAGTAAATCGCCGCCGTGAGCTCGTGCGCACTTCGAGGCCAGCCCTCGTTGACGCCCGCGACCTTCCTCAACAACTCCGCGGCCTCGACGAACTCCCTCCTTAAAACTAAAGTGGCGAGCCCGGCCGGCCCGTACCTACACAAAATCTCCAGCACCTCCACCGCCACATATAATGTAGCCGGGGCCACCAAAGGACAGCTCCGCGCTAAAGTTTGGGCGGCCGTGAGGCACCGCCGGGCCTTGGAGGCTCTAGAGAGGCCCTTCTGGAGGTCGAAGTATGGAACAACATTTCGACCCTTCATGAACCGCTCGGAGCGGTACGCACGCCACTCGGCCCGCTCCCTTCGTTCCAACTCGTCGAGTTCGCCGTCGCAGTCGTCGCAGACTCTCAAGGGGTCGCCGCCCAGGTGGGCCGCCAGCGCTGGCAGGGGCCGCTTCCGGCCTCCACAATGGCGACAGACGGAGCGGCCACATAGCCTACAGTGGTGCCTTCGTAACGCCGCGTGGAACGTTTCGTCGCATAGAGCGCATCGCTCGCCCAGCTGCCACGGCTGCGGCGCGCGGGCGGCGAGGCGCGCCGCGGCGTAGGCGGCCTCGTCCCCGGTGAACGTGCCGTCCGCATGGTGGTCCTCCTCCACCAAAGCCTTCTCGTACCAGGTGAGGGTCAGCCACCGCTCGCCCCTCGTGATCGCGTCCGCGTGCCGCCACCGGTCCTCCTCGTCGCCTCGGCTGAGTTTGGCGAGCGCCGTCCGCGCCCGGTCCCCGCAATGGCGCGCGGCCTCCGCGGCGGCGCCCCCGAGGAACCGGCCGGCCGGGGACCGCGCGGCCGCGACCGCCGTCGTCTGCAGGCGCTGCGCCGTGTGGGCCAGAGTCTGGTGCGCGCGCTGCGCGAGTTCCTGGGCCGTAAGCGGTGTCTCCTTCACCTCCACCGCGTCTGGCGTCGCGAGTGCCTCGGAGGCCAGCTCCGAGGCCATAATGTGTTCGTTTGCTGTATGGCTCTTTCTTCTAGTTTAAACTTTGTTGGCACCGGCGCAGCACACAGAAACTTGTATGTGTGCTTCTTTTGTCCGGTGCGCAGTCAGTGCGTTCGGGCCCGCACGCGAATTAAACCGCTCTGTGCGGGTTTCGTGCACGGGTTTTCACTAAGCTGGAATTTTTTTGGTATCTCTCAACTTGGCGCAAGAGCTAAGTCTCTCTGTGTCATTGATACTCAGTGAGTCGGCGGAAGCGACCGATCATTGCTGACGGCCCGACTATCACGAGATACTGTTTGCATAACTTGCATTTCCCAAAAGCTGCTGACGCTGTTGCCGACGGCGCAAGTGAATCCGGCGCCGTACAGCTGAAGGACGTCGGCCGACGTATCCGCGGCATCATGAGCAGTATCATGAAAACGAGCTCGAGCGTGAGCTTCTCCGACGTGCCGGACACGCCGCCGACGCGCGGCGATGCCTGGATGGTACTTACAAACAGCCGGACACCACCATCGGTCGTCGAGCCGTTGAAAGACGCGCTGAAACCTTCGGAAATCATTGCTACACTCTTGTCCGTCATGCGAATTCTCATGGTCCCAGGCTCGTCGTCCCGTTGGTGGCCGACGAGGACGATGCCGCGCTCTGCGAAGCCGCAGCGTTGGCGGAGCGCGAGAAAGCGCGAGCCGTCTATGACCGCGCGAAAGGTTCGACAGACCAAGGCCGTCGCGAGGTGATCGTCAAGTGGGACGCCCGCGAGCACGCGCTGTAGGAGGTCGTCCGGTAAGTGTTTGATGTGCAAGCTGTTTATCGCCATTGGTGGTTCCATCACTTCGCGCGGCGGCGCACTATAATCAATGTTCATTTTGCTCCGTATCACTCGCTCCGCCCGAGCCCCTGTCAAACTCGAAACCAGTTTTGCGTCTTGCTCGAAACCCGCACGTACGAGTGTAAGCGCGCGTTTGCCCGCGTGTTAGGGGTTGCTGTCAATACGGTGGCCGCACCAGTATTTTGAACGCTTTTACACGCGTGTGATTGAGTTATAATAGCTTAGCTGCTCCCGCCGCGCTGCTGCACAGCAGGCCTCACGCCTAACATCGCTCCGCGACGCGCCGCGACAGCACACGCCTAACACGCCCCGCGACGCGCCGCGACAGCGCACGCCTAACACGCGCCGCGCGGAAGCACACTATGTCGCGCGCCAGCGAGTACCAACAAGAATTGCGAGCAGCACAACGCGCGGCAGCATTCGACGCCGCGACGCGCCAACGACCGCCGCCGCCGCCGCCGCCGCCCCCGAATGTAGCGTTTGCGGCGGCCGCGATGCGCCTGCCGCCGCCCGGGTTCCCGCCCGGATTCCCACTGCCGGCCGGGTTCCAGCCGCCACCGGGCTTCCCGCTGCCGCCGGGCTTCCCGATGGCGCCGCCGCCGGGCTTTAACCAGTACCTCGCCGCGATGCCACCGCCAGACCCGCGCTTCTTCGCCGCCGCCGCCGCCGCCGCCGCGGCCACCGGCGCGCCGCCCACGATTCTGGCGCCTCTCGTCGCTTTACCGCCGGGCCTCGAAGCCGTTTTGAGGACTGCGTCCAGGTACCGGCCTTTTCCTCCATTCTTTTGTGTGACCCCCTTTTACTCTGTAGGTCCCCGGCGCGCGGGAGAACTACGCGCGCGCGCTGGCCGAGGGCGCCGCCGCGTCGGCGCTCACCGCGGCGGAGGACTACTCGCGCTCGCCCAAGGTTCCGACGCACGGCTCCTCGGAGACGTTCAACCTCAACCCGCTGCTCGTGCGGCGCGGTGTACGACTCAACCCCCACGTCTGCTCCACGTCGTTCCTCCAACACAGGCCAACTGCGTCCTGAACCACGAGTACTCCCGGAAGCTCTGGGAGATGGGCGAGGCCTTCGCGCCCCTGCTCCAAGAAATGAAGAAGATCACGTTCGTCGAGCCGTGGCAGCGGGGCACGTCGCGCACGCCGTCTACGGCCTTCTTCATTCTGGTAAGACTGTTCCAGCTCGGGCTGACGGAGGCGCACGTGGCCAAACTACTCTCCCAAAGAGACCGACCGCTGGTACGGGCGGTGGGGTTCCTGTACTTGCGGTACGTCCTGAAACCCGAATTGCTGTGGCGCTACTGCGAGGACGTGTTGATTGATGATGGAAGAGCTATTATGGAAGAAGGCGGGACGCAGACGCTGGGCGAGTGGCTGCGCACGATCTTGACGGAGCAGAATTACCACGGCACCAATCTGCCGCGGATCCCGACGAAGATTGACCGGGATATAAGAGCGCGCGTCGCTCTCGTGGACGAGGCGAAGGCCCGGTCCTCCTTGAATGCAAGGAACCTGAGCCGCTTCGAACGGGGGTGCGAAGTCAGAGCGATCTACGGCGACGACAAGAACGAGCCGGCGTGGTACGATGCGATAGTTGAAAGTATGGAGAAAGATAAAGATGACGCGGGGAAAGAAAGAGTGCGGTTCCAGGTGAGCTTCCCGGCGTACGGCCACGGCGCGCTGGTGCGGCTCGGGGATTTAGATGCGCGCAACGACGAGGAAGGAGGGGCGTCTTTACTAGCTGGCAAGAAGCTCTCCGTCGCGAAGTTGCAGCGCGACACGGCGGCGCCCGAGAAGTTCACCTACTCGCGGCCCAAAGGGTATAAAGAGACGCTTGCTCTGAAGATGGACCACGCGTCCGACCGGCTGCGGTCCATCCGCGCGCGCGACGACACCGAAGAAATGGTCAAGCCGCCCCCGGACCGCTACCGCCGCGGCGACCGCGAGCGCCGCGGCGACGACGACGACGCGCGGCCGCGGAGCGACGACGCGCGACCGCTGCGGGGCCGGCGCGACGACGACGACGGGCCCGGCCAGCGGAGCCGGCGCGATGACGACCACGCGCGACCGCGGAGCCGGCGCGATGACGAGGGGCGCGGCTACGATCGGCCCCGGCGCGACCGGCGGGAACGCTCGCGATCGAGGGACCGGCGCGGTGACGGCGGCCGGCGCCGCCGCGACGACGACAATTCGCGGCGCGAACGGCGACGGCGTTCGCGGTCGCGCGAGCGGCCCCGGGAGCCCGACCGGCGGGACCACCACCGCGGGAACGCCGCCGACGACGACGAAGAGGGCATCATCCGGGACTGCGGCGGCTACGACGCTTAAACTTAACATACTTAGTATCTACGCGGCGACCTGTCGCCGTTTCCAGGCCCTGGGCTTATCTGCCCCGCCATAGTCTGTGCCGAAGTGTCCGTTCGTCGTTCCTGTGAAGCCGTCCATGGCAAAGCTACTCGACCGCTTCGACCGGAGAAGCCCCACGGCGTGCCTCGCGTATTTGACATCCTCCTCGTCGCCGACGCACGCGTTTTGTAGGAGTACACCGGCGGCGCCGGCGTCGCGACACGCTCTGCCCGCGTCGACCTCGGCATCTTCCTCCTGCATAGCGGCGAGCGCGGCTATTACGATGGCCTTTTTCGGCAGCGCGGGGAGGATGGTCGTCGCGTCTGCGTCGAATAGGAACGCGTCGTCCGCGTTGGCGGCGGCGGCCGCGGCGGCCGCATTAGCGGCGGTAACGCGCCAGACGATCGGTGCTATGCTATCAACGTCATCACCAGCGTTCGCTACTACAGCCGCGGCGCCGGCATCGATGGCAGCCAGTCGGTCCGTACCGCAGTACACGACCGGCAGCGGTCCGGGGAAATCACCCTTGGCCGTCGCCTGCTCATCGGCGAAACAGCGGACAGCATCAACGTTGTCGCACCAGATCGATGCGCTCTTGCACTTGCGCAGTTCCTGTGACAGCTCTGCGATCGCTGCGGCGTCCGCCGCACCAGTGTACTCGATCGAGACCGAGACGGCCTTGCCCGGCGACACGAGCGCCGAGCGTAGGAGACCGTGTGCGCTGCGCGCAGTGGCGAGGAGCAGTAATGCTCGAACTCGCATGGTTTGAAGCACTGTGCTGCGTTCTTGCAGCTTTGCCTCTCTGTAAAAGCCAAGTGCTCGATGCAAGTGAGCCATTCTAGGCAGCGCGCGGCAGGCTTAAGATAATACGGCTCGACGCAAAAAACTAAAGAGCGCACGCATAGCTCCTAGAAGCATTTATTACGCCGCAGCTTGACGCGCAGTCGCAGCGCAAAGCACTGCAGTGGTGCCTGCCGTGCTGCAGCTCAGTCAAGCGATGCTACACAACCCTCTCCTACGCGCAGTCCTCGTAACAACCTCCATCGCCGACTGGACGCCATCCCTCGACCCGATCCGGGCGACGCTGCGGTCGCTGGAGTGCCTCGACGCCGCCGAGACGCTGGTCATCGCGGACGCGCTCCCCTCACCCCAGGAAGCGGAAACGTTATCGCCGCTGGACGGCGACAAGTGGCGCGCGTTATACGTCGAGAAGGACCAGGCCTACGAAACGTACCTGTGCGACCTGCAAAAGCTCTGCGACGCGCGGCCGGCGACGAGACTGCTGCGCCAGGAAACGTTCGGCCACTTAGTGGGCTCCGTGCGCGCGGGCTTCGAAAGCCTCGCTCTTGACGCGGACGACGTCGTGCTCGTCACGCAGCACGACCTGGCGCTGCAGCGGGCGCCGCCCGTGCAGGACGTCTGCGACCTCCTCCGCGGGGACGGCGTGGACTACGTGCTGCTGTCCCGCGACGCCGACGCCGCGCCGCGCTTCGTCAGTTGGTTCTATCCGGATGAAGCGGCCTTCTCGAACGCGAAGCGTCTCTCACGGGGCCTCGCGACGCTAGTCGATCTCGAAGGCGGGTATGCGGACCAGACGCACTTCGCCACCATGCGGTGGTACGACGAGACCGTGTTCCCGCGCCTCCCGCCAAAAGGCACCTGCATGGAGCATGTCCTGCACCCGGTGCCGGTGTCGCGCGGCGAAGCAAGTGTATTAAAGGGCGGCACGTTCGCCCTGGAGCACGGCCCCCATTTGCGAGATGCGGTCCACGGTCTCGTGACGCGGCACGTGCGCAAGTACCTGCCCGGGCTGGCGTGGAAGTCCGTCTCGGACATTGATGCGACGCCGGGCGACTGGTCCCAGGTCTTCTGGCGCCGGAACCGTTGGGCCGGCGCGGCGAATAGAGTTGATGGCGACTACTCGCGGCGGGCGGACCTCGTGGCTGTAAGTGAGGAAACGTGTCGGTGGCGTATTGTAGACGAGCGGGCGCGGCCCGTGCGCGCTGTGTGCATCGGTGGGGCCACGATTTATGCCTCCTTCAACGCCTCGGTCGAGGCCTTTGCCGTCCAAGACGGGCGGCCCGTGAAAACGCCGGTGCCCTGCGAGGCGCCGGTGATGGCCCTCGCCGCGTCCCACGGTGAAGTCTACGCGGGCGGCCTCGACCGGCGGGCGCAGTGCCTCTCATCAGGGTGGACGGGGCCGGCGCTGTCGGGTTGGGCGCGCGCCCTCACTATTTTGGAGGACGGGTCTCTGGTCCAGGCCGCGTGCGAGGCCGCCGTCGTGCTGAGGGAGGGCGCCCTATTCAAAACGATCGACGCGGGCCCGACGAGTCAAAATGAGGAGGCCTGGCGCCGGCACGACATCTGTGCCTTGGGCGCCTCGGAAAGGTATCTAGTGGGGGGCCTCGTCGACGGCAGCGTGCGGCGCTGGTCCGTGGATGACTGGTCGATGGAGGTGCTGCCGGGCGCGCTATTGGGCCGGGCCGTCGGCGTCGCGGTCTATGGAGACGGTTTTATAGCCTGCGATGCGTCCACCGTGCGGCGCTGGGGGACGCTGGCGTCGGAGGCCGTCGAGTGGGAGGCGCCGGCGAAACTCGGGGCGTTTGCCTCCTCCGGGGGGATGCTCGCCGTCGGCCTGGCCGACGGCGCCGTCTGGCTCCTGGACGCGGCGACGCTCGCGCCGCGCCGGCGCGTCGAGGCGTACGAGACTAGTGTTGCGTCCGTCGCGCTCGGCGACGGCGTGCTCGTCGTCGGCGGCGCGGAGGGGGTCGTGGTGGCGTTTGATGTGTAAGTTTTTGTTGTCCGTACCTTCCGGCGCGTGGGTCACTACAATTGTCACTACCTTGGACTTTGAAATATTATTATGGCAAGGGCCCGACGCGTCCCACCAGCGCTAGCGGGCGGCGGCGCGCGGCGTTATGCGCTCACCGCGAGCCGGTCGTCGCGGAAGCCGCAGGCGAGGGTGCGGTTCGAGAAGACCTGGAGCCGCTTGCCGCGGTGACTGTGCCACGCGAGGTAGCCGCAGGGGTCGACGCCGTAGCGTTTGGTGCACCGCCGGCACTGAACGCCCGGGGCGAGGTCGAAGAGCGCCGCCCGCCGCGTCCACAAGACCCGCCGCAGGGGCCCCTGGTCGTGGCCGTCCGCGGTCGGCCGGGACCGCATCTCCTCGCGCCAGGCCCGGGTCATCTCCTTGGACGCGACGGCATCGCCGAAGAAGACGAGGCCGGAGTTGCGCTCGCAGAAGTCGCCCGGGACGCCCGCCTCCCGGTGCTCCTCGGGCACGCGCGGGCCGTCCAACCCGAAGCCGTAGGCTTTGCTTTGTTGCCGCATGGCGTCGAAAATAGCAAACAACGCGTCGACGTGGGTGATCATCAGCGCCACGTCGTTGTCCAGGGCCAGCGTGCCGCCCGGGAGTTGATTACAGTATCAATACCCGCACGTAGCTCCGGGTCGCGCGCAAAGCTGGTCAGCAAGCTAGAGCCGGGTCAAGCGCGGGGCTGTCCTGCGATATTGCGCACGTTTGCAGTCGCATTGATCGACTTGGCTGCGCACACGAACTATAACGCGCATCCAGCGCGCCTCGGCCACTCAGTCAAGCAGCACTGCACAGGCTGCTGCTAGACTAAATCGATGGCATCAGCACTCGACGCCCCAAGGGCCGGGAAGGTGGCGCGCAAGACGGACGCCGCGGCCTCGTTTTTCCCGCGGCTCAAAATCGCGCTCAGCCCGTGCGCGTCTCCGCTCTCCTTCCTCGGCTCCGTCGACCTGGCGCGGTGCGAAGGCGTGTCACGGGCCGCCCACGACGCGACGCGGGCGCCCCAACTCTGGGTGCGTTTTGACTTGGATGTGCCGCACCGTCGTTGCTATTCGATCAATGTCTTTCAGCTGCCATTGGCTCGACGGCTTGCGCTGAACAACGGCCATGGACTGGGCGACCCCCTTTTCTTCAGAGCATATCTCCGCAAGACGTCGTCGCTCCGCTTGCTGCAGTCTCTCGACCTAAGCAAGCTCGTCGACCTGAGCGACGCGTCCGTGGAAATCGTTGCCAGCCAGTGCCCGGCCCTCGCATCACTTAGCGTGGCTAGCTACCGACTCACATGCGCGACGCCTGTGGCCCTCGCGAGAAGTTGCCCGAACCTTCGCCGGATCTCGATTGGAAGCTGCAAGAACATCAAATCGCTCGCTCCGCTCGGCACCGGTTGTGCCAAACTAAAAGAGATCTTGTGCATGTTTTGCGAGCATGTCGGTGACGAGTCATTCATAGCTATCAGTCGAGGTTGCCCCTTCCTCACGAGGCTCTCTGTCGGTGGTTACGATTTTACAGACGAGGGAATTCGGACCATTGCCGAGGGATGTCCAAAGCTCAAGAGTATCAATATCGATTACGCACGAGGTGCGATTTCGGACGCGGCACTTGAGGCGCTTGGTGCTTTTTGCCCGGCACTCGTCAAGCTCAGTGCCGCGTTTTGTACCGGGCTCGCGGACAGAGGGGCACAAGCCATAATCCGGGGATGTCTTCCAGTTAAGTCGCTCACCTTCCAGGGCGCCATGGGTGTTTCGCTAGAGCCCATCGCCGCCTATGTCGACAAGTACCAACTAGCGGACCGGCGCCGCCAACAACTTGGGGCGCTCGAGGAGCAGGATCCCGCTGCTGCGGCGGAATACGAATATTAAGTAGAGATAGATGATAATTTTGTTTTCTACGCTTCCTAGACTATCTTAAATTCGCGCCGCGGCGCGCAGAGACTAGTACGGCCGGAACGGCGGCGCGCCGTAGCCGCCCCCGGCCGGCGCGCCGTAGCCGCCGCCCGTCGGCGCGCCGTACTGCCCGCCCAAGCCCCCGCCCGCCGGCGGCACGGAGGGCAGCGATGGCGGTTGCGCGCCGCCCTCGTTCGGCCCGGGCTGCGCGCCCTTCACGTCCACGAACTTGCCGTGCAATTCGTGCCGCGTCGCGGCGCAGGCCCGCGCCGAGCTCTCCTCGACAAACGTCACGAAGCCGAAGCCCCGCGACCGCTGCGTCGCGCGGTCGACCATGACCACGGCGTCGGACACGGGCCCGAAGCGCTCGAAGTGCACCCGGAAGTCCACGTCGCCTAGTGACGACGGCAGCCCGCCCACGAAGAACTTGCGCATGGCCTGGCCGCCGCGGCCGTACTCCGCGCCCGGCGCCTTGCCTAGGGACAAAGGCGCCATGGGCGGCGCTTGGGCCATCTGCGGCGGTCCCCGCCCGTCGAGGGCGCCGTCCGCCGTGTTCACCATGGGCGGCGGCGCGTTGCCCTGGGGCACGGCGGGCTTGATGTCGATGCGGCGGCCGTCGATATTATGCATGCCGGCGATGACTTGATCCGCCGTGGCCGCTTCCCTAAAAGTGACGAAGCCGAAGCCCCGAGACACTCCTGTGGTTTTATTCCTCATCACGGCCGCGTCCGTGACCTCCCCGAACCGCCCGAAGTACTCGCGGATGGCGTCCTCGTCCGTGGCCCAGGTGATGCCCCCCAGAAACAGTTTGCCTTCCCGGCCGTCGGCCTGCTGGGGCTGGTTCGGGTTCACGGGCCGCGCCATCGTGCCGAACGTGACCTGGCTCTGCCACGCCGCGCCGCCCACCGCGGCCGCTCCTCGTCCAATGGCGTTTACAATAGGCACGCCGCTCGACACCGCACCGGGCACGGGCGCCGGCTCGTTCGCCACGGCCGTCGTTGATGTTACCAATGTCTCCCAGTCGAGCTCCGACTCCCGGTCGACGACCGTGTCCTCGAAGGCGATCATCGTCGTCGCGCGATGGCGTTGATGCCCGCTTTGTTGGCGCGTCGCGTCGCGCGCTGCGTAGAGATGCTTCGCGTGTGCAGGGTGTGGCGTCGCTGATCGGCGCGCTGCTTAGAGAGCTTGTTGGCTGTGCTCCAACAGGTGAAAGCAGTTTTGCGCGGTACACGCAGCGCCTTTGGAGTTCTTTTTTTTATAGACTCACGGATCGCCAATCTTGTCAGTGTCCAATCTTGTCAGTGGCGTCCAGCAAAGTAGCGCGCGCGTTTTGGTAAGGCGCGGCGCAAGAAACCCGTACATAAAACCCGAACCCGAACCCGAACCCGGCACGCATTTTTTTTGCAAGAGCCAGTCGCAGAGCACAGCAGCGTCGTCGCGCTGCACGCTCCAGCGTCGTAGCCGTCGATTCATCATTTATTACACGCTGCCAAGAAGTTGACGCCCGCACCGCTGGACGAGAGCCCTTGGAGAGCCCTGCTGTGAGCCTGTGCAAGCAGCCAGCCTCATGCCACCGCACGCATGCATCACACCACGCCGTCGCACGCACAACTCGCACCGTCGGCGCGCGCCGCCGCCGCAGACCCATACTCAAGACCTTGTCGCGCGCGCGCGCAGCTCACGCCGGCGCGTCCTCGCAGGCCCCGATGCTCCTCAAGGCCTTCGTGCGGACCGGCACGCTCATCGCCGGCGCGCGCGCCTTCGCTCCCGTGGCGGTGCAGAAGCGCGCCTTTTCGAAGATGAGCGCGGCACCGATCGGCGTCTTCGTGACCGTCGAGATCGAGGAGGCGCGCGTGCCCGCGTTCCTCGAGGCCCTGAAGGTCGACGCCGCGGGCTCGCGGGAGGAGGAGGGCTGCTTGCGGTTTGACTTGCTCAAAGATTCCGAAAACCCGAACACGTGGTCCTTCTACGAGATCTACAAGGACGACGCGGCCCTAGCCGTGCACAAGACCCTCCCCCACTACCAGGCCTGGGCCGACTTCAAGGCGACCGGCGGCGTCGTCTCGCAGAAGGTGGCCAAGTTCACGGCCGACAACTATACGGTCTAGGCGGGTATGGGACTAAGGCACATGCGGTCATATTTATTTACGTTCCTTGTCTAAATTACAGCTCGCCCGGTGACATTCGCAGGGAATCGGCGGCGGTGCTCAAGTGCGGACCGCGGGCCGCGCCTGGAAACCTTATAGCGCACGAACGCTGGAGCCGCCTAAGAAGGGAGAAGAGCGCTGGACTTGCGCTTGAGGACTCTATTGTGCGGCTTCCTGGTGCGTAAAGACCAAAAACCAAAACCTGAATTAATTGGCTCTCGCAAAAGCTTAAATCCGACGCGCCGCAGCCCACCAAAAGCGCTGCGCAGCGAGATTTGGCCAGTGCAGCGCGCTCTCACAGCGCAAGACACGCACTCCAGCGCTCGTGGTGCACCGCCGCGGCCCAGCGCGCCCAGACGCAACAGGAACAGGTGGAAGCCTTTCACGACGCGCAACACCATGGCCTTCTCCCTCGCCTTCGCGACGCCGCCGCCGGACCACCCCTTCGTCGGCGAGTACTTCCCCGTGCACCTGAGTTTGATAGACGCGGACCACGAGATCCACGGGGGCATCGAAGTCCCTCTGTCCCTCGAACTCTACTACGAAGAGAAGGACAAGCAGGCGCCCAAGGCCGTGTTCGAGGTGGAGGGCGGCCAGAAGGCCAAGATCGGGAAGTACGGCATGTGCGCCGTGAAGCTGCACATCACCAAGTCGAGCATGGAGTTGGACAATAGGCGGTTCGTCGTAAAAGCTTCTGGTAAATTAAAGAACGGCGCCAAGGTGGAAGTGTGGTCCGAGCCCCTCCGAGTCATGCGGTACAAGCTGGTGATCGAGGACGGAGGCATCTTGGACCACGACGAGGCGGAGACGCGAAAAATGAAGGATGCCGCGGCCGTCTGGTACAAAGACGAGGGCGGCCGGGAGAAGTGCATTTTGTTGAGGATCTCGCTGGAGGACGGCAAGGGCGTGAAGATTAAAGATAGACCCGTGCGCCTGAAGTGTTTATTAAGATACGCGGATTCCAACGTTCCCGTCACGAACCAGAACGTGCTGCGCGTGTGGACCGATTCTCAAGATGGGAAGGCTACTTTGAAGTTAAACAGAGGCTCCCTCGCCATCAAAGCGCGGGTGGAGGACGTCTCCAAGAACCACCAGGGCCAGTCCTTCAAGATTGAAGTGGGCCCCGACATCGACGGGTCCCCGACGGACTGCGACGTGGCCCTGGCCGTCACGAGAGTAGTCAACGTGCGCTCGAAGCGCAATAAGAGGCGGCGCGCCCCGGCCTCGAGCTCGCCGCCGCGCTCAAGAAGTCCTCCGCCGGTGACGACGACGAACTCCTTCGCGCACGCGCCGGGCGTGGCCGGCTGGATCGAGGCCGTCATGGAAGGTTTAGATGAAATGAAGTGGGACCCAGGCATGCAGGAGCTCTCCAATCCTAATGCGTTGATTGCCAAGCTCGAGCGCCGCTTCGAGAGCGACGTGGCCCCGCACCTCGACGCCGGCTCGGCCTCCAAGAAGAAGCGCAAGGTCACGATCAACGCGCCGCGGTCCGTGCCCATCCACCCGCCGCCCATGCTCCGGGCGCGCACGTCGGCGGCCATGGCCCTCGACGCCCTGGACGCCGCGGAGCGCGGCGCCCTCGCGGCCTTCCCGGGCGCGGACGAGATCGGCCTGAGCGCGGGGCTCCAGCCGCCCATGGTCGCGCGGAGCATCTCCTCCCTGTACACGGGCGGGCCGATGGGCGACGGGAGCGGGCACGACGACTCCGGGGTCCTGCCGCCCTTCACCGCGACGCCGGAGAGCCTGACCGAGGAGCCGCGCGTGCGCGTCATCCTCGCGAAGCGCTTCCGGCCCGCGCGCGGCACGACCTCGCTGGGCTACCCGGCCTACGACGGCGCCAAGAACCTCGTGGGGCTGTACCGGGACGACGGCGGCGCGCCCATCTTCATCCCGGCCTCGAACCCCGCGTCTCTCCTGGAGGCGGCCGATTATCCGGCGGCGCGCGTGGCCTACGACCGCGAGATCAAGGGCCGCTCGGCCTGCGTGCACGACCTCGACACGTTCAGTTCGCTGGACGCGCTCAAGGAGGCCGCGTTCCTGTACTGCTACTCCAAGGAGCCGTGGGCGGAGCTGGACTTCTCCTGAGTTGGGAGCGGCGCGTGTGTTCCTCCTTCTGAAGGGGTTGTAAGAGTGAACTATGATTACGCCAGGTAGAGCCCCCCGGCGGGGGCGTTTCGAGGAAGCGGAGAATTGCGTGGTGGACTGCTCGCACAGTTCCCAATCTGTTCTCAATATCCACCGTGAGCGGGTGCGCGCCTCCCAGCACGCGCTGTGCGATCAGTGACGAGTCCGATAACGTCACCAATGCCTCGCGGAGATCGTCGAGCCGCGACTGGACCGTGGTGCCGGTGTCCCTATACGATTCGTAGAGCGTGTATGCGTAAGCTCGCCTCATTACGAGCGTAGTTGTACTGTCCTCTCCAAGAACGCGTCGCGCCACGGGAATCGTTTTGCGCAGTAGCGACTTGACTTCTTCGGAGCGCTGTAGCTTTGCAAGGGCTAACGCGTAGTTATTGGCTGCTGAGAGGGTTTCTTCATGTTCTTCGCCGTAAAGCTTCAAATTTCCAGAGTACACGCCTCGCCGTAGACGAAATGCCTCTTCAAGCCGTCCGAGCGAATGATACGTAGTGGCAAGATTGCCCTGCACGGCGAGCAATCTGTCTTTTGACGCGCCAACGCGCAGCAGCATAGACAACTCGGCCTCTCTCACATTCAACGCGTCCTTGTTGTGTTCTGCATTGGAGATACCGTTTCCAAGCTGCGTCATCGCGGCTCCACGAGACCAGTCAGACTCCGGTCGCCCCAAGTACGTCTTCCAACACGCCCACCCAAGCGCGCATTTAACGACGCCGTGGTACTTTTTCTCGCACAGACCGCACGTGTGCCACCGTGTCCACCTCTCATCAAACACCTCCTCGTTCAAATTGTCCTCCTCCTCAGAGTCCTCGGCCTCCGCGACCCCGACCTGCGCCTGCCGCGCCAAGCAAGACGCATGCGCGAAGCCCGCCGCCCTGCGGCACGCGCACCCACGCACGAGGCCTTCCTCCGAGCCGCCGTCAAAGCAGATCCAGCAGGTCTGGCCTGCCGTGTCCTCCGCGCACGCCTCGGCCACGACCTTCACGGCCTCCTTGTAGTTCTTGTCGGCGTGGTATTGTTCCGCGTTACCGCCGCGGTGAATTAGCTCGCAGTCCTGCTCGTGCCCGCGCCAGTGGTCGTGTTGGCAGGTGGCGTTGCAGTACCTTGTTTTGCACCTCACACATTTCGGGGCGTCGTGGGCCAGTGGCGCGGCGCAGGCGGCGCAATTTGTGATCATCTTTCCCTATTGGTTGAGCACGTTGTAGGTGGTTTTAGTGCTAGTTTCGCAAAAGCCGAGACAGTTTCTTTTTATGTGTATTAGCTTTCTTTAGGCAAAACGGGTTTTATCAGTGTGTTTTTTGGTTCGGACGGGGCCGCGAGCAGCACATGCGTGATCACGGGGCTGCCCGGATGGCGTACTGAAGAACCTTGGGCACCAGCTGCGGATCGCTGCACCTCAAACGCCATCGATGCGATCAGCTAGATGAGGTCCCTCGCAATCATCCTCACAAGCGCGAGCGCCGCCTCGCGCGAGTGCTGGACCGTCAAGCCGGTGACGGGCCGAGTCCGGGACAACGTCGGCCACCAGGGCGAGGAGCTGGTCTACCGCCTCGTGGCGGCCGGGTTGCGAAATGAGCCGCGCGCGGTGTATTGGCCGTGGCCTATTTTGCCGTGGTCACGCGCAGTGCTCAAGGCGACGCTGCCCGACGTCGAAGTGGCGAGCGGCGAAGATGCGGAGGCGCCGATAGCGTGCGCGAAGAGCGCGAAAATCTGGCGGCCGGAGTACAAGCGGCGCCCCGTGCGAAAATAAAATATCAAGGCGTGCTGGATCATTGCGTCCACCTCCCATCCACGCCATCGACGTGATGCCTGCTGTTCGCTGGCGTGGCGATGCGCGTCTACTCAACTTGGCCAGCACGGCCGCGCCGTCGGCGAGAACCCAACTCACTGTTTGATTTCAACACAGGCGGCCCCAGTGGCCCTCCGTAAAGGTCCACGGCGAAGCGCGAAAACGCGCGTACCGGCACTGCAACCTCCACAACACGTCGCAGAGCGCGCTCGTCGTGCGGATTCTGCAGAGGCGTGACTCCACGACTCACGTGGTCGGCGCGAAGCGGCGGACCGAGGTCTGCGGCGGCGGCGACGTTAAGCGCAATCTGCGGGACGTAGACGAGCTGAAGGGTGTTATTTCCAGAGCCGCGCGGGCCGCCGGCGTCGCGGTCGTGTTCGAGACGGTCTACATCGAGAACGCCAACCCGGGCGGGTTCTGCGACCAACTGAGACGTTTCGCGGAGAGCGATGTCCTCGTGAGCGTCCACGGCGCGCATTTGGTCAATGCGCCCTGGCTCGCGCCGAGGGGGCTGTTGCTGGAGGCGCTGCCGTTTGCGTCGGTGTGGAGCATGTTTTTCCCGTGATCGCGGTCGCGGCGATGGCGTGGTGCGTCCTACCCCGCCGTGACGACATCGACGTGACGTTCTACGCGCAGGTACGGCCACAAGCGAAAAAAGCACCACGCGCGCCTGCTGCGGAATACAGACCTCGAGTACGTCCGCGTCTGCGGCGTGCGGCCCTCGTCGACGCTTCCGAAGAAAGAAGCCCTGTGCGAGGGCCGCGCACCGTCCGCGCGGAAGTGCGCGCTGATGGCGCGCGACTGCTACGAGACGCCCCTGAAACACCGGACCGAGGCATGTTCCGCGGACCCGTGCGAGTGCCCCGAAGTGCTGGAGAAGCGGCTGGTGGGGTATTTTAGACGGCGTGCTTCTCGTCCTACTCGGCGGGCGGCTCGTTCTGGTTTGGGGCCAGGG
>Ga0302122_10000919_pt1 | contig 18399 bp, 14 predicted proteins | sample CB21_SCM_MG_FD_203115 | JGI IMG/M metagenome (GOLD analysis project Ga0302122, IMG submission 203115) | Marine microbial communities from Western Arctic Ocean, Canada - CB21_SCM | ecosystem: Environmental > Aquatic > Marine > Oceanic | place: Canada: Western Arctic Ocean | collected 2017-09-28
AGTGAGGCTGAAAATACGGCTTACGTGCGGGTTTCATTTCGCCGATAGACAATTGAGAGCATGCGCCTGTACGCCTTCCACGCCGTGACTTATCACAGCTGCAAGGCGCTACCGCAGCGCACAGCATCCTTCTTGATATAGCAGTAGCAAACCAGAGGTCCGCGCATTGCTTAGATCAAAAAAGCAGCAGCATCTCGCTTAATAGACACAGCATCGCCCACGCGCACGTTGCGGAGTGATCGTAGCAAGCACGGAACAATGGCCGCCATGGAACTCGAAGCACCAAAACAGGACGACCGCCTGCCCATCACGATCCTGAGCGGCTTCCTCGGCGCCGGCAAGACGACGCTCCTCAAGCACATGCTCACCAATAGAGGCGGCATACGGGTCGCTCTACTGGTCAACGACGTCGGCGCCGTCAACCTGGACGAGAAGCTCATCAAGGACTCGCGTCTCGTGCGCGCCGACGAGAAGTTAGTGGAGCTGACCAACGGGTGCATCTGCTGCACCAGGAGGGACGATTTGTTAAAGGAGGTCAAGGAACTGAGTGAGCTGCGGCACGAGACCCTGGACAAGAGACGTTTTGACTGTCTAGTCGTGGAATCTACCGGTGTTAGCGACCCGCGCTCCGTGGCCCAGGCCTTCGCCGAGGACGAGGAGCTCGCCACGCGCGCGCGCCTGGACACGCTCGTGACGGTCGTGGACGCCTCGGCCTTCGCCGAGAACTTCGCGAGCGTGAACACCATGGTGGCCCACGCGGGCCACGGCCACGCGAGCCACGAGGAAGAGGAGGCCTGCGAGGACGCGGTCATGAGCGAGAACGTCGTGGATCTCCTGGTGTCGCAGGTCGAGTTCGCGGACACCATTTTATTGAACAAGAGCGATTTGGCGACGCCGGCGCGCTTAGCGCAGGCGAGAGCCACGGTGGAAAAACTGAACCCCCGCGCCACGGTCTTGGACACGACGAACTCGTGCGCTCCCCTGGACCAGTTATTACTCACGAGCCGTTTTGATTTCGAGGCGACGTCCACGGCGGCGGGCTGGGTCCAGTCGCTCCAAGCGGCCTCGGGCCATTTAGAAGACGCCACGCGGCCGCAGAGTGGGCGGGGCCGGGACACCACATTAGGTGGCATCGGCTTCCAGAACTTCGTGTACAACAAGCGGACGCCCTTCCACCCGAGGCGCCTGCACGACTTCCTGGCGGAGCACTTCGTCTTCTACGAGGTGTCGCCAAATAACGACGCCGCGTCCGTGGAAAACGACGAGAACGAGAAGGAAGCCGAGTCCAAGCTCGAGCAGCGCCGGGCCCGGGCCGCGCAGAACTCCAAGAAGTTCGGCACGCTGCTGCGCTCCAAGGGCTGGTTCTGGGTGGGGAACCGCCCCCAGGGCATCGGGGAGTGGTCCCAGGCGGGCGTCATCGGGAGGCTGGGCTGTAACGCGCAGTGGCGCATCACGGCGCCCGAGGAGTACTGGCCCGAGCAAGGGACCGATGAGCGGGTGGACTTTGTGAGAGACTTCCCGGACGACGAGAAAGAGGAAGATTACGAAGATTTGGACCCGGTCACGGCCATCGGCGACCGCCGGAACGAGGTCGTGTTCATCGGCATCGACCTGCAGCGTGATGTATTAGAAAAGACCCTGGACGCGTGTCTGTTGACGCCCAAGGAGTGGATGCAGCACCAGGCCTGGCACCAGGCGCAATTAGATCGCATCGACGCCGCGGAAGCTCGTGTACAGATGACGGGCGACGAGGCCGTGGACAACGCCGCCAAAATGGCGGCCGTCGAGGCGCTGCCGGACGTGCCCGCGCCGCTCGACGCGGACGACCCGCTCGAAAAGTGGCCGGACTTTGATTACGAAGACGAGGAGGAGTCCGAGGGGGAGATGGAGATGGAGGACTGAGGCCCTATGCAAGTCTAAGAAGCGTGAACTAGTATCAATTGCGAATCGAGGACGGAGGACAGAAAGGTCCACATCTCGGCGCTTGGCGGTCTTCGCCCCGCTATCATTTCCCGAACACGGGACCACTCCAGGCCCAACGCGCAAACGGCTCCCCGGGCAGCTCGTCGAGGGGAGCAAAGCCGGAGTACATCTCTTTGATCCGCCGGAAGTTCCCGAGCATGCGAAACAGCTTGCGCGGGTTCCGCGCCGGCGACGGCCGGCCCATGTACGACACGGCTGAAAATTTCTGCACCGTGTCGCAACGTTTCTTCCGCCGTTTTTCGAAGGCCTTCGTCGCCGCGGGTGTGGCGCCCTTCGACGCGACGAGCGCGGCCAGGTCCGCCGCGTCCTCCCACGTGACCATCGTGCCTTGACCCTGCGACGGCACCATCGGGTGCGCCGCGTCGCCGATCAGAACGACTCTCCCGTCCAACGCGGTCCACGAGCCAAGCGGCGGCCGGTCGCCTAAACGTCGCTCGAAAATTTCGTTCGACGGCGTCACCTCCAAACACTAGAGCGCGTCGGGGAATGCGGCGAACGACGCCTCGAGGTCCACAGTCTTTTCCGCGCGGTCGAAGCCGCCGAAGGAGCCGTCGGCGACGGCCGCCGCAGTCGCGCGGCTGCATTCAGTTGATGGCAGCGTCAAGTACCAGCTCGTCTTGCCCTCGCCCGCGTCAAAGGCTAAGATCGCGCGACCGTCGACGCCCGTCGTCGCGAACGACACCTCTCCGGGCCCGTGCAAAGGTAACTTGTCGCTGTCGACTATGGCGTTCCAGAGGAGCTGGTCGGAGTAGCGCGGCGCGTCGTCGCCCGTTGCCACGAGCGACCGCACCTTTGAGCCGATGCCGTCGGCGCCCACCAGCAGTTTGCAGCGCACACTAGACCCGTCGACGAAGGCGACGTCGACGCCGATGTCCCCAGGAAGGCGTTTCGCGCCCGCTACGGCTCGTCCGCAATGCACCGCCTCGGCTGGCACGACGCCGGCGAGCACCTCGTGCGCCGATGACCAGGCGATGTTGTACTGGTCGTGGCCGAAGTTTGCCTTAAACGTCGTCGCGTCCATGGACGCGCGCTTCTCCTCCTTTCCGTCGGCCGCGTACTTCGTGATTTTCTGGGACGTGATGCGGACGCCTCTTGCCCGCATCGCCACCAGCCGCGTGTCGATGGCGCCGAGCGCATTCATTCCATTCGCGGAGATCATAATGCCCGTGCCCGTGCTGCCGCGCAGGAGCTCGTCGGCCGCCTCGAAAAAGTGCGCATCGATGCCACGCGCGCGCATGGCCGCGCAGGCCGCCAGGCCGCCGAGGCCGCCGCCGGCGATGGCGACGTCGACATGCGTCGGCACGAGAGCTTGCGCGCCCATCACGAGCAGCGTCGCGGCGAGCATCATACCTGCTTTACGCGGCAAGGCAGAGAATTTTTCAAAGGCAATTCTTAGTCAGATTTGTTGCCACACGTAATCACGTGGGTTTCAGTAACAGAGCAACTCGCGGCAGCGAACAACAGTTGCAATAGCCGATCACTGCGCTATTGATAGCCTCGCTAGCCTCCACCGCTGGTCAAGGCTGACGCCAGTCAAAATATTCAGGATGTGGATCGTGATTTGAGTACGGGTTTATCATACGGGTTTCTCGCAGCACTTCGACCAGGCAAACGCCAGGATCGCTCGCGCCACCCGTGGCTCGCTTGTGCCCAGTTGTCATCACTCACGATAATCATAAAATCAACAGCTGCTGCAGTTTCGACGCAGCAATCACACCGCCTCAAAGCAGAGGCAGTGAAAGCAGCAAAGAGAGTCAAACACAACGCGCGATGTCCGCCCACGACTTCCAAACGTGGACCACGCTCGACGAGAAACAAAAGAGCACCAACAAGCGCGCCGTGGACGCCGCAGAGGGCCCGTACGCCCCACCACCAGTAAAGGAGCCGCTCATGTACCTGCCGGGCGCCGACGACCCCTTCGACCCCGACGAGTGCAAGAACAAGGCGATGGCGATGATGGCCAAGTTCCGGGGCGCGCCGCTGGCGCCCGGCGAGGGCCTGAAGCTCAAGGATATCCGCGCCGTGCTCGCGGGCGCGGACAAGAAAACTGAGGACTACATGGACATGGACGTCGGCGCGGCGCCGGCGGCACCGGCGCCGCCCGCCGATCGGGAGGCGGCGTCGCGGAAGCGGGAGCTAGAAACGCCCCTCGACGCCTCGAACAAGGGCTTCGAGATGCTCCAAAAAATGGGTTACGAGGGCGGCGGCCTCGGCAAGGATGAGGATGGCATGGTGAACCCCCTCCCGACGGAGATTCGGAAAACGCGCGACGCGCGCGGCATCGGCATCCCGGAGGCGGCGCGGCGCGCGCAGGCCTCCTGGGAGGCCGCGAAGCGGTACATGCGTAAGGTCGAGGCGACAAACTTCGCCCAGCACAACCAGCGCCGATTCGACGAGCGGGCGGGTCTAAAAGCGTCGCGGCGCGCGCGCGGCGCGGCGCGGGATCTGGACGAGCGCGCCGGATTAAGATGGACGCCCATCTGGCCGAGCGACGAGGCGCACCCGCAGCGGGCCTTCGCCGCCGCGTCCGGCGCCGTCTACGGCCAGGACCAATCTGGTCTCGTACCTGCCGTCGGCGGCCTCGACGAGGAGCCGCCCGAGGTCGCGCTGCGGACGGCCGTGGCGTACCTGCGCGACTGCCACGGCTACTGCCTCGTGCACGGGTGCCAGCTGGCCGATGACTCGCCGGGCCTCGAGGCGGAGCTCGCAGAGCTCGTCGAGGACGCCGAGGACTAGTAAATTTTATGTTCTAGTTTTATGTTACTGATGATGCGCCGTCCAGAAGATGTCGAAGCCCGATGTTGTCGTCGGCCACAAGCTGATCCAGCGGCGCGGCGGCGAGCAGCGGCGCAAGTAGCGCCGCCGACTGTAGCGGCGCCGGGAGCACCGAAGGCGGCGCGGCACCGAGCGGCGACAGCGCCGGCGCCGGCTGCGAAGCGGTCGGTATGGCGACCGGTGCGTTGGAGGCGCCTTCGCGCGCTGCCTTCTCGCGGCGCGCGGCGATGACGCGCGCTCTGGCTGAGGGGCGCGAATGCTTGACGACGACCGGTCCTTGCTGCGGCTTGGCGCCGGCGGCCTTGCGCAGGTCCTTGATCGTGTTCTGGGACTTGGGGCCCTGGGCCTTGCCCATGATGTGTTTGTGACGTGCGAGCCACGTGGCGGTAGCTGTAAACAGTATGTGTCACCCACAGGTGCTCTTCTCCGCAGCGACCACGTGAATAAGCACGGAAAAAACACACGCACGGCGTTAACAACAATAATTGTCGTGCACTGACAGCTCGGTGTGATCTGTAGCGTCTTTAAGGCTGCGAAATTGGCCTGTGAAATCGCGCAACGCGCTGAGATCGCTAAATCGCTATTAACGGGTTTTTCAGAGTCCTGCGGGAAGCCCTCGCGACCCCTCGGGCAGGGCAGGACAAGTCCGGAGGCGTGCATGTACATGTACAGTTACTAGCAAGCTCGCGCGACTCGTTATCGTTTTGCGCACCACCGAAGCGCTGTGCAAACGCAGCCGACGGGCAGCCCCATACGATGCGCGCCACCCCATAGATCACCGCGCTAAGGCTGCACGTCGAACGCACCACCCATCGACGAGGCTTCAGCCATGGCCCATCTCCTCTGGGGCCCCGACGTTTTAGGCAAAGGCAACAGCTTCTCCATCGAGGACCCCGCGCACGAGTACCAGGCCGTGCGACAGGCCCTGACGGCCGAGCGCGGCTGGGCGCGCGTGAGGAAGGACGAGGCCTGCGACCTGCGGTGGACCTACGACGAGCGCGCGATCCCCTTCGACGCGCTCCGGGACCACCAGATGGCCAACCACTACCGCGACATTAGGTGCCTCACCACCAAAGCCGGCCTCACGAGGACGTTGGACGAGGAGCTCCCCTGGTGCGCGTCGACCGACGCGGCGTGCTTCTTCCCCCGGTCGCACGCGTTGGACACGGACCGCGCGGCCTTCGTGCGCGACTTTAGGCGCACGGCGTGCTGCGGGGCCGTCCGAGCGTTCGCGGACGGCCTGCCGGCCCTGAAGGAACCGCTGAGAACGTGTGTGCGAGTGTGCCAGGCCTGGGCGGCGGAGCTCGGCGAGGCGTGCTTCCCGGCGGACGACCTTGTAGAAGCTCGGCGCCCTTCAGACGTTCGAGCGCCGTCTCGTCACCGATTCCCGCGCAGGCCGACCTCGACGACGAGAATTGGAGAGAACTCCTCCAGTACGCCCACCGGGCCACGGCCGGACCGCCGCGGTGCCGGTCCGCGCGGCCGAACCTCGCGGGCGCCTCGACGAAACTGAGAATATTGGAGGACCCGGCCCTGCGACGCGCCTGCGACCGCGTCCTCGCCGCCCTCGAAGCGCGCCACGTCCAATTTTCGATGGACGGGTCCCGAAACATCTGGCTCATCAAGGCGCCCGAGGCCTGTAGAGGAAGAGGTATCGTCCTGCACCGGAAGCTCGAGGAAATCCTGGAGCTGGCGGACCGCTTTCCGGGCCGCGTCGCCCAGAAGTACGTGGAGCATGCCCTCACCTGGGAGCGGCGGAAGTTTGATTTACGGTGCTGGGTGCTCCTCGTGGGCGGCGGGTCCACTGACATGGAATGCTTCATCTTCGAACCGCTCTACGCGCGGCTGTGCGCCAGGCCCTGGGCGCTGGACGACCACCTCCTCACGGACGAGAAGCGGCACCTCTCGAACCTCGCCGTGAACAAAGGTTCTGAAGAAAATCTACTAGGCACGCAAGCTGAATTAGAACGCTTGTTACGGGGCCGCTGGCCCCGCGTGCGCAACGGTATTGAAACAATTGTGAAAGCGTTGGCAAAGGCGGCCCACGCGCTCGCGGCGCCGCGCGCGCGGTCCTTCGAGTTTTTGGGTGTCGATATCATTTTAGACGCGGACGCGCGGCCCTGGCTCTTGGAGTGCAACTTGTCCCCGGCGCTCGCGCGGCGCAACGACGACCAATCCAAGCTGATCGATGCGGCCTTGCGGGGCTGTCTGCGGCGCACGGTGGACGCGTGGTGTCCGTCGACGGTGCGACGCGGCGTCCTTGTGCGTTCTTCCGTCACGCGTGCCACGCAGGCGCCCGCGCCCATGGAACCGGACGGCTGGCGGCGTATAGTGACCCTCCCGGCCGTGCCCAAGCTCCCGAAGCGCAACCGCCTCGCCCTGGCCGTAAATGCCGCGGCCCTGGACCGCCCTTCATTGGTACGGATGGACGGAGGCGCCGCCTACCTCGCGGCCTCCGCCACCTTACGAGCGTGGTGGCCCCGCGCGATGATACGGCGGCGCGCGCTCGTCGCACGACGAGCCGTGGCGGCCGGGGGGATCAGGCGCGCGCTGCGGCGGGGGGCCGCGGTCCTCGAGGTAAGACGGAGGCGGGACGCCCGGGACCGTATCAATGCTGCGGTGCGGCTCGAGAAGGTGTGGAGGTGGAGAAGTGCCGTGCGCGAGTTGTTAAAGAGGCGCGAGGCGAGGAGCCGCTTCCTCAATGTGATGCAGGCGCGGATTGCGAGTCACGTTCGGGGTCGCCGCGCCTTGGATTGGTTCCGGCGCCTCCGGGGAGCAGCCCAGGTCTGCATTCGCGTCTCGACGCCGCGCCGCTACACCAAGCTGTACGCGCGGCGCCTCCGCGCGGCGCGGCTCGCGTATGAAACGGCGCATGGCGCCTTGTCCGCGACCGACGCGACGGCAGCACGCACCGCCGCGGCCCGCTCTTCGTCCGCGGTCGCCGCGTGGTCGGCAACGCGCGAGGTCGCGGCGACGCCGATCCACCGCCTGGCGCGGGCGGCGCTGTGCCGGCGCCGCGTCGCGCGGACCGTCCGCGCCCGGCGCCGCGACCACGCGCGGCACGCGGCGACGCGGCTCCAAACGTCGGCGCGGCGCGTGGCCGCAATCGGGCTGGTCCGCCGGAGACGCGCTACGTGTCGCATCGCGCGCTTCGGCCAGCGGCGGCACCGGGGCGTCGCCGGCCGCGCGGCGTTCGACGCGGCGCGGGCGTCCGCCGCTGTCCTCAAGCTGCAGACGGCGACGCGGTCCTGGCGCGTGCGGCTGTTCGACCGGCGGCGGCGAAAGGCGGCGGCCGAGCGGGCCCGCGTGCTCCGGGAGCAGGCGGCGGCGCTCCGCTTGCAGGCCCTGGCGCGCGGGCGGCGGTGGTACGTACGGGAGCGCGCCCGCGCGCGCCGCGCCCGCGAGCGGCGGGCCGCGACGCGCCTCCAAGCCGCGCGCCGCCGGCGCGCCGCGGGGGCGCTTCTACGCATACGCCGCGCCCGGCACTTTGTGGCCCAATGGGGCCAGCGCCGGTACCACGGCCGGCGCGGCCGCGGCGTCGCGGCGCTCCTCCGGCGCCTCCGGCGCAAGCGCCGCGCGCGCGTGACGGCCGCGACGCGCTGCCAATGTCTGTGGCGAGGCTTCCAAGCCCGCGAGTTTGCGGTGCGGAGGCGGTCGTCGAAACTCCTCGTGGCCTTCGTGCGGCGCGCGTTGTGGGAGAAGCTGCAGAGCCGGGCGTTCGGCGGAAGGGACTGCCGGGTGCACGTGCTGCGCCACCGCGACGGCGGCAGCGGCCCCGGCGAGGCGTACGTGCCGCCGGCGCCTCCACCGGAGCCGGGGACGGATGACTCCATCAACGCCGCGGCGGAGACCGAAACGGCCGAGACGGCGTCCGTGCCGCAGGACGAGGACTCCGTCAACGCCGTCTGTGATGATTCGGACCACGAGTTTGCCGCCTTTCTGGAAAAGTTCCAAAAAGACAAGGCGCTGGACGCGGGGGCCTTCATCGACTTCCACACGATCGACCAGCCGCGGGGGCTCTACTCCCCGTCGCGGCTGGGGTCGGGCGTCCCGAACCGGCGCTTCCGCAAGAGGAAGAAGAAGCGCGCGGCCGACGCGGAACAGCGCGAGCGCGCCCTCTGGGATGCCCGGGGGGGCGCGGGCTTCCTGCCGGCCTACTCCTACGCCTTTTAAAGTTAAGAACCATACTTACTTCGCGCCTGGGCGACGGTGGGGGCCGCCGGCGGCGCTTCTAGGAAGGGGTAGGCCTGGGAGTCGACCAATCCCGGCTCGCCCAGGGCGAAGGTGTCGTCGACCTGGGCCCGCTTCTTGGCGCCGCGCCGCGGCAGGGTCGCCCGCTTCTGCACCTTCTCCGAGTCCTGGGTCTCCGACGTGGCCTTGCGCTCGTCGAGCTTTCGTAATTTAATGGAGTGCAGCTCCGCGTTCGTCCAGATGGCCCTCAACGGCAAAGGGAGTGCTATCTTCTGGTCCGGGGGCACGGTTCTATCTTCTAAACGAGTCACGACGTCCTGCACCAGCGTATAGAGGTTCGCATTTTTAGTTCTTTGGACGTTCGCCGGCACATCCAGCATGCTCCCGATGGCCCACACGGCCTGTTGTCTTACTTCTCTATCCTTCCCATAGTCCTCGTAGACCTTTTTCAGGGCCGGTAGAGCTTGTGCTTTCCCCAGCTCCGAGCTGAGACTCTTCTTCAGGCACATGGTCTGAATCGCGACGCACCCCTTCCAGCTCACGTTGTACTGGTCGGGGTGCGCTCCCAATGCCTCCACGACGCACTTCGCACTTCTATCCTGGAGTAGTGCCCCGCCGTCGTCGTGGTCCGACGCGAATTCAATCAGCGCCTCGAGGCCGAACTCCTGGACGTTCGACTCTTTCATATGTTCACGCATATGTGCGAGTACTCGTTTGACCAAGGCGGAGATGTCCGCGTGCTTCGTGGCCTTGCTGACCATGGCGTCCTTTCTGGAATAGCCTAGACCGGCGTCCCTTTGAAACGGATTCACGAACTGGCCCAGGCGCTTCGCCGAGTCCATGTCCATGTTATTGAGCGCACAAAACTTGCAGATGCGGATCTCCTTGCACGCGAGCGCGCCCGCTCGACTGGAGAGCATCTTCATCAACTCCTTGGCGGACTTTTGGAGCTCCAGGTCGTCCTGGTGCAAGTCCTTGAGCTTCTCCGCGAGCTTCAACCCGCCCAGCTCCAGGAGCTGGTCCGCCTCGCTGTCCGTCGGACTCTTGCGGACGACCCACATCAACGCCTTGGCCGCCCGGCCGCTGACGGGCGCGTCCTCGAGCCAGAGCTTCAGGACGTCGATGAGGACATCCAGGCCGCCGCTGTCCGTCAGCTCCTTTCGGTTTTTTTTGGACTGGCCGGGGACCTCGCTCCGTACCCGTCTTCTTATGGAATCGCAGCCGTCGATGATGAGGTCGCGCCCGTTCGGGTTCAGGGACCCGAGCATCTTGTTGACTAAGGTGCGGTTGGGCATGAAGCGGATCTGGAGCTGGTCCTTGGAAGGGAGCATGTTGGCCATGGTCGCTTAGGGTGTGGTGCGGGGCAGCCGGGTAAGCTGTGTCTTGGCGTGGCTGGGCCAGCCCTGCGGCAGCCCCAGCTGTCTCTACGCCTGCCTGATGAGGTGCAGCGCCCAATGTCTCCCTAGTAGCTACTGGGCACAGAGCACCGGAGCTCGGGGGTGTTGGAGCCCGTCTCCCGCGTTAGGAAAACCCGCGCGCTAGCTTTTGAAAACCCGCACAAAAAAAAGAGAGAAGAAACTTACGCAGGCCTCTCCCGTGCTGTAACCGCATTCACACGCGCTACAAGACAGACGTAATCCCACACATACTCTTGTGACGCTGCGCCAGCGAACTACCGCTCGTAGGACGCCACCACCGAGCTGCCAGCGGCTGCCTGTACCAGCACTGCGTGCCGCCCGTCGACGCGACGGTTCGTTCCGTGGTCTTTCACTGTTGTCTGGTTGTAGTTGCACTCGCCCAGACGACCATGAGCTCCCTCGACGACCGCCGCCGCCAGGAGGAGGCCGACGCCGCGTTCGCGCGGCGGCTCCAGACCGAAGAACAGAAGAGTGAGCAGACCATGTCGAGCAGGACCAGCGAGCTCCAAGCCAAGCTCGACAAGATGGAGGAAGACGCGAAGTGCGACCTGCCCGGCCACGTTTCGCAAACGAAGAACAAGCACGCCGGCGCCGGGCTGAGCCGCGGCCTGCAGTCGGCCGCGGGCGGCGTGGCGGCCGGCGTCGCGGCCCTGGTCGCGGCCCCGGTCATCGGCGCGAAGGAGGGCGGCGGCAAAGGCTTCGCCGCCGGTTTGGGTGCCGGTATTTTAGGTGCCATCGCCCTGCCGATCGTGGGCATTTGTTCCGGCGTCTACGAGGTCGGCGTCGGCATCGCCAACACGCCCGCGGCCATCCAGGCCTCGGCCGAGGGCAAGGAGTGGGACCCGTCGTCCAACACCTGGATTATGTACGACCTCAAAAAGGAGGAGGCCCTCTACCTCTCGACGGACGGGGACGATAAACTAAGAGCCCACGTCGCGAAGCGGCGCGAGCGCCAGGGGCAAGAGGAACAAACAAAGCACGCGGTGAAGAACTCAAAGTTATACGATGTGCTGGGCTGCGAGCCCGGCGACTCCGACGCCAAAATAAAAAAGGCGTACTACAAAAAAGCATTAACGTGCCACCCGGACAAGTTCCCCGGCGACGACGCCAAGAAGCAGGCGTTCCAGGACATTAGCGGCGCCTACGCCGTCCTCAGCGACCCCGCCGCCAAGCAGCGCTACGACGCGACGGGCGAGGCGGACGACGCGCCGGCCGCGGACCCCTCGGTTTTTTTTGCGATGATCTTCGGGAGCGAGGAGTTTTCCGAGTACGTGGGGGAGCTGAAGGTGGCCCAGATGTCGAGCGGTGCGGACGGGGACTCGCCCGACGACGCGGAGTTGGCGTTTCGGCAGCGGCGCCGGTGCGTGGAATTAGCTCAAAAATTAGTCAAACGCATTTCTAGCCGCGTTGATGATTCGTTGGACAAGGACGCATTCTTCGCAAGTTGCAAAACAGACGGCGCGGACCTGGCCAAGACGCCCTTCGGCGCTACTTTGACTAAATTAATTGCGAGAAGTTATATCGGCGCGGCGAACGCTTATCTGGCGAGCGGTCCCCAGGCGTTCGGGCAGAGTCTCGCGGACGGCGCGCACTCGACGCACAACTACTTCAAGGCCGGGCGGGATGGTTTAGGTGTCGTCTCGGCGGCCCGCGCGGCCGAAAAGGCGGAAAAAGCCGCGACGGAGACGGAAACGACGGAGGCGACCTGCGCCGACAACGGCCAGCCCGCGTCCAAGGCGAGCTGCCTCATCGTGCACAACGACCAGGGCTGGCATTGTTTACACTTCTTCGCGGCCGCCGCGGCGCGGGACCGCTTCTCGAAGCTGTCGTACGCGCACACGTCCGTGTTGTTCGATAAGAATGGTGATGAGTGGCGCCTGGCGCGCAAGTTCGGACCCGCCGCGTCCGTGCAGCCGGTCCAAACGTACGTGGCCCAGTCGCCGGGCATCACGTCTAAAGGCCTGCGTGATTTGGTAGCCACCTCGAAGAAGACCAGTGCCATGGAGTCCGTGTTCGAGGCCGTGTGGCGCGTCTCCGTGCTGGACATGGAGTCGACGCTGCGCGACGCAACCTCGAAGCTTTTCCGGGACACGTCCGTGGAAAAAGCGGTGCGGGAGAAGCGCGCCCGGGCCGTCAAGAACTTGGGGAAGGCGTTCCTGCAAGCCGTCGACGAGGCGGGCCACACCGAGACGTGGAAGGACGCCATCGCCGCCCAGGTTGCGCAGCAGGGGGGCGGGCCGATGCCCGCGCCGGCGCCCGAGTCGTCTTCGTCGTTCTGATACTAAGGTCCTTGTGTAGTATTTTCTTACTCGCGCGCGCCCGGGGCTTCTGCCGCGCGAGGGTATGTGCCGCTGATCAGAGAGGCCAGTGTTCTGCCGGTATCATCGACCACGCGGCCGCGTGACGATGAGCTCGTGGGGCTTCGCCGTGTAATGTGCGTATAGATTGTGGCAACCAGTTGATAAAAATTTAGTTATACGCCCTCCTGCAGCGGCAGCAGGGCCAGGCCCAGGCCCGCTGCGGCGGCCGCCGAATCCTCGGGCACGGCCGCCTCGTAGTCGGCGCGGTCCAGCTCGCGCCAGTGCGGGTTCGTCGCCACCTTGAGCCACTTGAAGTCCTGGACGTCGCGCCACGCGCCGACCTTCACGTAGGACACAGCCTCGGCGTGCTCGCCGCGCCAGGTGCACGCATAATGACCGAAGCGCACGGCGTCGCAGGACTCGATGATCGGGCCCGAGGCGCACGCGACGTGGAAGATGGTCTCCGTCGTGTCGTGGATTCTCAACTGGCGCGGGACCACCCGGAAGTTACATTGGGCGCAGTTGTGCACGTAGCACGGTCCGGCCACACTTCTCGCGTACACCCTACAATTCGTCAACCGGACCAATCGTAATGTCTGTAAAAGGTACGGCGCGAACACGCTGCAGTCCGTAAGATCTTCCAGGTGGACTTGTGTCGACCAGGACGCGTCCACCGTTAAAACTTGCCCCGTGAGCTCCTTGAAGCCCGGGATCTCCCCGCCCACGCTCACCTTGCACATCTCCTTCGACCTATCGGTGAACTTGATCTTCTCCACGGCCGCCTCGATGTGCACGGTCCCCTCGGCGAAGTCGAACTTCTCGCGCGGGCAGACGCGCTCCTTCGCAGCTTTGACGGCTTTTGTAGCGGCGTCGGCTTCACTTGTCGCGCGCTTGATGTCGTACTGCTTTAAATAGGTGGCGGCGTCGCTCACGCGCGCTCGTAAGGCCGCCGCGTCGAGTTCCAATTGCTTCACCTCGGCCTCGGTCGCGGCGTCCGCGGCGCGCTGCTCGACCTTGGCGCTCTCGCCCGTGAAGCCCGCCCAGAAGACCGTGGGGTTCTCCTCGGCGACGCTGTTGTCGTTCTCCGCTCTAGCTTTAGCCCACTTCGCCTTCCGGGCCTTGTCGCGCGCGGCCATGCGCTGCGCGAAGGTCATGGACGTCTTCTTCGCCTCGACGTCGGCGAGGGCGGACATGGCTGTTGTTCTTTTGTTGTTTGTGGTGAAAGCCGCGCGTCGACGGTGCGGCGGTGCTTGACGCGGCGGCAGGGCTGCTTTTATTGTGCTGCCTTTTTGAAATCGGTGCACGTATGACGCACGACAGTCAAAGCTCAAGCAGTAGAGTGTTGCAGTCTATCAGAAGCGATGCCGGATGAGATGAATGCTTGCTCTAGGCACCAGTAAGCTGCCCAGCCAAGTCGATGTCGATCGAGCGTTGGCCGAGACGGGTTTTTCGGTACTATAAACTCCGCAGTATAAGGATCCGCTCGCTACCCAATATTAACATGATGCAACTTAAAGACAGGGTGGTGGGGGGCTTGATGTAGTGGGTAGGAACAGTAGTCGGTGTCGTCGTCGTCGAGCGTCGCGCCGCTCACGCGGGAACGTGCGTCGACTCCGAGGAGCTGTTGCCCTCGGGGATGGTGAGGTAGCGCCAGAGCACCAGGATATACACGATCGCGACGGCGTCGACCGCGAGCAAGAAGATGGCGAACGCGTCGCCCGGCGGCAGGAAGCCCGCGACCGTGGCGCCGCACCCGCGGCCGAACATGTAAGCGCCGCTGTTGCACGCCATCACGTACGTCCGATGTTCCGGCGGCGGTTGCTTGCTGACCAGAGACCACGAGAACGACTTGGCAAATAACGAGGCGACGAGCAGCGCCACGGAGCCGACGCCGTACACGATGGCGCGCGACGCGACCGCACCTCCGTAGTTCCAGAAGCACGCCGTCGCCGCGAGCAGGAGGCCGAAGGCGCCGAGGACGCCGCGCCGGTCTTCGGAAGGCCCGACGTAGGTCGACGCCGGGATCAGCCCCGCGGGCACCGCGAGCCAGTTGAGCCCGCCGAGGTAGAGCGCCGTCGCGACGACCGACCACCCGAAGCGCTGCTCGCCGAGCAGGACCGTGTGCACGTCCCAACCGCCGACGTTGAGCGGCACGAGGGTGACCCGTACCGTTAACGGTACGGGTCACACAGGTCCTAGTAGGTTTTGCGCCACTAGCCCCTAGTGTGTTTTGCGCCGCTCGCCAGAACGCTGTTCTTCGCCGCTCGCCTCTTCGCCATACCTAAAAACGTTTCTCTCGGCCCCAGCGTTCCGATGAGCACTTTTTCAATACCATCCGAGCCCACCTTGCCGCGAAACTGCCGCCGACACTAGGACCGTTTCGGACCCGCTCTAACCCGACTCTCGCCCAATCCTAACCCTAAGACTAGTCTCATCCTAATCCTAACCCTTACTCGGACCGAATCCTAACCTCAACCTCGCGACAGATAAAAAAAAGTCGAGTCAGTCATTCCGATTCTGACTTTTTCCATCTCAACTTATCGCTAAATCGCAAATCGCCAAATCACCAGACCAAAAAAAGTCGAGCCGGTCATTCCGATTCTGACTGCTCGACCACGTACCAAGGAGCGTGATCGCCAAATCACCAGACCAAAAAAAGTCGACCCGGTCATTCCGATTCTGACTGTTCGTGGTACCAAGGAGCGTGGAGCGGCTGGTTGAAGGAGGTTGCGAACCAAAACATACCTCCGCTGATTTGCAAATCATTGGACACGTTCCAATTGTTGAGGGGCTGGTTGAATGATTTTGCGTATTCAAACATACCTCTCATATCCGTCAGGCGGAAATCAGGGAGCTCATCGTCGGCCGTGGCGGGAAGTGCCGAATAGATGCCCCGCACGTTTACTCATGACTGTGTAATTGCAGATATGTCTAACTAGCTTTACAGCAGCGCCTCCGGTCACCGCCATTCGGCGGATTCCCAAGCGCCACTTCGCCAGGTTCCGAAGCTTCGTCGCCCCGCTGCGCCGGCGGCGCGAGGCCGGCGGCGCCGGGCGCTGCCTCGTCCACTGCGCCGGGGGGATGAACCGGAGCGGCGTCCTCGCCGTCGCCTACGCGATGGAGAGCCGGCGGTGGCCGCTGCTCGACGCCGTCGCGCACTGCGCCGGGGCGCGCGGCCCGATCCTCTGGAACGCCGGCTTCCAGCAGGAGCTCGTCGACTTCGCCCTGGAGAACGACCTGCTCGTCGAGCGGCAGCAGCAGCGACGCCACGAGGAGCAGGAGGAGAAGGAGGAGAAGGAGGAGTAACAAACTAAGCTTGCGAGAGTGTAGGTCCGGCGGCATGGACATGTTCGGCGGGGATGGCGGTGGCGACGACTATTGAGTAAAGAGTGTTCCGTTATTTCGCGTAATTAAGAGATTACGCGAATTACCCTAGTAAGATACCCGGGCTAGTAAGAAAGAGGCCATCTCACTAGACAACATAAGAGATTACGCGCTAGTAGCTCCAGTAGTCCTCCGCAACCCAGTCCCACTCATCACACTCCCTCCATTCTCGCTTTTTGCGGTCCCAGTCGGGAGTCCAGCTGATTTTGGCTCCTATCCTCGAGGTGAGTAGGAGCTTGCCCATGGGCACACGAATGCAACGGCGTGCGTCTACTTTATTGCCCAGTTTTGTCAAGTTTTTTCTAGAAAAACTTGACAGTATATTATTCAGCGTTGATGTCGCGCCACTGGATATAGTTCGCGTGGCCTTTCTCGTTCCGCAGCGCCTCGATCGGCGCGATGCCGAGCTGCAACTCGAAGACGTGTGCGTCGAGTCCCTGGCTGAACGCGAGGCTGTCGACGACGAGCACGGAGAGGTTGATGTTCCGGTACCCGGCGCTTTCCCGCGAGTCGAAGATCGTCGACAGCGAGTTCTTGCTGCCCACGACGGCGAGCGCCGGGTCTTCGCGGAGCGCCTCGACGAAGGCGACGACGCCGTCGATGTCGTCGAAGACCACGATCGTCCGCACGAGGTCGATGAGCCTCGACGCGTCGCCGCCGTAGCTCCGGTAGAGCTTCTCGATCGCGCGCGCCCGGGACTTGACGGACCCGGGCCGGTGCTTTCCGCCCCTGGCCCGCGCGGCGACGAGGCCCTGGAAGTGGGTGTTGAGCGCCGCGGCCTGGGCCAGGAGTACCGCGAGGTCGTCGATGAACTGTCGCGGTTTCGCCGTCCCCGTGATCTCCCGCAGCTGCTCGAGCTTGGCGAAGGCCCGCGCCCGGACCGACTTGGGCTCGACGCGGACCCACCTGCTCCGCGCGACGGCGGGCTCGAGGGCGTCGAGCTTCGCGCGGAACGGGGCGGCCGCCGCGAGGTCTCGCCAGAGCGCGTCGTAGCGGTCGCGGTCGCGCGCGACGATGCGGTCGGCGGCGCGCCCGGTGCGCCACCGTACGTGGACGAGGTAGAGCGTTGCGAGGGCGTAGAGGGCCATTCCGCAGAGGCTGCCCGCCTGCGTCGTCGCCGGGTCACGCTGGAGGCGCGCCACCGCGAACCAGAAGCCCATGTAGAGGACGGCCATGCCGCCGGCGAAGATGAGCAGCAGCGACGCCCGGCCGTGGTCCCCCGCGAACGTCGCCGTCCCGAACCCCACGAGGCTGGCGCGGCAGACGAGTTGGCAGACGTTGGCCAGGAGGTCGAGGGCGACCAGGGCCGGCCGCGGCTTGGCGAGCGAGTCGGTGAGGATGTACATCACGTGCACGACCATGCCCATGCCGCCCACCCAGAGCGCCATGAAGGTCATCGCGTAGTGCGCGGCGCGCCGCCGGCGGTGCCTCAGGCAGAACACGCGGATCAGGGCGGCGACGCCGACGACCAACAGCGTGAAGCCCGCGAGGCAGAGCGTCGCCACGTAGCCCCGCGTCTTGATGGCCCACGTGTAGTCGCTGCCGCCGCGCAGGGCGATGTAGAGGAGTTGTACGCTGTACAGGACCATCAGGCAGCCGGAGAACGACCAGAGGACGATCGCGAGCCGGCTCTCCCCCCCGAAGTAGCCGGCCCGGAGCACCGCCGCCTGCGCGTACTCGGCGCCGCGGCGCATCATGGACCGGAGCTCCAGGATGCGAGCGTCGCGGAGATCGAGCGTCGCCTCCTTAAAGGGACACGCCGGCGGCACCCCTGCCTCGATGTCCGTCGCCTCTGCGACCTCAGCCACAGGGGCCACTTGCACTCCCATCGCTGCGTGTTGCTTGCTGGGCTGCCCTTTTTTGTGTGGAGTGCACGTCTGTGTGCTACTCCTGCAGTTAAGTTCGATATACCGTGCAACGCGGACCCCAGCAACTTGACCCCAGCGCCTTGTCAAACCCGAACTCACCGAGATGCAGCTGACCACGAGATCGGCGACTGCCCCGGTACGGGGCACACAGGCCCTAGTGAGTTTTGCGCCACTAGCATTTAAGCTGTTTTACGCCGCTCGTCAGAACGCTGTTCTTCGCCGCTCGCCCTTTCCGTCCCCGTAAAAACGTTTCTCTCGCTCCCCGCGTTCCGATGAAGCACGGGAGGAAGCGGGATGGACTAGAGAAGAAGCCTAGGACTCCCCTTCCAGTAGGTCTTAGGTTCAAGTAGGTTACTCCTCATCCTCCCGAGAGAGTAGGGGGTGTCGGTTTGCCCCGTACCGTTAACGGTACGGGGCACACAGGCCCTAGTAGGTTTTGCGCCACTAGCATTTAAGCTGTTTTGCGCCGCTCGTCAGAAC
>Ga0302122_10000922_pt1 | contig 18384 bp, 13 predicted proteins | sample CB21_SCM_MG_FD_203115 | JGI IMG/M metagenome (GOLD analysis project Ga0302122, IMG submission 203115) | Marine microbial communities from Western Arctic Ocean, Canada - CB21_SCM | ecosystem: Environmental > Aquatic > Marine > Oceanic | place: Canada: Western Arctic Ocean | collected 2017-09-28
GAAGTGGCCCGCTGCTCGCGGTCCTGGTCGCGGGCGGTCAAATGGGCCCGCGGCGCTTACTGCGAGTCGGATATCACTCGGAGTGGCCGTCGAGCCTTCGGCGTAGCGAGCGTTCGCTGAATATTGAGGCGGCGCGCGTCCACAAAACCCGGCCTTCAAAAAAAGCTCCTCGCGCGCGTGAAACCGGCTGCCGTGCCACGCTGGACGAGCTGGATAGCTGACGAGCGGAATAGTGCTTATTTGCTCTCCGACAGCCATCCTTGTACACGTGACGGCAAGCGGAGACGTGGCGTGCCGCCAGGGCCGCCACAAGTTTAAACAGGTTTTAAAAGCCTCTGGCAGCAGGGTGACCACATGGCCCCGCTGCGCGAGAAGAACAGCAAGGCCGCCCCGGGCAGCGACCGCGTCGGCGCCTCGCTCCCTCCTCGCATCGAGGGCGCGACGCGCGGCGAGCTGGAGATCCGCGTCGGCGAATTAAGAGGAGCGGAGGGCCTGACCTTGGTTCTAAGGTGGTGGGGCGAGGGCGCCGTGGAGGGCGTCGCCTTCGACGTCACGCGGAAGAACCAGAAGAAAGGGAGGGCGGGCTGTCTGTTTCCGAGCCGCGTGGACGGCGCCGGGCTAGGACGCTACTTGAAGGACGCGCGCGTGCTGCGCTTCTACGTGGTCGCCCACGGGCGCGTCGTGGGCGCGCTCAAAGTCCCCCTCAATCGAGCGCCCATCGGCAGTATCGAAGACGAAGGAGAAAAGAGCCTGGTCGACGCGCGGTTTAGTGCCGCGCAGATCCAGGAGACGGGGCTGACGCCCGCCCAATTAGCACGAAGACCACCTAGAAAACAGCTCGGGAGCGTGCGCGTGAAGGTCGTGGCCCGGATGGGCGCCGCCTCGAAGGTGAAGGCCGCGGTCCTCACCACGGGCGCCCTCAAGCAGAGCGTGGACGGCCCCCTGCCGTCCTCGGAGCCGTCGCCCGCATTACTCGCCGGCCGCCTGGCCTCGGCGGGCAACCGCTTCTACCGGGACCCGGAAGCTTTGGGCGAGGCCATCCCTGTGGGCAAGGCCGGACAGCGTACGAAGGCCGTGGAGACGGACGTCTATGAAGTGAGAGAGTCCGAGGAGAACCCCTGGGGCGCCGCGGAGCACCAGACCCCGGCCTACGACCGCCTCGGCGAGCACCGGACGAGCGGGGCCGCGGACGCGCCGGCGTCCGTGTTTGCCGGGCCGCCGGCGCCGCCGGCGCCGGCGTTCGGCGGGCCGGCCTCGACGCCGGCGTCCGCCTTCGGCGGGCCGGCCTCAGTAAGTGCGTCGCCCTTGGCGCCCGACGGCGAGCTCACGACGATCGACGAGCGGACGACGCTCCCGACGCAACGGCACGACGTCGGACACGCGTCGCCGTCGGCGCTCGAAGCCTTATTAAGGCGCGGCGAGGCTCTGCGGGAGCACGTGGTCCGGGTCGAGCACGCCGCGGGTCTGAAGGACGACGGCGCGGCCGTCGCGGCGTTCCTGGACGAGGAGCTTCTGCAAGCGACGGAGAGTGCCGAGCCATTACCGCCGCCGCCTTCCTCCATAATAGGTAAGGCGGACGACGCACCGGATGAACCTTGTAGTCCCTCACCGGCCCCGGCGTTACATGGCGGCGGCGTCACGGCGCTGTTACAACATGCGTACGTCGCGTCGGCGCCCCTCGACGCTTTAGAAAGACGGGCCCAGGCGCTGGCCCAAGACGTGGACGACGACGCCGCGGAGTTCCTGGCGCACGAGGACGACGCCCTCGTGGACGAGCTGCTGCGGGACCCGGAGATCCGGGCCGCGATCGCGCCGGCGCCGGCGCCGGTCGTCGAGGCGCCGCCCCAACCGCAGCACGTCGTGGAAGAGGCCTTCACGACGCCCGCCGCCGTGCCACCGCTACCCCCGCGGCAGCTCCGGTGCTTATTGAGGGTGCGGAGCGGTGTGCTGGACCGGGAGACGGCCGCGGCCTCCTCCGCAGCGCGGGTCGCGCACCACTGGGCCCTCCCGAACAAAGTGGACCGCGCCCGGAAACGGCGAGACGGCAAGTTCGGGTCCGATTACGTGGCCGGCGAGCGATTTAACCGGAGCTCCTCGTATGACTTCGCCTACGACTGCGCGGCGCCCTTCTCGACGGGCGACGCGCTCGCGACGATGCAGGTCGTGGAGGTCTGGGCCCGGAGCTACGACGGCGTCTCCGACGCGCTCGTGGGCGTGGCCAAGGTGCCCCTCGAGGCGCTCCGGGGCAAAGTATCAGCGGAGACGCGGCGCGTCGTAAAGGCCCACCGTCTTGACGGTACTGACGCGGTTTCCAGGGTCGACGACTGGCTCGTGGACGCGCCGCGGGCGCTCGTTACGGACTGCGCGTTGCCTATTGTAGATCCTCGATCGGCCCGGACGAAAGGTATGTTGCGCGTCACGCTCGCGGTGGGCACGCCCGAGCAGCTGCGCCATGTAGATGACGCGAGGACGTATGATGCTGCTCAACTCCTCCAAGCCGCGCACCGCGGCCACGTCATAAGACGCGCGCACCGCTTCGACGACGGCGCGACGCAGCCCCTTTCTAGAGCTGTGGAGGAGGAGTTCTTCCCGGTGGAAGAAGAAGAGGCGCTCGCGTCTCATGTTCCACAAGTTGGGGTCGTGCAGCACACGCTCGAAGTAAGCTTGAGTGGCGAGTGCGCCCTGCCCGGTGCGGACTCGGGCGCCACCGTCTCCTACCGCCTCTCGAACGAGGATGGGTCGCTGTGGTGGGACGGGGACTCGTCAAGGCTCAATTCTAGATTGCGCCACGACTTCTCCACGCCGTTGACGGCCGTGGACGTCGCGGCGGTCCGGGCTCTGGTCGGCGACGGCTCCAGCGGCGTGCATTTCAGGGTCCAGGTCGACGGGGGCGACGCGTACGAGGGAAGCCTCCCCATCCGGGACGTGAAGGCGCTGGTGCGGCAGGACGTCCGGGACTTTACTTGTACCTTACCTCTCTCAAGGCAGGGTGTTGCTACACCTTTCACGCTACCTTTGACGTTTGGGTATCGGCGGGAGCCGGACGCCGTGAGCCGCGTGCGCGCCTTGCGCGAGACCATCACTCTCACTGAAGAGGAGGAGCCCACGGTGATTTTGCGGGCCCGCCACTTCCGCGCGGAAGCACCAGTCCAGGCGGAGGCCCCGCCTTTACCTCTGGACGAACCGCTAAATGTCACGGTGAGCGGCGCGCGCGGCTTAGGAGCTGTGCTACGTGCCTGGCGGACGCAGGGCCGGGGCTCCGGGACTTTTCCGCTGGAGAACCCCGACTCGAACGTCGTCTATTCCGCAGATTTGGAAGTGAGGGTCCTGGGCGCGTCCGAGGACGTGCTCGCTACATTAACATCGCCGTCCTTTTCTTTCTCTGGCAGTGATGAAGAAAACGACGTCCTAGACTCGACGGTGCTGCTGCCGGAGCGGTCTCTATTGATTGAAGGGGCGTGTTCATTACAATTTGCCATTCGTCTCGTGGACGTCCGGGCGGGCGCGGCGTCCGCGGCCGTGGACGGCCCCCTGGGCGTGCCCATCGCCGCGGGCAACGCGTCGTTACCGATCGACGGCTGGGTGCGCATCTCGGGCTCCGCGGGCACGAACCATCGGGGGGCGCTGCGCGTGCGGGCGGGCGCGGGGCCCGTGGCGCCCCCCCCCGCGTCGCTGGTGGTCTCGGTACCGCCACCAACGGTCGCGCCGCCGCGACCGCCCACGATGGCCGACGCCGCAACCTCGTTGGACGCGGACCGCCTGACGGCCATGATGCGCCAGGCCCTGCAGCCGGCAGTTCTACCGTCGACGGCGCCCCAGGTCTTCACGGGCGAGACGACGAGTGTAAGGGTCACGGTCGAGCGATGTTCAGGCTTAACGGCGCACCGCGACGACTGGCGCTGGACCGTGGCCTGGAAGGTCGACGGCGTGGACTTCGCGACGCCGCCCGTGAGCGGCGCGTCGGCCGTGGACTTTTGCCGCTGGAGCGCCGTGGCCAAAATTTCCACGCGGCGGCTCTCGACGGCCTCCATCGTCTTCGAGGTGCTGGGCGGCGAGACGAACCGACCCACGGCGTCGCGGGTCGGGGCGACGACCGTGGACCTGGGGATGCTTGCGTGCGGTTTATCTTGCGTCGACGGCGCGTACCGGCTGACCGACGACTTTTGTAGAGAGAAGGGCGTCCTGCACGTGGCGATCGGCGTGGTCGCAGAAGAGGTGTCCGAGGAGGAGCTGCCGCCGCCGACGCTCTGCGAGGAGCCCGTAGCCCAAACCATATCCAGACCGGCCGACCCGCGGCCCGAGTCGCCCGACGCCTTCGCGCGGCAGCGCGAGAAGCAGCGGGGTGAAGCGTTATCGAGGCGGGCCCACGCCCTCGAGGTCGCCGTGGGCGAAGAAGCTAGACGCTTGGGCGACCTCGGCAGTATGTTAAGGAGCCTGGAGGGCCTCGGGGCGCGCCTTTTAACTATCGGGCAGCCCGAGGAGGCGGACCCGTTCGACTCCGTGTCGTCGTCGTCGGAAGACGACGACGACGCCGAGGGCATCGAGGTCGAGGCTTTGCCGGCATTGTCGACGCCGGGCTTCCAATCGCCGCCGCCCTGGGAGCGGCGCGAGGCGGAGGCGGCGGAGGAGGAGACGTGGTCCGACGCGCCGCCGTCGTCGCCAGAGCAGGCCGACCACGAGCGGGCGAACGCCCTCGCGGAGTCGCTGCGCAAGCAGTACGACGCGGACGCCGCGGCTCTGGCCGAGGAACGCGCCGCGGCGTCGGAGGAGATGCGGCGGGCCCAGGCCGAGCGGGAGACGCTGGCAGCGGAGCTGCGCAAGGCCTCCGAGGAGCGGCGGCGCCTTGAGGAGCGCACGTCCATGCTCGAAGCCCGCGAAGCGCAGCAGCGGTTGAATGCTGAAAATGAGGCCCAGGAGCGCGCGGAGGCGTCCGCGGCCCTCGCGGCGCGGGCGGCGGCCGAGGCGGCGGCGCGCGCGGCGGCGGCCGTCGAGCACGCGCGCGTCGCGGCGCTCGACAACGACGTCGCACATGCCGCGGCGGAGCTGCGCGCGGCGCGCGTGGACCTCGCCGCGCACGCGCCCGCCGTGCCGTCGGACTCGGGCGCCTCGTCGACGTCCTCGGGCCGGCGCTACCGCGACCCGCGCTTCGCCGCAGACGAGACGGAGCGCATCGCGCGGATCATGCGGGGGGCGCTGTCCGCGTATGCGGAGTAGTTTTGGGACTTTCGACCCGGGGGCGTAGCTCGAGCCCCACCATTGTACTAAATCCTTACACCTCCAGCGCCGCCGCGTCATCATAGCACGTCACCGCGAAGCGCCGCCGCCGGTTGAGGTGGTCGCCCCGCGAGAGCCCGCGGATCATGCTCATGTCCAACAAATCCGCGCCCGCGGTGGAGGGCCGCCGCCCGCGCGGGTCGTCCCACGGAACGGTCGGCGCCGAGAACACGGAGACGGACCCGTCGACGTGGCGCGCGGCGCCGCGGAGCCGCCGGCGCGGCCGCGAATCGACGGAAACGGACGCCGTCGCCGGCCGCGGGAAGCGCCGTCTAGTAGGACTTGGCTCGAGCTCGGCGCACCGCCGCCTTTCCAGCATCTTCTCGAACTTGTACAAAGGGTCCTTCGATTGCAGGGACATGAGCTCCGCCTCTCGAACCGAGTCCTCCTCACTTCGGCGCGCCGAGGGCACCAGTCTAACCGGCCCCGCGCCCTGGATGCTCCGCAGCATGTTATTCACCTCCTCGTCGTTCGGCTGCAGGAAGCGCTGCTGCACGCTGAGGCGGCGCCCGCCCGTGCGCCCGTCACTTACAACTCTTTCGAAGTCGCCCTTATCTAACGCTAATAAAGTACAATCGGTAATAGCACTGACGGTCGTCTCCCGCGCCCCCTGCGTTAGCAAAGCTTGTTCCCCAAAGCACTCGCCCCGTCGAATGCTCGTTAGAGGCACCAATTCATGAGAACACCTTCCTCGTTCCTCCCAACTATTTATTGAGGTGGGCCACCGATTAATCCCCTTGACCTCGATATCTTGTACCACAGCACATTCGCCATCCAGCACGAAGAACACGGCGTCCGCGGTGTCCCCTTGCTTTACAATGATCGTACCGGCTTTGACCTCGACGCGCTTCGCGAGCTGGCAGATTCTTTGCACTCGCCGCGGCGCCCAGGTCTTGAACAGCTCCGCGTTCCTCAACAAGAAGAAGGCCCGTCGCAACTCGCCGTCCTGGTACGTCCTGAGCAACTCGTCGTAGTCCGCCTTTCTTAGTTCCAGTACTTCCAGGAATTCCGAGGACGGTACCACAGTTGCGGAACGTGCAACGTGTGCAATCAAAGCGTCCTCGCCGTAGCAGTCGCCCACCTTCAAGGTCGTGAGGTGTTGTCCTTTACACACGACCGACGCTTCACCCGATACGACGATGTAAAAGGTCGACCCGACGTCGCCCTCCCTCAAAACAACCTGGCCCGCGCCGAACTTGCGGAGAGCTGCCATCCTAGCTAGTCTCCTCGTACATTCGCCACCTAACACGCGCGTCCGGGGCCACGCCGCATGTAAGAACTCCATAATAGCCGAGATGTCGTCCAAAGACCGCACGAGGGGCGCCCGGCGCATCGCGTCCATGACCACGTAGTTCTGCACGAGGAGCGCAGCGTCCTGGTAGTCGCCCCTATCGAGTACTGATGTTGGGTAAACATCAATCGCGCGGTATGGGCGCGGCATCAGATGCTTCGGGTCGATGTACACTTCGCGCGCCTGGCGCTGCGTCCGCCGCATCACGGGCGAGAACATGGAGTGGTCACTCACGCGGCTCCGTTCCGATGAGGGCGCCGGCACCCAGCCCTCGGGCGGGCCCTGGGCCCACAGCTTGTCGACCTGACTGCCCTTCATCGCGCTCGACGGCGCCGCTGTCCGACGGAGGGGCGGTTGCTGAGGAGGACTACGTGGCCCGCTGGGACGGCGTGGGGCTGCCCGCAGCGCACGTCACGGCTGTATGATGCTTTGGCGCTGCAAAACTGCGCGGGTTTCTTACAGCTCTGCAGCCGAACGGCACTCTTGGGCGCATGAGGTCGCAGCGGTGAGGCCAGTCGACGCGTACTACCGCAGCAACACCGCGGCGGAGCGCACAGCTGCACGCGCGGCACGTTGCAGAGTAGCAGCCCCATATTGGTACATTATACGCCGTCGCGGCGCGCTGCGCAACGCAAGCGCGGGGGCAGCCATGCCGCGCGCGGTCTGGTTCCTCGCCGCCGCCGTCACAAGTGAACCGTGGGCCCAGAGCGACCGCTTCACGGGCCCCGCCGACCACCGGCCCGGCGACGTGTCCCTCGGCTTTAAGATTCCCAAGAACAACAGCGAGACGTTGGTGAACGTGGAGCCCGAGATCGACCTGTGGGTGGACAACCACGGCGCGTTCATGGACCGGTATGGCACAAATGCGGAATTGTGCTGCGCCCTGGACGGCGTGGCCCTAGGCTGCGACGAGATCGGTTCGACACGCATTTCTCTGCCGCCCAAGCTCGGGTTGGGGGTTCATGAATTGGCGTGCGACCTCGTGGACGTGCGGACCGGTGCAGGGTTGTTGCGGCCGGTCGCGCCGGCCGTGTGTCGGTGGACGGTCGTCGAGCACGCGCACCAAACGACGGAGGGCCGGCGTCTCGTGGAATTACATAATCAACAAAGATTAGAGGACGAGCCCCTGTTCCGGTGGTGGCGCGGCCAGGGTACTGTTCCTTGGACATTGAAAGAGTACCCGTGGGCCCTTCCGCAGGTGGAGAAGCCGCTGTTGGTAGTAGGCGTCAAGTGCGCCGCGTACGCCATCTCGCAAAGGGACGCCATGCGGCGGACGTGGTTGAGTGATGCGCCACAAGATGGTTCCCTAGTCGTGCGCTTTGTGATCGGCCGCAGTCATGACGCGCACGTGGCCAAAGCTTTAGAGCGGGAGCGCGACGTCTACGGGGACGTCCTCATCCCGCCGTTTATGAACATAGAAGACGGCTACAAGTCCTTAGTACCGAAAACGAAGGCTTTTGCGTCTTATGCGTTTACGCACTTTCCAACGGCTTCATATGTGATGTTCTGCGACGACGACGTGTTAGTGAACGTCGCGCGATTACTAGAAGTGATGGACGGCGGGCTGCCCAGGCAAAAGTTCTACGCGGGCCAGGTCTGGGCCGAGCATTTCCGGAAGCCCACCCTGCCCCAGCGGAGTCCGACCCACCGGAATTATCTTCCAGAGGACGTGTACCCCATGTCCCAGCTCCCGCCCTTTGCGATTGGGCCCCACTACCTGTTGTCCATGGATTGTGTCCACTTCATCCACAAGAACGCGGATGAGTTGCAGGGTGTAGGGACGTTGGAGGACGTCTCCGTGGCGCTGTGGCTCCTAGCCCTCCAGGTGCACCCGCAGCACTCGGAGCAGTTCACGAATGCCCGTTTATTCGGGTGCGTAGAACACTCCGTGTCCGTGGCCGACCTGACGGCGCGAGGAATCAGGGCGATCCACTCTAATAGAAAGCGGAACGCGTCGGCCTGCGAGGGCTACGAGGAGCTCGCCTGGGTCAAGACGCCGCGGTTCAAGCTGGAGCGGCCCGACGCCCTGGAGGCCGTGCCGGTCGGCGTGGACGGGGCGCCGGACTAAGTTTTTTTGTGCTTACTAGTAGTACACAATTATTATCACTCTAATAAATTCTTCCGTAGCACATAACTAGGGGCCATTTGGACGAGGCCAGGGGAGGGATCTTCCAGGCCCTCTTGATGTCGTTGGTGGAGCGGATGGCCGCCGCGTCGGGCTCAGACAGGCTCGCAGCGCAAAGCATGATGAACAAACGCCCTCCGGTCTGCGGGCCCGCCGAGGCCGCCCCCCGGTGGTACACATACGGGTCGTAGGCCATGCACGACGCCTGCACGGACGTCATGGCGCCCGACCGTTGCAGGTGCTCAATCATCGCGGCGGCCTTCGGCACGCGTTTCGTGGCGTAGCGGTTCCGCGCGACGTAGGCCGACAGCTCGTCGTCGCCCTGGTGTGTGCCGCGGATGACCTCCGTGCCGAGGGCCGTGCCGTCCAACGAAATAGCGATGACGACCGCCTTTCTGGCACCGAGCTGGTGGTCGCGATGGATCTCCTGGGGCGGGCACGCTTGCGATACGACAATGTCCTGGACGCCCTGGACCCGCAACGCGTCGCCGACGTAGTCGTACAGGAACGGCGACCGCTCAATAAGCGCGACGACGGCGTCCCGCAGCTTGGGCGACGCCGGAAGGTTCCGGCCCCGCCTATGGTTCTGCAGCGCGCTCGTGGGGTCCTCGTCGGACACGTCGGCGAGGGCGGCACGCAGCGCGTCGACTGAAACAGTGTCCGCGTCGAGCGGGCAGTAGCCGTGCGTCTCCAAATGGTGTACGACGTCGTGCGGCGGCTCCGCGGACGGCTCGGACGGCGCCTCGGGTGGAGCACCGATCGCCTCCATGGTTTTGCGCAGGAGCTCGTCGTCGACGCGCGCCTTCTTGCACGGGTTTGCGGTCTCGTCTTCTGGGCCGTCGTTGCGGTGCCGCAGTGCCGCCATTGCTGCTGCAGCAGTCGTGCACACGCAATCTGCAGCAGTGCGTCACCTCACACTATGAAACTCGTCTCACGGAGAAGTTTGAACGTGTTGCGCTGCGCTGCCCATCGCTGTAGAGGCGGCATGGATGGATTTTCCGCCTCGGATGGCTCCAGGAAGGCGTAACACGGAGTGCAGCGCCCGGAGGACTCTTACTGCGCAACATACTTCAAAACGGGTTTCATCACTCTCGCTATCGACAAAATTAGCAAGCAGTGGGCTGCGCAGCTGTACAGCCGACGCGGCGGTCAGTTTCGACCAGTGCTGGACGCGCAGCAGACGCGCCGAGCGACAGCATCATAGCCGCCCAGCTTGAGGCCAAGGCGAGAGCACTACAAATCGGAGAGCGCAGCACCATGGCCGCCCAGCTCGAGGCCAAGACCAAGGCGATGCAGCTCGGAGAGCGCATCCCCAACACGAAAAAAGGCTGGCCCCAGGCCAAGATCCGCTCGACCTTCGTGGACTTCTTCCGGCGCCACCAGCACACGCACTGGCCGAGCTCCTCCGTCGTGCCGCACGACGACCCGACCCTGTTGTTCGCGAACGCCGGCATGAATCAATACAAGTCCATCTTCCTCGGTGCGCGCCGGCGTCTCTCGCAACTTTCCGGAGCCGGTTGACGAAGAACACCCTTACCTATGCTGAAAAATAGTGTTGAGCAATGAGATTTCTGCCCGACGGCACGTCACGACACAAAGAGAGAGGAACCCGCATGCAACTTTTCTAATCGTATGTCATAGGTACGATCGACCCCAAGACCAAGATGGCCTCGCTGAAGCGGGCCACGAACTCCCAGAAGTGTATAAGAGCGGGCGGCAAGCACAACGACCTCGACGACGTGGGAAAGGACCTGTACCACCACACCTTCTTCGAGATGCTCGGGAACTGGTCCTTCGGGGACTACTTCAAGGAGGAGGCCATTCGGCTGGCCTGGGAGTGCCTTACCGTGGAGTTCCAACTCGACCCGGAACGCTTGTACGTCACGTATTTCGGGGGCGACGAGAAGAAGGCCCCGGGCGTGCCCAGCGACGAGGAAACGCGGCGGATCTGGCTCAAGTACGTCCCGGCGGAGCGGCTCCTCCCCTTCGACGCCGGCGACAACTTCTGGGAGATGGGCGACGTCGGCCCCTGCGGCCCCTGCACGGAGATCCACTACGACCGCATCGGAGGACGAGACGCCGCGTACCTCGTCAACGGCGGCCACCCGGACGATCCTAATAGACCCGGCGACGACCCGGACGTTTTGGAAATCTGGAACAACGTCTTCATCCAGTACAACCGGGACAAGCACGGGCTTAAGTCGTTGCCGGCGCAGCACGTGGACACGGGCATGGGCTTTGAGCGCCTGGCTTCCATTTTACAGGGCAAGATGTCCAATTATGATACGGACGTGTTTACGCCTCTCTTCGACGAGATCCAACAAGTGTCCGGCCAGGCTAAAGCCTATGGTGGTACGATCGGGGAGGAGGATATTGGTACGATCGACATGGCTTACCGAGTGGTCGCGGACCACGTCCGCACTTTATCGTTTGCCATTGCCGACGGGGCGGTGCCCGACGCGTTGGGCCGGGGCTATGTTTTAAGACGAGTACTGAGACGAGCGGTGTGGTACGGCCAGCACTTTCTAGGAGCGCCGAAGGGCTTTGTTTTTAAAATAGTGCCTCGTTTATGTGAGGTCCTGGGCGACGCCTTCCCGGAATTACGAAGGGCCAAGTCGACGATCATGGCCGTGCTAGAGGGCGAGGAGCGCGACTTCAATAGAACGATCGACAAGGGCGCCAAGTTCTTCCAGAAGCGCGTCGCTTCGTTAGGAAAGGGCGAGAAGTTCCCCGGAAAGGACGCGTTCCACTTGTCCGGGTCGCTCGGCTTCCCGCTCGATCTGACGGAGATCATGGCCGAGGAGATCGGTCTTGAAGTAGATTCGGCGGGGTACCACGCCGCGTTGAAGGCGGAGCAGGACCAGAACGCGGCGGCCGTCGCCAAGCGGAAGGCGGCGCGCAGTGCCGGCGCGGACATGACCTTTGCCGCGGAGCAGACCTCCGCTTTAGCAAATTTGCCCAAAACGAACGACGAAGCCAAGTACGTGGAGCACGCGCGCCCGGACGCCGCCGTTTTAGCGCTGTACGTGGGGCGTGGGGGCGGTCCGAAAGGTGACGGCTTCGTGACTTCGGTGGATGCTACGTGTCAAGTGGTCGGCGTCGTGCTGGACGCGACGTCGTTCTACGCCGAAATGGGCGGCCAGACCTTCGACACGGGCGCGCTGCTGGCCGAGGACGCTAAAGTACTACAGGTGGACGACGTGCAGGTCTATGCGGGGTACTGCGTGCACGTCGGGGCGCCGCTTAGTACGCTCAAGGTGGGGGACCGGCTCCAGTGCTCCGTGGACTACGATCGAAGGCAAAGAGTGGCGCCCAACCACACGATGACGCACGTCCTGAACTTCGCGTTGCGGGAGGTGCTGCTGGGTGGCCTGGAGGGCGCCAAGGCGGACCACGTAAGAACGGGCGTCGACCGGTGCGTGCAGCGAGGCTCGCACGTGGACGACGAGCGGCTCCGGTTCGACGTGGCCTGGGACGCGCCGCTGTCCCAGGCCGAGCTCGAGCAGGTCGAAAAGATCTGCTCCGACGTCGTCGATAACGCTCTTAGTGTCGATGCGGTGGAGTCGCCGCTGGATAAGGCCCTGGGCGTCGAGGCGCTCCGGGCGATGAAGGGCGAGGCCTACCCCGACCCGGTCCGCGTGGTGGCCATCGGCGGGTCGGTGCAGAAGATCACCTCCGCGCCTTTGTCCGCGGCGTGGGCGTCCCTCAGCGTGGAGTTGTGCGGCGGCACGCACCTGCGCAACACGAAGGACGCCGTCGGGTTTGCGTTGCTGGAGGAGCAGGGCATCGCCAAAGGCGTGCGACGGCTCGTGGCGGCGACGCGCGAAAAGGCCGCGGAAGCGCACGCGTGCGCGCGGGAAACGCGCGAGCGCATCTTGGCCTTTGAACGCATGCCCCTGGATTCTCAAGAAGCGTTCGGTAAAGCCGAGGACTGCCTCAAAGCCTTAAAGGTGGACGTGAACGCCCTCGTCATGCCCCAGCACCAAAAGATGTTTTGTAGGGAGGCGCTCAATGCGCACTCCACGGGCCCGATGAAGGCCGCCCGCAAAAAAGCGGAGAAGGCCCAGGCGGACCAGGCGAGCGGCGCCTTCGAGGCGCTGGCTGTCCAAAACGCGGCCGGGGCCCTCGCGGCGCGCGTCGACTTCGGCTGCGACGCGAAGCTGTGGCAGAAGCTGCAGAAGAGTATTCTGGCGAAGCGGGCCGCCGGGGGCAGCTTCCTCGTGTGCTCCGGCGGGAGCGGCCGGGTCGGCGTCTACGCCTGCGTGGCCAAGGGGCACGCCCTGGACGCGCGGGAGTGGTGCGCCGCGGCCGCCGACGCCATCGGGGGCGGCAAGGGAGGCGGCAAGGCCAACGCAGCGAACATGGTCGTGCTCGGCGGCGGCGACGTCGACGCGGCCGTCGCGGCGGCCGCCGCCTTCGCCAAGGGGAAGGGGCTCTAGGCGCGGGGTAACATATCTTTACTACACCTGCTTCTGCCGACGGCCTCGTCCGGAAATCCCTCCCACGCCGACGTGGCGCCAGCCGGGCAGCACAATTTACCTGCTCGCGAACAGCAAATAAAAGTTTGGCTAGGGTACTCTGCACGGGTTTCTGTGACCTCATCGATGAGCATCGAGCTCTTGCCGGCTCGTACACGCCATAAAAGCAGCGGTTCTAAACACACCTCTTTACCCGACAGCCGCCCTCCTATCCCATATATTCGCATCCGTACGGCTGATATACCACAAGGCAGCTAAGCACCAACACCTCAGCCATCAGCAGAGTGGCCCATCAGCAGCTGTAAACATATACATTCAACGCGATACAATCGAGACCCGTGCGAAGCCTCATGTCAAGCGCTCTCCTCGTGGCAATGCTGCTCCAGGGATCGGCTGCTGCCGCGCCGTCGAAGTTGCGGCCTGTGCCAACATCTTACCGCGCGCTGGTTGCGGGTAAGGCGGGCGAGAGCTTTCGCGACGTGGCCAAAGTCGCGGTCGTCGACACGCCGACGTTGGAGGAGGACGAGGTGCTTATCCAAGTAACGTACGCCGGCGTCAACGGCGGCTGCGAGACGTTCCGAGCGCGGGGCGAACACGCGTTCGCGGGAAACAAACAACAGGCTGACTTCGCGCTGGGCGCCGAGGGCGTTGGTATCGTCGCGGCGGTAGGCGGGGAGGTCACCAATGTGGCAGTCGGCGACGCGGTATGCTTCGTGAACGCGGCCTTTGCAGAGTACACGACCAGTAAAGCACAAATGCTGTGGAAGATTCCGGAGGCCACGCCCGAGTACGTGGGTTTGCGGATCTCGGCGTTCACGAGCTGCGCCATGCTCGAAAAAACGGGCGCCATCCAAAAGGGCGAGAAAGTCCTTATTACGGCCGCTGCCGGCGGCGCCGGGCACTACGCCATCCAAATTGCCAAGGCAAATGGATGTTTTGTGGTCGGCACGACCTCGTCCGAGCGCAAGGCCCAAGTGTTGCGCGACCTCGGTGTTGACGCTGTGGTGAACTACAAGGACGAAGATTGTGCGGAGGCGTTCGCGAAGCTCTGCCCCGACAGTTTTGATGTGATTCTGGAGGGCGTCAGCGGCGCATGCTCGCGGCGGCGCTCGGGGCGCTAGCGCCAAAGGGCCGCCTCCTTCAGATGGGCTATATCTCCGAGTACCCCCACAACCCTGATGCTGCCGAGGAAACGGCTGCGCACGATCTGAAGACGGCCGATCTGTTCTGGAAAAAAGAAACAGTGACGCGTCGGGGCGGCGATCAGACGATCTACGGTAACGCCTGGCCTTCAGATTTCTCCGAGGTCCTGCCCTGCAAGGACCGGGTCTTGGGTTTGTTTGAAGAGGGGAAGCTCAAATCACTGGTGGACGACACACATTTCGAGGGCCTCGAGGCCGTGCCGGCCGCTATCGAGCACATGCTCTCGGGCACCACGATCGGCAAGGTCGTCATTAAGATCCAGTGAATGTGACGCAGCAAACGGCGGCGGATGGACGCCGGCGCGCTATGTGGCCGGCGTCGAAGCGCTTCATTTGTAGGATGTGTGATGAGACATATAATTTAGATTGTGCGTGTGCCCGGCACGCTTACCAAAACACGCGCATCCGCGAGCTCACCGCCTCGCGGCAGACCGGGCAGGACGCGTTGTACTTCGCCGCGCAACCGCCGCACAGGATGTGGCCGCAGGGCACGAGCGCCGTCCGGTTCTCCCGCGGCTCGAAGCAGATCGGGCACTCGTCCGCGTCCCGCTCAGGCGCCGTCGTCGGCGCCGCGGCCGTTGCCGGCAACGGAGCATGCGCCGCGACGGGCGTCGGCGCCGCCCCGCCCAGCGACTGGTAGGCCCCGATGATAAATTGCGCGTCGTCGCGCGACATTCCCGTGTCCGCCAGTCCCTCCGCGTCCAATAAGCCCATGTTTCGGATTGACCTTGAAATACGTTTTCTAGCCCTGCTGGTCACAGGTGTGGATCTTGAGCGGGCCCTCGCCGCGGAGGAGGGCGGCCGTTTTGGGGTCCATCGGTCGCGAGGTCACCGAGGATCAATGCCGAGGATCAATGCGAGGATAAATGCGCCGAGGATCAGGCCGCCGTTGTTGTGGGCGGCGTAATTGAGACTATTAATTACTTCCTCCCCCCAGGAGTGACCGCACGGGCTTGGCTTGCTGACCGGTTAGGACCGCAACGGTCTGCTCGACGCGGGTTTTCCGCACGGGTTTCTCATGCAGCTGGGATAGCACTGTCCTGGAGTGCGAAGGACGAGACAATTGATGCAAATAATAATAAAGATGCGTGCCTCAGCGCTGCTCGCACTGCTCTCCGCAGCCCACGGCACCAAAACCGGCGCGGGCCCGGCCGCCTTGGCACCCAAAAAAGCTAGGGACGACGCCATCGAGGCGCTCCGGGCCCACGTCCAAGAAGACGTCGCCCCGCTGCACCTGCGCGACCTGTTGCAGGACGAGGCGAGGTCTGAGACGTGCACGGGTGAGGCCTGCGGCATCTATCTCGATTACGCGCGGCAAAAAGTCACGCCAAAAACCATGGACTTGCTCGTAGCGGTCGCTCAGGCCTGTCGCATCGAAGCGAAGCGCGACGCCATGTTCTCCGGAAAAGTCATGAACCCCACGGAGAACCGGAGCGTCCGGCACATTTCGTTACGGGCTCCCCGCGGCCATGAGGACGCCATAGAAGAGGCCCAAAACACGTTAGACAGGGTCCTGGACTTCGCGCGGGCCGTCCGATCAGGTCGCGTCAAGGGCGGGGAGGGCGACGCGTTTACGGACGTGGTCTCTATTGGCATTGGGGGCTCGTCCCTCGGCCCGGCCTGCGTGCACGAGACCCTGCACTCCTACTACAAGGCGGCCAGTGACGGGAGACGCTTGAGGTTCGTGGCGAACGTGGACCCCCTGGAATTAGACAGGGCGCTGGAAGGTTTAGATCCGGCCTCCACGCTCGTCGTGGCGGTCTCCAAAACGTTCACGACGAAAGAGACTCTGATGAATGCGGCATTAGCGAAGACCTGGCTCGGAAATAGGTACGCCACGCACCTGTGCGCGGTCACGGCCGATTTTGATAAAGCAAAAGCGTTCGGCTGTAAGAGAATTTTTGGCTTCGGCGGCTACGTGGGCGGAAGGTACTCGGTCTGGTCGCCCGTGGGTGCGTTACCTCTCGCCTTACAGTACGGGCCCGAGCCCGTGCGCGCGTTGCTGAAAGGCGCCCACGCGATGGACCGCCACTTCAAGGAAACTCCGCTCCTCCAGAACCTGCCCGTGCTGTTGGGCTTACTCGGCTTCCTCAACGCGCACATTTATGAGCGGGACTGCCGCGCGGTTTTACCGTACGCTCGAGCGCTCTCGCTGTTCCCGCGCTACACGTAAGTGGACTCGCGCGACTCGGTCACCCATGACGCGCAGGCAGCAATTGGAGATGGAGAGCAACGGCAAGGGCGTCGACGTCGATGGTCACGTTTTAAACGCCCCGGCGGGCGAGGTCGTCTTCGGCGAGGTCGGGACGCCCGGCCAGCACTCCTTCTACCAGCTCCTGCACCAGGTTTGAATGATGAATTGTCCATACCTCATGCTTCACACAGGGATTACGAGTCGTGCCCTGCGAGTTTATTGGGATCTGCGAGGGTTGTGGCAAAAACCACGACGAGCTCTTCCGCCACTTTCTGGCGCAGCCCGACGCGCTGGCGCTCGGGATGCAAAGCGATAATGCGCACAAGACCTGCCCGGGGGACCGCCCGTCTCTCAGCTTGGCCCTGGACCGGTGCGATGCGTTCGGAATGGGGGCCTTGCTCGCGTTGTACGAGCACCGGACGGTTGTCCAAGGCTGGCTGTACGGGGTCAACTCCTTCGACCAGTACGGCGTCGAGCTCGGCAAGGCGCTCGCTTCGACATTGGAGGCGGGCGGGGCCGCGTGCGCGTCGACGCGGGCGTTGTTGGGGCGGTACCGCGCGCTGCAGGTGCGGCGGCTCGAGGCGGCGGCTGCCGGGTAAGGCGATCTTATGAATATCCTGGGCAAGACGGGGTGAGGAAGTGCATACCGCCAAGTGCGCAAGACGATGCTTACAGCCGAGGAAACGCGTGGAAGGGAGTCACGCCTGGTCGCGAGGACCGTGAGGGACGGGGAAGGGGAGCGTCGCCTCGAACCAACGACGCCTAGACCGTGTTGTCCTTGATGTACTGGCAGTAGCAGTTGACCCCTCCGGTTTCGGCCGAACCGTCGCACGTCGTGTCCTTGATCCAGTTCTTCTTCTGGATCTCCGGGTTGACCTTGCCGTTGCTGAGGGTGTTCTGGGCCGGGCCAGACAGGCCCGTGGCCTGGGCCCCGGCCTCCACCAGCTCGTTGGAGAGGACGGCGCAGCCCGGCGCGTCGTCGAAGTTGGTGCTGAAGGCGCCGTCGTTGCGGTTCACGAAGTCCTTCTTGTACTGCTCCTCCTGGCGCTTCTCGCACTTGGGCTCGACCCAGCGGCCCTCCTTGCCGTCAGACTTGTGGCCCACCCACGCGAACGCCTTGTCCTCCTGGTGGAGGTGCGCGCGGAGCTGGTCGTTAATGTCGAACGAGGTGATGCAGGGGATATCCAAAAACTGCGTGCCCTTGGCCTCCTTGGGCTCCGCGGCGCACTTGGTCTTGCACTCGTCGAAGGTCATCACGCCCATGTCCTTGAACGTGTACAGGGGCGAGTAGTCGCCGGTGTGTTCGTACTTGGTGCTCTTGTTGAGCGTGGTCATCGTGTTGGCCGTGACGGCCGTGGCGGCGACCGCGCCGAGCACGAAGGACGCCGCGGCGGCGCCGGCGACGAGGGCCTTCACGGAGCGGCCCTGGGCCGTCTGGACGAGCGGCGCCTCGGCGGGGATGGTTGAGTAGGTGGCCATGTTTGCGGTTGGGGGTTTTGGCCTGCGGAAGACGCGACATGATACATTTGTTTTTTGCCGGCGGCGCGGTGCGCGGTGGCTGCTCTCGGGGCGCTCCACACGACGGTTTGTGTATCGGAGGCCTGTGGCCAGGAGCCTGGCGACTACAAAGCCTCGCCCGCCGCTTCTCTAGCCCGCGACTCGCGCCTCGTCTCGAAACGGTGATTGCGAGGCGAGACGAGACGCAGGGGGAGTCCCGCTTCCTCAGGCGGCCCGAGGGGTGTAAGGAGAATGGTTCGTGGGCGCGCGTGGCGGTACAGGGCGGCGGGCTCTGCCCTAATTGTGTCGGCGAGTTTCGCTGA
>Ga0302122_10000924_pt1 | contig 18378 bp, 12 predicted proteins | sample CB21_SCM_MG_FD_203115 | JGI IMG/M metagenome (GOLD analysis project Ga0302122, IMG submission 203115) | Marine microbial communities from Western Arctic Ocean, Canada - CB21_SCM | ecosystem: Environmental > Aquatic > Marine > Oceanic | place: Canada: Western Arctic Ocean | collected 2017-09-28
CCAAACGCGGCGACTAAACGGCCAAAAATCCAAAGGAAAATAAACGATCCGGTCGCAGATATTCGAATACCTTTCCTTCGCCAAACCGTATCCGGTGCTCGTAGTCGTTGTGAGAAAAATCTCAATGCGATCGTCCGAAGCTAGCTTTCGTAGCAAGGCCTCGATCACAAGTATCTCCCCCAAACTCACCGCCTGGACCCATACTCGATAACGCCCTTCTTGTTTGGGCCAATCGTCAATCCCCATCCCGAAGCGCATCGATAACGCGCCTTCGTAGTCGCCCCGCCGCTTCATTTTGAGCAAGTACTTCGGTGACAACAATAAGGCGAAAGGCGCGAAAATCAGCCTGTAGATCCAAATAAACAACTCACGCTTAAAAACCCGCTTCACGCCGCGAATGCAAGCCCCTACCTATTTTATCGCTACGATGCCTTTGACAGGGCGTCTCCAATCCTCCAGCGTCCTCCCATAAATATGGATCATCTGCACGCCTACTGGAGAATGGAATACGTCACTCAGGAAAAGTCTCCTGAGGCTCGCCGCCCCTTCGTCGATCTTCCAAAAATGGATGACGACAAAACCACGCTCATCATCGCTCGCGAACAGCATAGCTTCATTCTTATGAATCGCTATCCCTACAATGCCGGACACCTTCTAATACTCCCTTATCGCGAAATACCCGACATCGAAGATTTAACTGCAGAAGAACGCGTTTGCTTCGCCGACACCACCATCAAAGCAAAACGTATCCTAAAAGAAGCTCTCAAACCCGACGGTTTCAATATCGGCATCAATTTAGGCGAGGCCGCCGGGGCGGGGATTCCTCGGCACCTACACCAGCACGTGGTGCCTCGCTGGACCGGCGACACCAACTTCATGCCCGTACTCGGCTCGACACGCGTGCTTCCTCAATCTCTCGAAGCCATGTGGGATCATTTGAAGTCTGTTTGCGAAAAGCTCGACTAAGGCCTTTCGACTCCTATCTTCGCCGATTCCTAATTTATGGCTACCAGCAAGCTACATTTTCAGAACCCAAGACAGCTATCGCAGCTCTATTGCAGCAAGGAGGAGAATCTCCGCCTCGTTGAAGATCTTTTTGCGGTGACGATCGTCACGCGTGACGGGTGGCTCCAAGTCGATGGCAAAGAAACGGCAATCGAACGGGTGAAGATTGCTTTCGACTTACTTCAACTAGCTCGGGAACAAGGACTTAATATAAAACGTCCCGATTTTGAAAACATTGTTACCGGAGTCTCTAAAAATCAGGAAAAAGAGCTGCTTAGCCTATTCGATCATAAAACGATCATAAAAACGCGCCGCGGCAGCATTGTTCCGAAAACGATCAACCAAAAGAAATATCTCCAAGCGATTTTCGACAACGATATTGTATTTGGAATCGGGCCTGCCGGAACCGGAAAAACCTATCTGGCCATGGCCGCAGCGGTCTCCGAATTACTCGAAGGCAACATCAAACGCCTGATTCTAAGTCGCCCCGCCGTAGAGGCAGGTGAAACCTTGGGTTTCCTCCCCGGCGATTTGCACGAGAAGATTCTTCCCTACCTAAGGCCTTTATATGACGCGCTTTACGACATGATGGATCGGAGCGACGTCGACAAGCTTATCGAAAAAGGAGTCATAGAAATTGCCCCGCTCGCCTACATGCGTGGCCGCACATTAAGCGATGCTTTCATCATTCTCGACGAAGCCCAAAACACTACTCCCGAACAAATGATGATGTTCCTCACGCGTTTGGGAAATGAAAGTAAAATGGTGATTACTGGGGACATCACCCAAATCGATATTCCACGGTCCAAAACCTCAGGCTTACTTGAAATCCGAAATGTACTTAAGTCATTGGATGGCATTAACTTTCACACATTCGAGGCTAAAGATGTCGTACGGCATCACCTCGTTCAAAAGATCGTCGAAGCTTACGATCGCTATCGAAATGTCGATAATGTCCCGCGAGTCGTCTCCAACTAAAGGTTGCGTCTCTAGTCGATTTTGAATCTTTTAGTAATTTCCACGTCGAACACGTATGCCTTTTTCCGAGCAGTTTAAAGCGCTTCTACACCGGTTTGTCCGAAAGAAACGTAAGAAGCGCAAAACCGAAGCGTCTTCCTCAGTTCTGATTTTCCTCGAGAAAAGCCCTGCCGTTTCGGTGGCGATATTCGTTACTACGGTAGCCGCTATCGTCCTGACTAGCTTCATCGGCATCAAGCACTCTGGTTTCAAGTTCCTCCCCAATCAGCTCGCCACAATCGGTATAGCCGCGTCAGAGGACTTCACATACCAAAGCGCCATCCTAACCGACCGAAAGCGCGAACAACTGCTCACCAACGTTTCGCCCGTCTATCGGACGAACATGACCTACTTCACGAGCTTCAGCAAACATGTTAACGAGTTGCTGGAAGATATGGATGCCTACGCCTCGGTCGCGCAGGATCTTTCCGCTATCGGAGCTCAAGATTACATCCACCGCATCGCGGAACGATTTAACATGAAAGGCGACTATCGCCTCTCCGACTCCGACCTGACGACCATCTTGGAATTCAGAGATGCCGAAACCCGACGCGACTTGATAGAGACCGGTCTCATCAGTCTGCGCGAAAGCTACAAAATCGGCATATACGATAAAAACGATTCCTACTTCGATATCGGCGAGCAATCCGTCGCCATTTTCAAAATGGAACGCGGAATCGGGCAGCGACGCCTCGAATCCACCGAACTTGCGCAAACCTCGCTTCGCATCGCCTTTAACGCCGAAAATGTTCCCCCTCTCGTTTCCAGCGCTTTGGGACGCTTCTTCCGAGATGGCGTACAACCGAATCTCGAACGCGACGAAGCGGAAATTCAAGCCCTCCGGACCAAGATGCTGGAATCATTCGAGCCCGTCATCGTTCGAGTTCGAAAAGGAGCAAGTATCATTGAACCGAATACACGCGTCACCCAAGAGCAATACGAACAACACGTTGCCTACATACGCCACCTAGACGGTAAAAAAGCAGACGCACTCGATTACCAACTCGTAGGGCGAGCTCTCATGGTAATGGCCATGCTCATTGCGGCCACATTCTATATTCGACTCGAAGACCGACCCACTCTGCAAAGCAATGCCCGACTCGGACTGCTCGCATTGGTCGTCGTCTGCAATCTAGCGATCGTCCGTCTTTGCTTCGAACTTGGAAATCAAGAAAAATTCCTCTACGATAGCGGTCTCTCGGCTATCCTCCCCTATATAACTCCGACCACTCTAGCGCCGCTGCTCATCGCCATTTTGATGGGAAGTGGACCAGGGCTCCTAACGGCCCTCATGGTCAGCCTGTTTTCCGCCGTCATGTTCGGAAATCGTTTGGAGCTGATGGTTATGTCGTTTCTCGCATCTTGCGTAGCAATTTTCATCTGCCGCAATATTCGTAAACGCAGTCGCGTGGTAACCGCCGGTTTCGTCGGTGGATTGTGCATTGCCACTTTCACCTTCCTCTTCAACTGGTCTGACGGCCTGCCGATGGAAACCATCCTTAGTCAGATCGTCGCAGCTCTGGTCACTGGCTTGCTCGAAGGCGTCATCATCCTAGGCGTCTTGCCAATCCTCGAAGGACTTTTCAAACGAACTACCGACATTACCCTACTCGAACTGAGCGATTACAATCATCCAATTTTAAGACGCCTGCAACTCGAAGCCCCCGGTACCTGGCATCATAGCCTAATGGTCGCCAATCTTGCGGAGAACGCCTGCAACGCAATTAAAGGGAATGCCTTGCTCGCCCGTGTGAGCTGTATGTTTCACGACATTGGAAAAATGGTAAAACCCGAATACTTCACCGAAAACCAACTAGACGGACGCAACCCTCACGATCGGAAAACCGCCTCGTTTAGCGCCCTTATCATTAAGAGCCACGTTAAAGAAGGCGTCGACCTCGGCCTCACTGTCAAACTGCCGCGCCCCATTATCGACATCATACGACAACATCACGGCACCAATCTCATTCGCTATTTCTACCACAAAGCGGTTCAACAAGCCGAAGCCGAAGCGAGCGATCCCGGCAAAGTCGCCGTCCTCGAATCGACCTACCGCTACGACGGCCCCAAGCCGCAATTCAAGGAAAGCGCTGTCATTCTTCTCGCCGATTCAATTGAAGCCGCGAGTCGATCCCTACCGAAAGCGACGCCCCAGAACATCGAAGAATTGGTCGACCGCATCTTCAAAACCAATCTGGACGACGGGCAATTAGACGAATGCGCTATAACGATGTCCGAACTAGCGAAGATCAAAGAGAGCTTTAACTTCACCTTGCTCAATTCCCTCCACTCGCGCATCGCTTACCCAGGTTCCAAGAACCACGATACGGCTTCCGGAAAAAAGACGGCGAATGAACGAAAGTCCGAACGAATCGAAGCGAGCGCAAGTCAGTAACGCCTGCCCACAGCTCCAAGCGAGCTCTGCGGAAATCGAGCGCCTCTTCATCGTTTTAGATCAATTCGGAGGTTTTGACGCTCCATCTGGCGAACTCTCAATTGCGTTTATATCTAAAGAGGAAATCGTACGCATTCACGACCAGTTCATGCAGGATCCCTCGGTCACCGACGTCATTACGTTTCCCGGCGACCCCGAAGATGGGATCGCTGGCGAGATTTGCGTCTGCCCGCAAGTTGCTCTCGACTACTCCCAGGGGCGCGAATCGAATTTTTCAGAAGAGCTCTCGCTGTACCTCGTTCACGGATACTTACATCTATGCGGGTTCGATGATATTGAAGACGAGGAACGAGCTTGCATGCGAAAAGCTGAATCAATTGCCATGTCCACTTTAAAGACCCACAACGCTTTTCCCGTATTCGAGCTAAGCGCCGAGGAAACTTGATGAATTCGCTCAACTCAAAACCGCGACAAGCCAAGATACTCAGGCTACTCTACAAGTCGCTCTACCTATTGGCTTTCGGTTTCTTTCTCTTCAAAGTCTACCAATACCATCACATCAATTTCGGCTACAGCACATTGCCGATGTTCTGTCAAACGGCCCACGAGCAATCTCTGGAGTCGCTCAAAGAAACCCCCCACTATACATACCCTGACAACTTAGGTTACGACGGCCAATTCTATGCCCAACTCGCCCTCGACCCCAAAGCCAATAGTCCTGAAATTCAGCGAGCGCTAGACAACTACAGCTATCGAGCTCGACGTATTCTCTTTTCATGGACAGCCTGGGCTCTCGGAATTGGCGACCCCTATTGGATCATTCAAGCCTACAGTATCCAAAATGCGCTTTTCTGGTTCCTGACCGCAATTCTACTACTCAAATGGCTACCACCCAATAGCTGGCAAAACACGCTACGCTTTCTATCGTGCATTTCCACAGCCGGTCTCGTTTACAGCTTCAACAGAGCTCTCCTAGATGGCCCTAGCTTGTTTCTAATCGTTTTAGGAATCTGGCTCATTGAAGCCAACCGGTCCTGGTTGGGCACCGCTATTCTAGGACTGGCTGGATTGGGTAAGGAGGCCAATTTACTCGCCATAACCGCCTTATGGAAACCTGGCTCCAATGATGCCAAAGCGAAAATACGTTTCGCTTTGCAGGCAATTCTCGCCATCCTTCCGTTGCTGCTTTGGTTTAGCTACATCCTCAATTCGGATACCGGCGGGCAATCGAAAACGATCGGAATCAACAATTTTACCCTCCCGTTCGTAGGATACTTCTCTGCCGTTTTAGAAGTTCTGAGAAAAGGAGGCGACACGGGATTCCCAGCGAAAACCTTTATACAGTTCGCAATGCTTGCCAGTCTACTGATTCAAGCGGCCTACTTGTTTCTTCGCCCAAAGCCGAACCGCGCTTGGTGGAGAGTCGGCGTTACATTCGCAGTTCTCATGCTCGTGCTAGGCGACGCCGTCTGGAAAGGCGTCGAAGCGGCTCCTAGCGTTCTCTTGCCAATGACCTTCGCGTTCAACCTGCTCTTCTCGCGTAAAACGGCGCTACTACCGATCCTCATTTTCGCGAATTCCCTTTCTATCGTCGGCCTTTCTTCCATGCAAACGCACATGGTAACGGAACAGTTCGAACTAAAAGGGCAATCAACGCTTGTATACGATTCAGCAACGAATGAATACGAAACCCTCCTATTCCAAAACGGTTGGTATATATATGAAGGCGATAAAAAGCGCTACTGGAGATGGTCCAGCGGCTATGGTGAAATGAGCTTTCGGATCCCCGGCGACCGAGACGTCAACACCGCTTTTTCATTCATCCTTAAAACCATCGAGCCAAGAGAACTAACCCTCGAAGTAAACGGAGAAACCGTCTGGCAATTTCAAAGTCCTGGCGGCTACAGCAAGATCCAATCTGCATCGTTTATCCTGAAGGCAGGTGAAAATGTTTTGAAAATCTATAGCCCGCAACCGACCTCTCGCGTTGGAGCAGATCCTCGTTCCCTCAATTTCGCTCTCTACAATTACAAAATCGACCTTATCTCTGCAGTTTCGAACTAAGAACCGTCTCCAAGCAAAGCCGCCAAATCAACCCCTAGTCGACGTATTTCACGCAAACCTAGAGACTGATGTCGCTTGGCAAGTCGCCTACCCGATTCATCCAAAACTAAGGGGCAATGATAATAGCTTGGCGCTTCGCACCCGAGCGACCGATACAGCAAAATCTGACGAGCCGTCGATAAAAGCAGATCCTCCCCGCGAACCACCTCCGTAATACCCATCGCGATATCATCAGCCACAACGGCTAACTCATAAGAAGGAATCCCATCCTTTCGCCACACAAGAAAATCTCCAAAATCACGCCCCGCACCAAATCGCTGAATTCCTAAGTTTTCATCGACGAACTCGATCGTTTCGCCATCCGGAACTCTAAACCGCCAATTAACGGCTTCAGCCGATTCCTCCGAATCGAAATCCGGACTCCAATCGCGACAGATTCCTGGATATATCAATTCCCCACCCGACTCGTGAGGAGCGGTTACCGCAACCTGAACGTCTTTTCGCGAACACCGACAAGGGAAAATGCTCCCACTCGCCCGCAGGGATTTCCAAACTTTTCGAAAAACCTCCCCTCGGTCGCTCTGTGTATACGGTCCGCAAGCTCCTCCAACGTCCGGTCCTTCCTCCCAGTCCAAGCCAGCCCAGCGTAAATCCTCGATCAACGCTCCCGTAAACTCCTCTTTACAGCGCTCACGGTCCAAATCCTCTACACGTAGCAACAACGTTCCTTCAGCTTCTCTTGCTCGTTCCTGCGCTTTGAGAAACGTTTTTGCATGCCCCAGATGCATAAAGCCAGTCGGGGTCGGAGCGATCCTACCCCTATACCCAGTTTCTTTTTTCGCTCCTATCTTTGTCATCACCGTTTCTATTCCATTCCGAATCGAATCCCACAAAACAGCGACGCTGCATCAACGGGAAGAAAAAACGAATCGGATAGATTCAAATTCTTCGGATACTTGAAGCTTCATTGGCGACAACGGAGCCATCCTTAATTGCCGCGGCTCGCCGAGGCATCCTAGCGAAGCGATGACTTTTCATGTAGTCAGTCGACTCCAACCGCGCATACGTATCGATTTCGAACCAAATAAGTCGAAGCTTGCTCCGCTGCCAAATTGTAGGAGCGGGTTTACCCCGCGATAATGCGGGTCTATACTATAAAAATGAAAAATCGCGGTCCACGCTTAGCGAGATTGCTCCTACACTAACCTATTTAACGGTCTCTAATTCACCTTTGTTAAGCAGGAAAAGAGGTAGAAAATTACGGAATTAAAATCACCAGGGAATGCCACCTACTCGTTGATTTCAATTTTACTGCCCTATCTGGACCTTCCTTCGCGTCTTTGCGCCTTTACGTGAGTCAAAATCATCTACGATTACACCTACTCCGCTCGGATTCGTCGGATCGTCCAAAGAATTCCGCATAGGGTCACGCCTGGCCAAATAACAAGCAAGGGTTGCTGCAGGAGGTGCTTTTGATGCTTGTGCAAGAGCGTACCGAGCTCCGCCCAGTTAGGATCGCCTGCAAGGCCAAGAAAGGTCAACGCGCTAAGTTCCAGTATCGCGATTGCAAATACGAGCTTCCATATCTCGACCAATTGCGGACGAATATTCGGCATTAGGCTGAAAAAGAAAAGATGACGCCTACCGCCACCGATCGCCCGACTCGCTTCCACATGCATTGCGGCATTCTGCTCGATCCACAGCACTCGCAATTGCCGAAACGCCAACGGAACCCCTGCAATCGCGATCGCGATCGACAGTGTCGAGGGAGAACGATCCATAAAAATCATAAAAAGCAGTCCTAAAAACATCACCGGAACGGCAATGCCCAGAGACACCATCGCCAATATCAATTTCGAAACACTGGCTCCACCCTTTCGCTCCACCGTCAGCAGACCACTCGACACCAACAAAGTCCCGAGACTCGCCAACAATGAGTAGCTAATCGTATTCGCCGAACCACGCCAAACGCGACTCGTAACGTCCTGTCCTAATTCGTCGACACCGAATAAATGAGCCCAACTGAACCCTCCTTCGGCTCGCTCCAAAAAGAGCTGCCCGTAAGGATCGAACGGCGTGAGCGCGAACCCAAGCATACAGAAAACCAAAAGCCCGATCGGTCCCCCATTGCGCTTCAGAGCCTGAATCACCCCTTGCCCCCTTCCTTCGATTCACTGACCACATCCAGCCAACGCGCAATGATGTCCGAAAGGAATGCGACGCCAAAGACGAGCATTATCAACATGAGCAAAAGGTACTGAGCGACAAATAAGTCGCGATCGATAATAGCCGTTAGCACGTAACGCCCAATTCCCGGCCACGAAAAAACCGTCTCCGTTAGAAAGGCCCCGCCAAGCAATGCTCCGATCGATGTCCCGATCACCGTAATCACCGGAGCTCCCGCTACTCGTGTCAAATGTCTGAAAACGATTCGAATCGGCCCGAATCCCCTGGCTCTCAAAGCAGTATACAAGGCGTTCACCTCTGGCTCGTTCAATCGAGCATACAGAACCGAGGATACATTCGCTGCTGGGAAAACCGCCAGGCACAGAGCGGGCAAAGTCAGATAGCGAACCGTCATCCCCAGCGCTCCGCCATCCATTGCGAGCAAACTATCAATCAGCAAGAAACCCGTACGATCCGGAGGCGGAATTGCCGCAAGATCGAAACGCCCCCCCAAAGGAAATATCCCCAACCATAGCGATCCCACCACGAGGGCCAACAATCCGATCCAAAAGATGGGGACAGTAAGACCGATCGTACCAAAAGACATCGCAATACTCTTACTCCATCTATTCGGACTGACTCTGGCGAACAAGGCCGCGCTCGAACCAAAGAGAATCCCGAGAACCATCGCGATCAAACTAAGCTCCAGCGTCGCTGGAAAGAACAGCTTCACATCATCCGTCGCCAAGCGTCCCGTTTGTAAACTACGTTCCCAATTGCCAGTCAGAAATTTTCGGTGAAAAAGCCCGTATTGATACAACCACGACCGATTCAAGCCCATCCGCTCGCGTTCTATCGCAATTTGTTCGGGATCCGGAAATTTCTCGAACTTCAGTTCGATCGGATCTTCCGGAATCGCCTTCATCGCAAGAAACAATGCTCCGCTCGCCATCAAATAAACGGCGATTAAGTAAATGCATTTTCCTAGTATGAATTTTGCCAAAAGAAATTCGTTTAAACGTTAGGTCTTTTTCGATCGCCCCCATAGGGTCGCAACTCGTAGGGCCGGGGTTTGCGCCGCGCCGCGAAAGAAGATCGTTTCCCAACTACACGGCATGGCGCAAGCGCCGGCCCTACATGGGTTAACGCTTCTTCGCTCACCCTCATTCCTTCTGCTTCGATTTTTTAATCGAAGCCAGTCTCAATTCGCCTATTTTCTGAAGTTCGAAGCCTACGTATCCGGATCGCATGACAACAATATTGTCCCCATGGACCAATGGAAGAATCGGTAAGTCTTTTCTCCACAATTTCAATGCGTCTCCGTAAATCGCATCGCGCTTCTCGATATCCGTCTCCAATCGACCCGCAAGCAGCAGGCGATCCATCTCGTCATTCCGGTAGAAACTATAGTTCGTAGCCGTCCCTTTTTCAGCAGCCCAGCTTGCGAAAAGGACACTCAAGAAATTGTCCGCATCCCCATTATCGCCCATCCAACCGATCAATCCCGCTTGGAAGTCTCCATTCCTCAAATTGTTCAAATGAGCTTTGAAATCACTCGAAACCACCTTGGTCGGAATGCCAACCGCTTCGAGTTGTCCCTTTATAAACGTGGCAATTGTTACCGGATCTGGAAAGTACTGTCGCGGAGCATTCATCACTTGAATCTCGAGAGGTTCAGTGAACCATTCAGGATGAGCTGCCACGATCGCCCGCGCTTTTTCGACATTTAGCGGTATCCCGTCTTCACGATCAGGATATCCCAGAAAGCCCTTCGGCATCGGATAGTTCGCCGACCTTCCAGCTCCTTTGAGGGCCACCTTAGCCAATGTCTCGCGATCGATAGCCAGAGCAACCGCTTCCCTCAACTCGCGATTTGCCATGCGTTCGTTGTCCATATTAAACGCTAAGTAGCCAACATTAAGCCCCGCCTCTTGATACACTTGAATCTTCGGGTCATCCGCCAGAGCAGCCAGTTCCGCTGGTTGCAATCCATCCATAGCCTGAATTTCGCCTTTCTTCAGTTTCAACAAGCGAACCGTACTATCAGGCACAACCGTCATCGCAATTCGCTTAAACTCCGGCGCTTCACCCCAGTAATCGTCGTTGCGCTCCAGCATAATCACTTGATTAGGGCGCCAATCCAAAAACTTATAGGGCCCCGTCCCAACGGGATGACGTTGAAATTCCGATCCATGTGTTTCCAAAGACGCTGGACTCAGCAACGATGCGGGGAAGACTGCTAAGGAGTGAAGCAATGACGCATTCGGTTTGGAGAGCTTGAATTCCAATTCCATTTCCCCGACGGCATTCACTTCCTCAATATCCTGATACAAATATTTCCAATAGGAAAACGAAGCCTCCTTCAAATGTCCTGGGTGCTCAGGATCCATTTGACGCCGAAACGAGAAAAGAGCGGTCTCCGCATTCAACGGCGTGCCGTCATGAAACCGTACATTTGGGCGAAGCGTAAAACTATAGGTTTTTCCATCCTCGGAAACCGAATACGACTCCGCCAAACATTCTTCGATTTCCAAAGTGCCGCTTTTGAAACGTACCAGACCCTCGCAAATCTGAGTCAAGGTATTGACCGATTCGCCATCGTCCACATCCGCCGGGTCAAGTTTCTGAGCATCGCTGCCTCGCGCAAACACGAACACGTCCGAACGCTCCGAATCGCCTCCTCCTGAACACCCCACTAGAAGCGCCAAAGCAAACAAACCGAACATGGAAAGCAAACCTCTGTTTAGCCAGTCAATCAGGCGCATGCTAAGAATTCGATTCATAGTTGCGACAATGAGCCTTCGCCTTCCGAGAGCAAGAATCGATCCCGAGGAATCGACTCTCCCAATCCCTATCTAAACAAACTTGGATCAACGCCTAAGCAGCCTTTTAGGTTCTCGCGGTACTCTGGCGAACGAAATGTCTTGAGACGACGAGCAATGCGCCGACGAAGTCCAGCCTCATCGATTCGCTCCTCCATCCCTTCGTTGATCGCCTTCTTAAGAAATCCCTCCAAGTATTCTTGGTGGCGCTCCCAGAGCTGAATATCAACTTTCTGCTTTGCATCTAAGCGTTCTTTATACCAATCGCTCGTCTCGAATGTATCCAGAGAGAACATCGCTCTAAATGCCGGATCCGTATACTTCATGCCTTCGTATTCGCCATAGGCCATCACATTTAGGAGAGCCTTAAGCGGAGGACAAGCCGCATCGATTGATCCGTCCTTGAAGTAGTTCAATGCAACACGACGCTGCGTTTCGACAATATTGCGAATTCCGTCGACGAATGTATCCAAGTCTTGCAACTCAGGACGCAAGATTTCCTCTGGAAATACAGAACGTGGATTACTGAAGATTCTACCGCCGAATTCCTGAATGAAATCGCTCGTGATTCGATAACCCAAACGCGATGCCTGAATCATTTCGCCCTCGTATTCGAAATCTTCGCACGCTTCCAAGTATCCCTTTTCAAGCATATATTCAGCCTTGCGCTCCTCAGGCCGCATCCGACTCCACAATTCCGGAATCAACAGGCTAATATCGTGATCGCAACGAAACTTCGGCCCTATACAACCTGCCGACGACGTGAAACACTGATATCCGGTCGCTAAATAGGAAACGAGCGCATTGTTCAAATCCACGATCGGAAGCAGCATATTAAATGGCCCCTTCGTCAATGCGCCTTCCGAACCCGCTCCTGTTGTCGAAGGCGACTTGCCCGTCAAGCTAGCCGTAAAATCCATCAGCAATTCAGGCAACTCCTGATAATGAATAGGGTTGTAGACCGCCAAAGCGCGAACGCCTTCCGACGGTGGATTGTTCCGCCGACCAGGCAGAACTGCGTTTACAGGAAACGGCGGAGTTCTCCCTTGCGGTAGACGACGGTACAGACGTGCTCCTACTTTCGCAATATAGGTACTGCGCCCATCCTCCATATCCAATCGATTCTGAAGGTATCGCGGATTCTTGGACGGCGATCCATCCACGATCCGAGGCTCGGATGACGAAACAGCGTAATCCGGATTCTCAGCGCGATTGAAATCGCGAATCGTCTTCTGCATCGGCTCAGTGAAATTGCCGAACCGAATCGCGTCCTTTTCCATGCTCTGCGTATACTCGCGAGTCAGTGGCTCGAAGTTTGAGAAGAACAAGCTATTGCGTGAAAAATCTTTCTCAGTCGTCTTGTCATAACCACGATGGATCGCGTCATCCGGGCGCTGAAAAAGCCGGTACTCGCAATTGAGGATAAACTTGAGCGAGCGCTCGGTGTCCATTCCTATATTGAGGCCTTTAACAAGCGAAGCCGGTACAACCACCGATGAGGAGATATCATCTTCAGTTTGAATCTTTGCCGCAGGAGAGAAGTCCTTTCGCAAACTGAAAACGCGCCACGAACCGTCTTCGGCAAATCCGACTCGCAAGTACTGACTGATCAATTTCTGATCACGGTACTTCAACTCGTTACCGGGTTTGCCATTGACCACATCCACGCTAAACCGATCACGCCAACCTTCGCCCCAATCGAGCTTGAAGAATCGCTTAACGACAAGAACGATATCGATCACGTATCCAGGAATAGATTTCAACCAGTCATTATACTCATCGCTATAGGAAGGCGACACCGAGAGCAGCTTGATAACCGATCCGAGCGAACGCGTATCGCCGAGAATCGGACGCTCATCCTTGCTATTCAAAGACGGATCTCTGAAGCGCGATCCAAACTCCTTGCCAACGACCTCTTCTACGAGATCGAAGTCCCCCTTAATATCCGCCGTGAACACTGGCCCCGCGACAATAGCATCGGCAAGCGACTTAGAAATCTCAGACTTTCCTCCGCCCGAAACCGTACAAGGCTTATGGCAGTACGTACCCACAGCGCCGGTACCAATCAAGCGCCAACGACGTCCGACCATAGGTCTCACCATCTCGACCTTATAACCCGAGGGAAGGATGTAAGTGACATCCGGCTGGAGCTGCAGCGTCCGCTGCGTTCCGTCCTTCTCCCAATGGATCGTCTGATCGTGCAGTTGAATATTTGAACGACTCGGAAGATAATGAATATTCGAATACTTCTTATCGATCGCGTATCCATCCTCCTGAACGTCAATCTCTCCTTTCAAAGCCTCAACGGTCTCCTCGAAAGTGTGATCCACTTCTTGGATATACTCGCTCAAATGAAATTCCTCGCCGAGGTCATAGCTAGCGAACGAAATAGCGCCGCCCGCATGCTCTTCCTCTACGTTACCCAAAAGATTCGCGGAATAGGAAATCTGAGTTTTCACCTCCTTCTTGCAGTAGCCGTAATAGTTATCCGCAATAAGAGTGACTACCACGCCACTGCTGTCGCGCGAAGTGACCTTGAAAGCACCGCCATCATTGTAACGTTCATCGGCGGATTCCCAACACATGCCGTCTTGCTTCTGACGATCCGTAGCGTCCGCGACATTTGGCAGACCCAGTTCCTTTTTCGTAAACGTCACCAAATGAGGCGCAAGAATGACGCAGCCAGTATGACCTGACCAACGCTTCATATCCAATCCGCTGTCATTTTCAGATAAGTAGGGATCGCCTGCATTACCGAAAATACTTTCCACGAAATCCAAATTACTTGTCAGATTTCCAGGGGCGAAAAAGCGAACTTCCATTCGCTTCTCCTCAGTGAGGCCTTGCACTCCTGGCTGTACGATCGGTCGCAGCATTAGCGAAACAAACAAAGCCGCCTTTTCTTCCTGCGTCGACGTGAACGGCACTTCCAAGAGATCTTCCGGAGGATTCAGCGCCCTTTCGAGCAACTTAGCGAATACTGGAAGCGGTACGGACTTCTTGTCCGCGGGAATCGGCAAACCGCCTTCCGCGACATGAAATACGCCCTTGGTCGTTCTGCGATCGCTAGAAGGGTTGTTCAAGACGCCCTGCTTCACCCGATAGCTGCTCACGATATTCGATTCGAACGAATCGGCATCTGGAGCCAGCGACAACGCTCGAGCGAGTCCATGGCGCTCCAAAATGAGGGAATCGGTCGGCACCCACTTCCGATTCTCTACGTCCAATCCAGCGAAAAGGCGCGTCACGTAATCCTGGATTCGCTGATCCACAGGGCAAAGGTGTTCGCGAAGGAGCCGGTTTTTCTCAGCTACGCTCTGCAAGAGCGAACTGCCTATCTGAAGAAAAGGATAGTCCTTCTCATCGCCAAAAATCGGGTATCCCTTCGAGCGAAGCTTGATATTCAAGTATTCTACCAATGCCTCTTCGTCATACGAATTTTCGCCCGTCTCCAGGTCGAATCCAATGCGTGTTTTTAAGTCAGTCCAATCGTTGTCCATAGCTAATTTTAAAAATGAATTTTGGCAAGTTAACGCCATAACGATTGAATGCCGCTCGCCATTCAAGCCAGAACCGAAGCGGCGCCGAAAATCAGGGACTTTCCGTTTTGCCTGGAGGAAGGGCTGCCTGTTCCAGGCAACCGTTGTGGCTAAAAAAAATAGGCGACCAATTCCGCCTGAGCTCGATTGCCCTAACCCGCGCCAACAATCGTCGGCATTTTCGGTACTGCGTTCAGCAAGCGCTGTGTATAAGGATGCTGAGGTGATCGATAAAGAGCATCGGTCGGTCCTTGTTCGACGATTTCGCCCAACTCCATCACCAAGGCCTCCTGGCAAATGTGCTCCACTACCGCCAGATCGTGAGCGATAAAGAGATAAGTGATTCCCAACTCGTCTTGAATATCCTGCAAAAGGTTAACGATTTGAGCCTGCACGCTAACGTCGAGGGCACTCACGCATTCGTCGCAAATGATAAACTCAGGACTCGAGCTCAATGCTCGGGCGATGCAGATACGCTGTCTCTGTCCCCCGCTAAACTGATGCGGGTATCGGTTCATCGCATCTGCTGGCAAGCCCACCTTTTCCAATAAATCCGCCACCCGCTCTAGACGTTGCGTCTTCGACATCTCCTTCGCGTGCACCATTAGCGGCTCTGCCACGATCGAAGCAATTGTCAGACGCGGATTCATCGATGCGTAGGGGTCCTGAAAAATCGTTTGGATTTTCTTTCGATAAGGCATGAAATCGCGATCGCTCAGCGACGATATCTCCTGCCCATCATAACTAATCGATCCGGCTGCCATTGGCGCCAACCTCAAAATCGACTTACCAATCGTACTCTTGCCACTGCCGCTCTCACCGACCAACCCCATCGTAGTACCGCGAGCGACTTTGAACGACACCCCCTTCACCGCATGCACATACTCCACATGCTTGAAAAACGACCCACGCTGAGCCTCATAAGTGACCTTCAAGTCCCGCACCTCCAACAAAGGCGCTTCAATTAAATCCATTTCACCATTCATACTTCATCCTTAAACCCTTCACCCTTCACCCTTCACCCTTAAACACCGCAACCTTCTAGACTCGCATAGTCCACAACGGGCAAGCGTTTCAGTTTCGCCCCCATCTTCGGGATACACTTAATTAGAGCCTTCGTATACGGATGCTGTGGTTTCGCCAATACCGACTCAGCCGGTCCCGACTCCACGATCTCGCCGCGAAACATGACCGCAATATCGTCCGCAAACTCGTCCACGATCCCGAAATTGTGAGTGATTAGAATGATCGACATATTCAGCTTCGTCCGCAGCTCCTTGAGTAAATCGATTATCTGAGCCTCTATGGTCACATCCAAAGCCGTCGTTGGTTCGTCCGCCACCAAAATTCGCGGTCTACAAGCCAAAGCGATCGCGATCATCACGCGCTGCTTCATTCCCCCGCTCATTTGATGCGGATAGTCCTTCGCTCGCTTCTCCGGCTCGCGAATCCCCACCTGATCAAGCAAAGAAACCACCTCCGCCCAAACATCCGGCACGTCCGTACGGTGATACTTAATCGCCTCCGCAATCTGATTCCCCACCGTATAGTAAGGATTCAAGGACGTCCCTGGCTCCTGAAAAATGTAAGCGATCTTCTTGCCTCTAACCGCCCGCATCTCCTTCGCTGACAAATCAAAGAGGTTTTTCCCATCAAGCGTCGCCTTTCCCGACACTCGACAAAGCGGCTCAGGCGGCAACAACTTCGTTAAAGCCATCGAAGTCACGCTCTTACCGCTACCGCTCTCCCCTACGATTGCCAAAGTCTTGCCCTCTTCCAAATGGAACGAGATGCCCTTAACCGCCTCATTCACGCCATCGCGCGAATGAAAAGAAACTTTGAGATCGTTAACGTCGAGAAGCATAGGGTCAGCCTCACTGTGAGAACTTTCCAGCCTCAGCCAAGAGTAAAAACGACCAACCGCCACCCTCTCAAACACATTCCATCTCTCGAATCATCCTAGGCGCAATCTATACAATAAACTTAATCACGTGATTGAGTTTAATGTACCAGTCTAGGAACGATCACGATACACTCATACAGCGAGACCATTCTCAATTTCCTCTGCCCGTGAAATTTTCCTTGATCGAGCCCGTGAAATCCACTTCTTTTCCCACCCTTCATCAACTAAATGCCCAGGTGGTGGAATTGGTAGACACGCATGACTCAGAATCATGTGCCGCGAGGTGTGGGGGTTCGAGTCCCCCCCTGGGCACCAAAAAAATAAAGACCGCTTTATGCGGTCTTTTTTTGTGTCCAGCGGGGGACGAGAACGAAGTTCGACGAAGCGATATAAGGAGCGGAGATGGGGTAACGCGCAGCGTTAGTCCGAAGGACTTTGAGCGTTCTAGCTCAAACCCAATCCCCCCTGGGCATCAATTTAATTCCCAAGTAGCTATTCATCAGCTACTTGAGAATGATCCGAAATAGTTCATACAGAATTCACACAAAATCATAGTCCAAACTCAGTTTTAGCACCTCGGCCAGCAGCACATGCCGCCAGCGTCCAAATTCACAACAGTCAGCCGGTTTGATCGAAGACTCTAAGATAGGTATTCAGATCAACAGACACGGTTCACTTCAATCCCCAGCAAGCTGCCGAGTTTCTCGATTTTGTCGCCGATATGCCCTACGCCGATCGCGCAGTGATGGGCCGGAGCTCCTTTGGACCAAGCGTTCATAAACCCCTTGGCTCCGAGGTTAAATCGATAACGACTGTTCGTATTGCCGATCTGCATGATCGGTCCTTCGACCGATTCTCCTTCAGCTACTTGCAGCACCACCGAACCGTCCCTACGCTGTACCACCGATAGCAAGGTCACTGGCCCGTGCTGAACCGTCATCTGAATTGAGAGCCCCTTGCCCGGTTTCCCATGATAAACCGATAAGGGCACCAAACTAACCTCTCCTTCCGCTATCGCGAAATGAGCCGGACCGTCATGGCCAAGATAGACCACGTCATCCACAAAGTCCGAGAGGTAGAATTCGGAAAATGAGCCACCTACTCCAAACAAATCCATGATCTTCATGGCCTGCACGTTCTTCACCTCGCACTCGCCCGCTACCGGAATATTACGCCCCGTCAATAAAGTGTTTCCAGCGATGACCGAGGTGACGATATTTTCGTATTCACCCGAACCTTCGTAATAGTAAGCCATGGAGCCGAGTCGGTGTTTCGCCACCAGCTTATCGAGCGCCACTGAGGTCTTGGCTGCTCGCTCCAGTTCGGCTTGTTCGCACTCTGCGGAAACATCGTACCTTTCCTCAAACTCGCCAAGCTTCGTTGCGACTTCCTCGTCGGTCACCGCTTGACGCAAATCGAAGAGATCGCACATTTCCAGGATTTCGAAGTGGTTCCCAAAGACCGACG
>Ga0302122_10000926_pt1 | contig 18369 bp, 10 predicted proteins | sample CB21_SCM_MG_FD_203115 | JGI IMG/M metagenome (GOLD analysis project Ga0302122, IMG submission 203115) | Marine microbial communities from Western Arctic Ocean, Canada - CB21_SCM | ecosystem: Environmental > Aquatic > Marine > Oceanic | place: Canada: Western Arctic Ocean | collected 2017-09-28
GCACCGCGCGAGCGCGTCGGACGTCTCCTCGATCTGGGCCTCGAGCCCGAGCGCGGCGCCAGCGCCCGCGGCGCCGCGCAGCCGCGGCGCCGCGGCGGCGGCGGCGCTGCAGATCTGCGCGAGCTCGCGGACCGCGTCCGCGCCGTCCACGGCGTGCTCCGCGCAAAAGTCGCGTGCGACGCGCGCGGCGTCGTCGCCGCGGTCGAAGCGGAGCGCCACCGTCCGCTTCGGCGCTTCGCCCGGCTTGTTGCCGACCAGCGGCACGTAGACGACGCAGTCGGATCGCCGGACGGGGCGCCGCGTCATCGCCTCCACGCTCGCGCGGCCCTGGGCCCGCGGGGTCACCGCCGCGCCGTCGAGCTCCTCCAGGACGGCCCCGCCCGTCACCCGCGTCTTCCCAAAGGGGTTGCCCCTCAAGTCCAGCACCGTCAGCGACGCGAGCGGCAGCTCACCTTCGGTCAGGTCGCAGGCCAGGTCGTTGGCGCTCAAATCCAGCACACGGAGGCCGCGCAGCATTTCCAGCCCGCGGACGTCCCTCAGCCGGTTCCGCGCGAGGTCCAGCACCGCGAGGCGGGGCGCCAGCGCGGCCAGCGCCTCAGCGCAATCGAGCGTCTCCAGGCGGTTGTCGCGGAGGTGCAGCTCGCACAGCGTGCCGGCCAGCGCGTCGAGGGGGCAGAGCGCGGCGAGGCGCAGCCGCGCCAGGCGCAGGGTCTTGACCTTATGCAGCTCCTCCGGTTCGACGGCGAGCGTGCGGCAGACCAGGCCCAGCGTCAGCCGTTGGCTCGGGGGCGGCGACGTCATGGCAGCCTTCGTTTTGTTGACGCTGTCGTGCTAGAGGTTCCCGCCTCAATTAAGGACAGGAGCTCGGTCGCCAGACTATAATATAAGGGTGATTCAGTTACTCGTCTTCGTTTTTGCCGCAGGCGGGCGCACAACTTTTACAAATCGGTATCTAGGTACCATGTATAGGAGGCCTTATAGGGGGTCATATAATTTATCTTACTTACTCACATGAACTACTGTATAGGGGGCCGCGCGCGAGGCAAATGTTCACTTAGAGTATTAGGGCAAGGGCAAGAGGAGGGGTACTCTAGTGGGATATACTGACATTATGACATCTGCCCCGGCCGGCCGCGTCGGCGCGGCGACTCCGAGGAGGGAATAAATAAATAAATTACAAATAGAGGACGGAGGACGCAAAGGCCCACATCGCCGCGCTGCGGTCTTCATTAAAAAACTTACCAGCATATAGATAAACTACACAAATTTAGGACGGACTCGGTCCGTCACTCGGAGGACGTCGGCCGGTGAAATTTTACGGCACCGGCGAGGGGCGCCGGGGTCCCTACTGAAATTTACGCGAAGGTGGCCTAGAGGAAGTAGTCGGGCATGCGCTGGTTGAGCTCGGCTTTGTCGCCCTGGTCGGGCGAGGCCTCGTACATGACGAAGTCCGGCCGCGCCTCGATGCTGTCCCCGACCTCCATGATGGCCGCCATGTTGCCGCAGCGGTAGCAGTAGTTGGGCGCGCTGAAGACGGTGACGCACGTGTTGGGGTGCGTCCAGGAGTAGCCCTCCATGACGAGCTGGTGCGCGCGGACGATGAACTTGAAGTCGTTCGTGGCCAGGAACTGCTCCGTGATATCCGCGCCGAAGGTGTAGCCCGCGCCCCGGGGGGAGATGCCCCAGCCGCACCGCTCGTCCGGGTCCGACCAGACCAGGTCGCACATGGGGCCCTCGTGGGGGATCTCCTGGAAGCGGTTCAGCTGCTGCACGTGGTCCACCGTGTCCAGGCTGGGAGACAAACCGGCGTGGGGACAGAAGACCCGGTTCTCGACCGCCGCCGAGAGGGGCAGCGTGTCGAAGAGCTGCGTGAAGGCCTGCCAGACGCGCGCGTCCCCGTACTTGCGCAGGCACTCGTCATAGAACCCGTAGACCTGGGTGATCTGCCGGCTCTCGTGGTTGCCGCGGATCATCGTCACGCGCCGCGGGTACCGCGCCTTCAATAAGACCATGAGCGAGGCGCACTCCAGGCTGTAGTGGCCCCGGTCCACGTAGTCCCCCAGGAACAAATAATTCGTGTGCGGCGGCCGCCCGGCGATGTGGAAGAGCTCCAGCAGGTCGTAGAACTGGCCGTGGATGTCGCCCACGACGACGACCGGCGCGGTCACGTGCTGCATGTTGGTCTCGCGCTTCAAAATCTCCTTCACGTGCTCGCAGACGCCCGTGACCTCCTTCTCCGACAGCGTCTCCTTGCGGAAGACGCGCTCGAGGAGCGCGTCGATGTCCGTCACGGAGACGGCCATGGCGCCGTTGCTCGGGCCGCGCCGGGCGCGGGAGGATCGGGGCTCGACGCCAGGCCCGTCGCGCCGCAGCGCTCGTTCAATGCGGGAACGCGTAGGACGCTCGCTTTAGCAGCCGCCCCGCGGTTTCAAAACCCGTGCAGGTTTTTTCCTTCGCCGCGGGCCGAGCCAGTCCTCCGGGCCCGGGCGAGCCCTCGGGCCTTATGCCGCCGCACCGAGCGGAAAACTATCCGCGGCGCGCATCGGGCGCATCGGAGATAGGCCGCGTCGCGGGCAGCCGGCATGGAGCGGCGGAGCCCCTACCACGTCAAGCTGAGCGGCGAGGCGACGCGCAAGGTCAAGCGCAACATGGTCAAGCGCTGGCAGAACCGCCTCGTCAAGCAGCGGCCGGGCGACATCCTCGACAGCCACGCACCGCTCGGCGTCCGAACTCGCACCCCTCGACACAGGCGAGACACACCAAAGCCCCGCAGGTCGTCGTGCCCCTCCAGCCCGAGGAGAGCCCGGAGAAGGTCGACGTGTCCGTGAACGGGGGCTGGAAGGTTTTTGTAGTTGTCCTGACCTGGGTCCTCGTGGGCGCGTCGGTGTACTGGTACCTGAACGAGTGGACCTTCGCGGCCGCGGTCTACTACACGGTGAACGCCGGCTTCAGCATCGGCTTCGGGGCCCTGAGCGAGGCCTCCGAACTGTCCATGATCTGGAGCGTGGTCATGATCGCCACGGGCGCCACGGCCGCGGCCGCGGCCCTGGGGTACTACGTGGAGAGCTGGTTCCAGCACCTGGACAAGCTCGACGAGAACGCGACGTCGGCGAGCATGACCCTTATTGGAGTAATGCGCGGCGACCAGATCGAGGACGTGGACGGCGACGGCAAGGCGGACTGCTGGGACGTCCTAGATAAGCTGTGGCACGAGAGCTGCGGCAAGCACCTCACGTTCACGCGGAAGGCGCTGCTGGGCATGGCCGTGTGGGTCGGCGTGGGCGTCGTGTTCGGCATGGTCGACCAGGGCTGGGGGTTTGTTCGTAGCTTATACTTCAGCGTGGCGGCAATGTCCACGGCCGGCTTGCAGGCCCCGAACATCCGGGGCGACGGTAGTGGATTAGGCGACGACTTCAGTGCCTACTTCGTGGCCTTGTTCTGCCTACTGGGCGTGCCGTTGTTTGGGGTGGCCATGGGCTTGATCGCCAACATTTTCGTGGACTCCCTGGTCCAGGCCCGGGTCTCGCTCCAGCAGGATCTGTCTGATGAGGAGTTCAACCGCGTGGCCGGTTTGTCAATTGACGACGGCACGGTGCAGTTCGGCGAGTTCTTCATCCTGGAACTCCTAAGGCGGGGCAAGGTGGACATGGACGGGGTGCACGCCATAAAAAGGGCCTACGACCAGATCGACGCCAACGGCGACGGCACGCTGAGCGCGCACGAGGTCCGGCGCTTCCACAAGATCTGCGCCCTGCGCCACAGGTACGCCCAGTTCCTCGCCTCCCAGAAGAAGATGCAGCACGATTTTGCTATTGCCGTCGTCATCGAGATGGACACGCGCGCTTTGGTGCAGAAGAGCCTCGAGCTCAAGTGGCTCGCGCCGGCCGCGGACGTGGTTCTGGACGTCGGGTCGGCCGAGGCCGTCTAGAGTTCCTAGGCTCCTAATTCACCCAGCACATTTCTGTGTTCGCGGTCCGGGGCGCACGGGGCGCGCCGCGCGGACCTGTCTCGAGTTGAACAGTATGTCCCCAAGTGACCACGCCACCTAGAGCGGACGCATCGAGGGTTTGCAGCTAGGGTTTGCGGCCCGACTCGAGTTGAATTCGAAAAGTCGAGAGGCAGCCCCCGACCCGGCACAAGGGTCCCGGACCCGCGAGCCACGCATCTATGCTCGCCCCGTCCGGGGGGAGCTCCCCCCCGCTGCTGCCGGGTTCTTGCAAAAACTGTTATTGCCAAGGCAGTCGCGGTGCGCAAATTTCGCGGCGGCCCGGCACGCGTCGCAGCCGCTCCACGGCAGCAGGTTTTTTCGTCGCGGCCGCGGCCGGGGGCAGCCCGCCACCGCGACCCGCAGCGGCACGGTACCGGCGCCGAGTGCTCGCCACCAGCAAGGAAAGGACCGCGCAAAAACATGGACGGGGACGCCCTCGAGAAGCTCCAGCTGAACGACCCCGTCGACGACGTCGAGGCCTGCGCGGACTCGACCTACGGGCGGTGGGACGTGTGCTTCGTCCTGGCGGCGCCGGACTGGCACCGGGACGTGCACGGGGACGGCGACGAGCACGAGGAGGGCGTCGCGCGCACGGCCCACTCCACATCCACGAGTTCGCTCGTCGAGCGCGTCTCGCACGAGACCGGGGGCGCGCTCCAGCACAAGCCCAAGGCGACGCTCAGTCTGGACGAGCTGTTACTACGGCTGACGGCGTCGGGCCTCGACCACTACTGCTACCGGAGCGTGCAGGGCGACGAGATCTACGTGAAGGTCCGGGCCAGCCTGGGCCGCTTGGAGCAGCACGCCGAGGCCACGCGGGCCCGGTTTAGATTACACGCCGGCGTCGTGGAGAGAAGAGCGAGAAAGGGCTTCCCGCGCCAGGGCATCAAGCCCATCCTGATCGGGGAGGAGTGCCGCGGCGTGCGCATGGCCCGGTGGCGGCCCTACGAGCACCTCTACGCCAAGTACGACCGGGCCCCCGATTTAAGTGGCGTCTACGATATCCCAGCGAGCGAGCGGGACACGGCCTGGCCCTTCTCGAGCATGCAGCGCGTCAAGCTGATCTGGGACCTGTTGCACGCGAAGAAGGCCGACGGGGGCTGCGAATTAGATGTGGCGACGCTGACCTACCACGGGGACGTTCTGGCCTTCCTGGCGTTGCACGACGCGAGCGAGCGGCACGACCTGCACCGGGCGTTCTGCTACATGTCCTGTCTGAAGCTGCCCCTGAAGCTGCCCCTGGACCGGTACGCGGCGTATTTCGGGGAGATGCACGGCCTACGGATGGCCTTCACGGCGCACGTGACGACGTGGTACTATCCCCTGAGCGTGGCCGGGTTAGCCGTGTTTTTGGAAAGGCGAGTGAAACAAGAAATGTCCACCCACGGCGTCATCGGGTACAGTATGATACTGGTCATCTGGTCCATCCTGGCGGTGGAGGACTGGGGCCAGCGCCAGGCGGTCATCTCCGTGAAGTGGGGCACGCGCGGGTTCGAGGAGCGGGAGAAGGCGCGGCCCCAGCACCGGGGCTACCTGGCGCGGAGCCCCGTGGACGGCCGGGACGAGATCTGGTACCCGCCGCGCGAGCGCCGGCGCAAGGCCTGGACCTCCACGGCCATCGTGTTCGGGATGGTCGTGGCCAACCTATTATTCCTCTACCTCGTGTTCTGGTGCAAGGCCGTGCAGCCCGGTTTTTTTGATGGCATCGACCACCAGCACTTTGTGCTGGCCACGGCCGTGGTGAACTCCGCGGGCATCATGTTCTTCAAGCAGGCCTTCACGGCCGTGGCCGAGTGGTGCACCATCCGGGAGAACTGGCGCACGGAGACGGAGCACCACGACGCCTTCACCCAAAAGTTGTTCTACTTCTTCCTTGTCAACTACTACGTGCCCCTCTTCTACCTGACCTTCATCCAGTACTACGCTAATCCTTGGGTCAGTCAAAGAGTGGCGCGGGGCTGTGCGAGTTCTAGTAGTAGCGAAAGTCCCGACCCGTTGATCGCGGCGCGGAACCCTTGTGATGATACGGTCGCGTCGCAAGTCCTGAAGGAGGTCTGGACTTCTTTGGCCATCATTCTGTCTACTGCTTTATCCGGGTCCTTCGTGGGCCGCCTGATCACGCCTTTGCTCAAGGAGACGCTGAGAAAAAGGCAGGAAGGGGGCATCCGCGTGCCCATGTCGGTACCGGAACTCCAATACATCCTCACGGAGTACGACGAATTGAAACATACGACCGTGGACTACATGCAGACCACGATCCAGTACGGTTATATTGTCCTCCTGAGCGCGGCCTTCCCGCTGGGGCCGTTCGTCGCTTTGGTGGTGAACAACGTGCAGGTCAGGACGGACTGCTACGCCTTTTGCCACCTGTACCGGCGGGTCATGCCGGCCTCCTGCGAGGACATCGGGGTCTTCGAGCAGTTCTTCCAGATGCTGAACGTGGCCGGGGTCATCACGAACGCGGCCATCAGCGTCTACGTCTCGCGGCCCTTCAACGGCCGGCACGGCTGGACGGATCACAACCGGCACAACCTCTTCATCGTGGCCGTGACGGCGGGCCTCAGCTTCTACGCCACGTGCCGCCTCTTGCTGGACGCCGTGCCCCCCTCGGTAGACATCCAGGTCAAGCGCCAGGCCTTCGTCGAGTCCAAGATCGTCGACCGCGACAAGGACTTCGACGTGCACGAGGACCTCCACGTGGCCTCCATCGACTACCGCGTGCACGCCATGGACGACGGCAAGTACCACACGGAGATGCTCATGTTCGACGAGGAGGACCACGTGGCCCCCGCGCTGGGGGCCCGGGGCGCGGCGTAGGCCCCCCCCCCCGTAATTCGCCTTGAGAAGTCCCGCACGGAGCCGGGGTCCCCGAGGGGCTTCCCGTAGGCAATCTTAGCCAGTTATAGAGGTGATACAGGGAAGGCTGTTTTATGAACCTGCCAGCGAAAAATTGATGCAGGGCTCCTCCAGAGCCTGGCACCAGCCATCTCGGCTCTGCAATGTGCTCGGCCTCTCGCACGCTAAACCCAGTTAATGAGCCTCTCCCTCGTCTGGAGGACGTAAGCTCGAGCGGTCGCCGTTTTTCCCGACGAACACGTCTAGATTAACCAAAACTGGCCACAATCTAGCGTGTCCGCTTGACAACCTCTCTAACTGACCACCTCCTATGCCGAGCCGTCCCCGCCGCCGCGGCGGCAACGCCCCGGCGGACGCCGCGCGCGGCCACGTGCCCGGCCCCGGGCCGGCGAAGCTCCCGGTGCTCGCCGACGACTTGGGCTTCCGCCTCGCGTCGACCGCTTCCGCCGCGGGCCTCACCTGCGGGCGGGTCGTCATGCGTCTGCTTATTGTGGTCGCGGTGCTGGTGGTCGCGTCCTTCGAGCACTCGCTGCTCCGGGAACAGCGCCTCGGGGTCGGCAACGTCGAGCTCGCGGAGAAGCTGGAGCACACCGTCGAGGCCGAGGCGCGGTACGCGCTGCGGGGCGCGGCGGCGGCCGCTCGGCCCGTCGTCGAGCGCGCCGGGGCCTTCGTCGAGCGGGTCGAGACCGAGGCGGCGCGCGACTTCGACGCCCTGCGGGCCCTTGCACGGCCGCTGCCCCCGCCCCCGGAGGTCCCGGAGGCGCCTCAGACCGACGTGCTGGCCGAGCGGTTCCAGGCGCCAGGCGCCAGTGAGCCCAGCGCCGCCGCGGCCGAGCGCTTGGCGGAGCAACCCCGCGCGAACCAGGGCGAAAATCACAGACATCGTTCGATGGCATCGCGGCTGGCACTCACTGGTTGATCCGCGCAGGCGTCACCGACGACGATTTCAAGTTCATCGTAGGCGCGCGCGCCGCGGCGGCCGAGGCCGCGCGAATGTCGACGCAAAAGGCGGAGGCCCTCCGAGCGGCGACGCAAAAGCGAGTGGAGGCCATCCGAGCGGCGAATAAGAAGGCGGAGGCCCTCCGAGCGGTGACGCAAAAGCGAGTGGAGGCCATCCGAGCGGCGAATAAGAAGGCGGAGGCCCTCCGAGCGGCGGCGCGAAAGGCCGAGGCGGAGCGCTACGCCGCCGAGATAGCCATCCGAGCGGCGGCGCGAAAGGCCGAGGCGGGGCGCTACGCCGCCGAGAAGGCCCGGCACGCCGCGACAAATCTCGCCGCGAAGGAGCGCGTGGCCGCCGCAGAAAAGGCGCGGTCTGCGCGAAGCACGGCCGCGGAGGCGGCGCGGTTGGAGCGCACGGCGGCCGCGGAGACGGCGCGGGCGGCGGCGGGCGCGGAGAGGGCGCGGGCGGTGCGGGAAGCGGCCGAGAAGGCCAAGGCCGAGACCAAGGCGCGAGCCGTCGCGGCGGCCAAGGCCGAGGCCGCGGCGGCCGCGGCGGCCGCACTCGAGGCGAAGTGCACTGCGCGTGACACGTGGCGATGGTCGACGTGTTCCCCGACGTGGCCGGCGCCGCCACCCGCGACGGCGAAGAATGTCAGAGGTCTTGGTCGTCCGACGCGCGCCGACAAGATCCTCGCGGCGTTCGACCGCGAGTATCCGGCAGAGTAATCACTACGTGGACACGACCTGAGACCTGCCTAGCAAAAACCACACTAGCCCGAAGAAAACCCGCGTTCGGCAAGGTTCTAAGCTCTTGTGCTAAACACACTTGTGCTCACACAAGCCCTCCCTCGGTATTCACTACCGGTGACCGCTGCTGGCGGACGTATTAAATATAGAGACGGCTCGGGTGGCCCGGCAAACAGCTTGCGCCCCAGCGTGACGCTGCCGGTTTAGACGCCAAAGCACCGCCGACCCACAGGGAAAGGAGCCCATGGGCGGCGCCGCGAGCCGCGACGCGGGCCACAAGAAGGACGACGGCTACGCGCCGCCAGCGGAGCGCGCGCGCGCGCGGCAGCACCCGGCGCCCGCCGCGGTGCTCACGGACCCGGACGTGGCCGCCTTCGACCCGACCGCCGACAAGCACGACTACCTGCTGGTCTTCACGACGGAGTCGGCGCGCTCCGCGGCGACGTTAAGTTGGGCCGAGGTCGGCGAGATCTGGTTCCAGGCCATCCCCGGCGACGAGGAGAAGAAGACCCGGGGCGTGGAGCTCTTGAAGCGGGACTGGGTCCAGCGCTTCGGGGACGACAAGGTCTGCGGTCGGGGCGACGTTTTGGGCCTGTGCCGGGAGCACGTCGTGGACTTACTCGCGCGGCGCAGCGGTTTGCAGTTGAAACTGTCGCTGCCGTCGGACGGCCAGGCGCGCGTCTACTGCCAGCTGCGGGCGCCCGTGTCCCTCCTGGAGCGCAAGGCCGACGCGCTGGACTACAAGTTCAAGTTCAAGGGCGCCATCGACCCGGGGCCCGCCTTCTGGCGCAAGACGTCGGGCGTGGACCGGACCACGGGCCGGCCCCTGTACGACGAGATCATCGAGGACGCCCGCATTTTAGAAAGGAACCAGGCCCAGGAGGCGCTCCAGCAGCTCTACGCCCAGGGTAGGTGCGGCCCGAGCGACATGGCCGTCTTCGCCGAGGCCGAGCCGACGCCGCGGCACTGGAGCCGGCGCGTGCACGCGCTGGAGCGGATCAGCGATCGGGTGCCCGTGCACAACCCCTACGCGGCGCACGCGCCCTACGACGCGGCGCCCCGGGAGCGGCACCTGTACGAGGAGTATCCGTCCGTGCGGGGGCGGACTCTGTTTCTGCCCAAGGACCGCCTCTACCTCACGAAGCGCATCGTGGACGAGGTTTTTGATTTTGCCGTGCTCAAGGAGCGCGGGTTGATCGAGGCCTTCGTGGCTTTGCACGACGCGAACTATGGCGAGATGCCCACGACGGACTGGCTCCAGAAACGGTGGGTCTTCTTCTGGCGGGCGGAAGCGTCGCGCGCGGGCGCCCCGCTCCTCTCGCACCCGTACATGCTGAAAGGTAAAAACTGCCCCTGCTACATGCGGCCCTGGGCGCAGCCGCTCACAGAAATAAGAGCGTACTTTGGGGAGAAGGTGGCCCTGTACTTCGCCTGGCTCGCGTTCTATGGCTACTCTCTCATTTATCCGGCGCTGTTTTGCTTTGCGGTGTACGTGTACGATTCTGTAAAATCTATTAACGACGAGGACGAGGGCGTGCACGTCGAGCAGTTCCTGGTGGCCGGCTTCCTGGTGGCGTGGTCCGCCTACTACAAGGAGTGCTGGGATATCGAGAGCCAGTACTGCGCGGTAAGGTGGGGCACGCTGCGGTTCGAAGCGGAAGAGCAGGACCGGCCCCAGTTTGTGGGGGATGCTAGCGAGCCGCGGCGCGTCAGTCCAATAACGAACCAGTCGGAGACGTACTACCCCGAGAGCAAGCGCAGCCGGACTCGTTTGGTTTCGTTTGCGTTCGTGCTTCTCGCCATCGCGACGCTGGTCGTGCTGATCACGCTCATTTTTTGGGCGCAGTACTTCTTTACCTATACCTTGGGCGGCGTCTTCTGGACCGGAATGGGGAGCTGCATGTCCGGGGTCCAGGCGTTACTAATCCAGGTGGCCTCGGTGGGGTACGGTATTGTGGCAGTAAAACTCAACGACGCCGAGAACCACCGGACCCAGACGACGTACGAGAACAATTTGATCATCAAGAAGTTTGCGTTCGAGGTGTTTAACAACTACACGGCCCTGATCATCACGGCCTTCTTCAAGGGGCCCTACTTTAAGTGCGACGGGGGCTTTTCCTCGGATACCGGGGATTGTTTAGCGGATTTAGAAGAGCTCCTGGTGATAATTTTTTTGACGCGCTACGCGTTGGCGCTGGTCGGGGCCTTCGCGCGGCCGATCAACGAGTTTGTAGCATATCTGACGCCCCGCTGCTTGGTCGTGGAAGAAGAAATCGAAAATGACGAGGAGCGGGGCGAAACGAGTGAGGAGGGCCAATCATCTGAACCCCCGCGCTTCGAGGCCGAGCTCAAGCTGGAAGAATACGAGGGTATGTTTGATGATTACGCCGAAATTGTATTGCAGATGGGTTTGGTGACCATGTTCACCCTGGGGTCATATTTGACGCCCTTATTGGGCGCGGGCGAGGTGCTCTTGCAAATGCGCGTGGACGCGTACAAATTGACTGCCCTCGCACAGCGGCCGGACCCGACGCCCGCGGAGTCCGTCGGGTCCTGGGGCGTCCTCATGGAGGGCATGGGCTTATTGGCGGTCTACGCGAACGCGGGGATAATCGTGGCTACGACCAAATCCTTCCACGCGTATTCCTCTTTACAAAGACTCATCATCTTCTTCGTGGTGGAGCAGGCCTTGTTAGCGCTAAAGCTGGCGGTGCACGCTTGTATAGACGACGAGCCCACGACATTGAGGGAGCTCAAGAAGCGCAACGCGCACGTCGTGGCGCGGCACAAGAACACCATGTTTGACGACGACCTGGACGGAAAGAGTGGCGACGCGATCGCGGTCGACGCCGACGCACTGAGCGTCGCGGCGCTGCGGGCGACGCGCGTCGCGCGGCCGGAGGCGCGGCGGATCGAGTACCTGCGGCGGAAGTTGCTGGGCTGTGACAAAGATCTGAGGGACCTGCGCCAGCAATATAGAGATGCGACGGCCTCGGAGGTGTACCGCGAGGACTTGGGCGTGTCCTACTCGCGGGAGCACCCGGACCTGGCCCTGGGCATGGTCTCGCTGCAGGTCTCGGACGTCGTGGGCCTCGGGTCCCTCGGCGACCCTGTGGACGCGGCGGCGACGCGCCTCGTGATCCATGTGCGGGGCGACGGGAATAGTAAAGCGGGGCCCGCGCCCCAGGTGTCGCGGTCCGCGCACCCGCCGCGTATTGAAGAGGGCGAGAGCGACGCGGCCGTGGGCGCGCGGCTCGTCTTCGACCAGCACTTCAGCGTGGCCCCGATAAAAACGACCCAGGCGGAGTTAAGGATCGAAGTCGTGGACGACGCCAAGAAGTTAAGGCGGGGCTTCGTGCAGCTGCCCCTCGCGGCCCTCGCGGACCAGAAGCAGCAGGCCTTGGATCTGGAGCTGGCCCGGCCGGGCGGCTCGGGCGGCCGGCCGGCCTTCCTGCGGGCCACGGCCCAGTTCCAGTACTCGAAGGTCGTGCCCATCAAGCGGGAGATCGTCGCCAAGCTCGAGGAGCTGCGCCGGCTGCACCGGGACGTGACGAACCTGCAGATCGGGCGCGACGTGGAGTACGAGGACGACTGGGACTTCCCGGACAAGGCGGGGACCGAGGACGCCAAGGAGGAGGCGGCGGGGACGTAAGCGTATTTCTATATTCCGAGCCCGGCCTCCCCCCCCCGCCGAGGGCGCGCGTATAGGGCGGCGGCCGCAATTTTGCCCGGACGCACTTCCGGACAGCATGCGAGAAAACCCGTTTTGATGAGAATTGCGATTTTGAAAGCTCCGGGCGCCACTCGTCGGGCGGGGCGAGCAGGGAGCCATCCGCGGTAGCGCGGTGGGACACAATCGACAACAACAAGTAGTGTTGCAGGAGAGTGGTAGCTCAGGCTCGCTTATCTAACCTCTCAGCGGGAGGCTAGGAGAGCCCTACAACTAGCGCGGCGCGGTCAACGTTCACCTTCAAGTCAAGGTTGTTGACTCTACCGCGGGAGGTATCCAAAATCCGCGCGGAGACGACGAGCGCGTGCTCAGAGAAGCTTCGCGCCAAAAGCGACCAAGCGCGGCCGCACACGCCCAAAGTCTTTAAAAAAGACTCACAGCCATGTCAGGACAGCTCGAAGACGAGCTCGGCCCCGAGGGCCTTCTACTGCGCGACGTGATGCGCTCGCGGGCGTTCGGCGCGGTCTCGTGCATCAATTGCCGCGCGAAGAAAGGGAAGAAACTGTGTCTGGAGAACCCGCCCAAGGCCTTGCGCGGGGCGGTCACGGTGGCGACGGCCAAGGTGGCGGCCAAGAAGCCCGCGGCGGCCGAGGTGGCCCTGCCCGAGATCACGCCGGTCGAGCCGAAGCGCCGCGCGCCGCCGACGCCCATGCCCCCCCGGCCGGCGGCGGCTAAGACGGCGGCCAAGACGGCGGGCCCGCCCGCGCGGCCGGCGGCGGCGTGCGGCGGCGCGACCTGCGGCGGCGGCGCGCGCACGCTCCTGCCCGAGCTCGACGCGGCGGCCGAGAGCGCGCTCCGCCGCGCGCGCGTCGCCGTGGCGCCGCGCCGGGCGCGGGCGCCGGCCAGCGATCCGCCGCTCCGACGCACACCATCCGTCGGGTCGCTCCTCGAGGCGGCGCTGCCGTCGACGCTGCCAGGACCGCGCGCCACGTCCATCGCGGAGCGGCGCCCGCGCCGCGCGGCGCGGAAGCGCGCGCGGTCGCCGCCGCCGTCGGCGACCCCGGTGTTGGACCTCGGACAAGCCGAGGTCCCGTCGAGCACCAAGTTCCCCACCAAGCTCCGGCGCATCGTCGAGGACTTCGGCGTGTATTGTTCGTACGAGCCCTCCACGCGCACGCTCGTGATCCCGGACCGCGTCGAGTTCGCCGCGCGCGTGCTCCCCGAGTTCTTCCAGGCCGCGCCGGAGCTCTCGCCCGCGGCGCGGCGCAAGGCCATGTGGGAGTCGTTCTCGAGCCAGATGAACTACTACTCGTGGTTCAAGGACCGCGGGCCCGGGGACGCGTTTGTCTGCGCGGACCCGGCCGTGTCGCGCCCGGCCGACTTCGAGCGCTGCCTGCGGCGCCGCGCGTCGTCGACGCACCGCCGCTGAAGAGGCCACGTGCCACCACCGTTCCAAGCACATCCCCCCCCCCCCCGTTTACCATCGCCGTTCCCTCGGCGCCCCTGATCACGTGATCAGTGGCCTCGAGATTCGACCATTCCCCACATACTCGCCATCCCAAGCCTCTCTGAATAAGATGAATTAAGCCAACCCCCGGGGGCGGCAGCGTGTGGGGCTGGGGCACGGTCCCGCGGGCTGTGCGGAGTCGTGGTCTCCAAATTATATGTAATTTATTTACGCCCCTACCTCTTGCCGTAGCACAGCCACGTCGCCATGGCGGACTCGAGCTGATCCGCGTCGCGCCCGCGGACCAGCTCGGCGAACGCCGGGTCGGCGGCGATGGCCCCGTAGTCCTCGCCGCCGTGCTTGTGCAGCGCCCGCAGGATCCACGCGTCGGCGTTCACCTTCGCCCCGTCGGCGGGCGTCTTCGGCGCCGCCACGGGCGGCGCGGGCGGTTTTACCGGTCTCACGATGGTCATGACCTCATCATCAGACTCGTACTCCCGGTCACTGGGCCGGAGCTCGCGCGGCCGGCCCGACGCGGGGTCCGCCAGCCCCAGGTACGTGTCGCGGTGCAGGGGCGCGCCGGGCGCGCCCGCGCCGCACGCGATCATGAGCGCCTCGACCTTGGCCGAGACGAGCTCGTCGTCCGAGTCCGCGAGGTCCAGGACCGTCCCGCAGCTCTCGTCCAGCCCGTAGGCGCCCCAGCGCCACAGCGCGCGGCACCGTGCGGGCGTCCAGCGGCCCGCGGTCATTTGCGCCTCCTTGACCTTGCGGGCCTCGGGCACCCAGTCCGGCACGATGCCCGCGGGCACGCCCTCGTCCTCCAGGCGGCTCGCCTCCAGTGCCTCCTGGACCTCCTTCACTCGAAGGGGCTCCTCGCGACCGAGCTTCCGCGCACACGCGGCCCAGTCGAACTGGCCGTTCGGGGCCATGGTCGCGCCCAGGGCCCGCGTGACCCGCATCACATCTTTCAAGTCGAAGCGGTGGCCCTCCAGGATGCGCGGGGGCGGCGGCGCCTTGACCCGCCGCGCGGCCTCGGCCCGGGCCCGCTCGGCCGCGAGCTGCCCCTCCAGGCCGCCGCCCTGCTGCTCCTCGCCCCCCCTCCGGCCCCGGTACGCGGAGATCCGCGCCCGCTTCAGCTCGTCCTCGATGCTCTTCTTGGTAGGGGCCGCCTGGATTGCGCGGCAGACGCGGTCGACGCAGGGCCGCCGCAAGTTCCCCGGCCCGCCGTTCTTTTTCATGTCCAGGCAGTGCTTGCACTTCCGGCACTCGCCCGCCGTGCAGCCAGCGCACTGGCCGCAGCGCGTGCGGCGGGTCGACATGGTGGAGCGGTGGGCCCCTCACTGTCCTGCGCGACGGCGCGGCGGCTCAGCTCGTAATGGTGGGCCTCTCACTGTCCTGCTCGACGGCGTGGCGGCTCAGCTAATGAAGGCGTGGCGGCGCAGCACAGTTTGAAAATAATCAATCGACCGCGACACTTGCACCAACTATAGCACGCGCTCAAGCTCGATTCGGGTCGTAAACCCGTGTAATTCAAACTCGAAAAACCCGTCAATTAGCAATCAACAGAGTTTAACTCGCACGATTGCCTCGCTTCGGCCACGCTGCGGAACAGCTTTCATATTCATAGAGACCCTGTCGCTGCAGTTAGCACTCGCGCGGTAAGAGCTCCTGCCCCGGCGCAGCGATCACAGAGCTAGCACCGACCCGCGCATCACAGTAAAAATGGCGGACACGACGACGACGACGACGACGAAGACGACCGCGGCGCCGAAGCACGCGCACGTGCAGTCGCTGCCGTGCAACCTCGCCTTCGACGGCCCCGCGGACGTATCCGGCCGCCTCCAGGTGCGCCGCGGCGACGACGGCCTCGAGAGCGCCTTCCGCGGCCGCGAGCTGCGAGGCGTCGACGCCAAGCTGCCGGCCGGCTGCACCGGCCTCGTGGTCGACACCAGCGACAATACGGCGCGCGTCCGCGACACGTTCGACACGATCCGCGTCTGGGAGTACGACGCGGCGCCCGGGCCGGCGCACGCGGTGCTGGACGCGCTCGCCAAGGTCGACGCGCTCACGGCGCTGCACTCGCTTGAGGACTAACAATTTCGTGTTACGCCGCGGCGATCCGCCGCAGCTTCTCGTAGCGGCCGCGGAGCGCGTCGCGGCGCAGCTGCAGCGCGAAGGCCTCGACCCACAGGTCGCCCACGAGGCCGTATAAAACCGCCACGCTCGTGGCCTCCTGGTCGCCGCCCGCCAGCAGCGCGGGCGGCGCCGGCGCCGCCAGGAGAATGACGTCGTGGGCGCTCGTGCCCGCGGCCGGCGCGGCGCGCGCCAGGATCTCGGCCTGGCTCCGCAGCGTGTGCGGCATGCGCGCGCGCGACGTGAGTGATACGGCGCCGCCCTTTCCCGTAACAGGATGCAGCGTCATCGGGATGATCGTATGCGCGCCCGCGGCCAGATGATCCAGGTACAAGTCCACCTCGAGACTCTGGACGAAGCGCTCCGTCAGGCCGACCACGTCCTCTTTTTTTATTGTGGAGACCTTCTCCACGTCCGCATCCGCCTTGCGCTCCCGCTTGACGACGCAGAGGCCGAGCGCGTGGCATGAAACTTGCGCGAGCGTGAGCTGCACGCTCGAGGCCTCGGGCAGGTCCAGGAAGAACTGGGGGTTCCCCACCCAGGTCGCCTGGTTGAAGCAGCCGCCCCCCTCGTCGGGGAATTCGTCCGCCCGCCGCTGGGTCACCCACGCGTAGGCGGGGAACGCGCGGCACCGCCAGGCGCAGTCGAACACCCGGGTGACTTCGTCCAGCTCCAGCCAGAACGTGCCGTCGTCCTCCTTATAGTTGCAGTCCTTGCGCGCGGCCTCATCCCACAGCGCCGAAGTTCCATGGAAGCGGCCCCGGGGCACAGGTCCGGCCCAGCCCGCGCCGAACTGCACGAGCCGTCTCCGCTTGGGCCCCGCCTCGACCGCTCGGACGACCCCGTAGGCGCGCCCCGACACGATGCCGCACCCCGGCGGCCGCGTCTGCCTAACGCAGCCGAGGCCGCATCTTCCTTCCTTCGTCCACTGCGTAAGCTGGTTCCACGGGTCCTTCTCCAATGCGGCGAGCTCCTCCCAGGCGTCCCCCGTGAGGGCGCGCAGGACGTCCAACGTGGAGGCCGCGCAGGCCGCGTCGCACGAGCCCCTTAACTTGATGAACGCCTTCTCCAGCAGCGGCAGCCACAGGTTCTCCCGTGTCGTACTTGCGAAGAGGGGCTTGCCGTGCGAGCCGCACACCAGTAAATCGTCGACGCACACGACGGCCTCGCGGCCGCTGGTCCTAAACCGGCAGGCGAAGCGCCCGTGCGGGTCCTCCTGGCCCGTGGGGACGAACAAGGCCTTCAGCGCGTTGGGCGTGGTGGCTAATACGGCGACCGCACTCAGAAAGCCCGCGTTTTCCAAGAGACCCGGTTTGATGCGGCCGAGCGTCGCTCCGAACAGGGACACACCTTCGGTAGGAGGCCTTAAGAAGAGTGAGGGTCCCTCCCCGGGCATGCCCGGTAAGGGTGCTCCTTCGTCTAAGTACAAACACCACTCCCTATCGACCCACTTGGCCTCCGGTGCGAGCGGCACCTGCCGGCTCTCCCCGGAGAAGTAGTCCAGAAAATGCTTGATGCTTGGATCCGTTTCAACAAATTCATTAAATTCCTCCTTGGCGAGCTCCATGCCGAGGGACCGGTCGGCCCTCTTGAAGCACCACCGCGCCGTCTTTTCTAATTCAGCCACGGTCGGCGCGACCACGTTCGGGTCGACCTTCGCGCACCCCGTCGCGACGCACCGCATGAAGATGGTGAGCTCGTCCACGCTGAGCTCCCCCGTCCGCGAGAAGTCGAACAGGCCGTGCAACGCGTCGATTTTTTGTTTTATAGTCATACCGCTTAAAGTTATGAACGTGGCCATCACCTCGAAGGCGTCCACCAGGTCGTTGTGGTCCGTGTCCATCAATGCGAAGATCTCCGCGGACGCGTCCTCGGTCGTGCTCAGTAACACGGCCGCGTGCCTCGGTCCGAGCGCGAAGCGCCCTCCTAAATCGTGCTCGTGCGCCACGAGCATCTCGTCGATCCTCCGCCCCTGCCACTGCGTGACATGTTTCAATGTATCATCCACAACAGCGCGGCCCGTCAGCGTCGAGGCGCGCACGCCCATGGCGTCGGGGCAGCCTTGCTTCCTTCGCTGGCCGCTCGCGTCGCGCCGCGGGGTCCGCTGTTGGTGGTCGTGGCGTGGGAGTGCTCCTGGTGGGCGTGTACGAGCCCCACTCCTTTGGCAATTTAAGGCCTAGGCGCTGCTCTCTGAAAGGTGCGGGTGCGCCCGGTATAGCGCACAGGTGTATCGGCCTGCTCGTGAGCCCGCATAAATCAAAAAGATATCGATTTGAGCGCTGTAAACGCGCGCTCACACCTGCAGCACTGCCAAACTTCCATGCAGCGGTACTACTAGCAGTCACTGAGCAAAGCACTGCACCAGAGCCACTGCGGTCGCACCGACGCGACGCTCATGTGCAGCCTCGCCGTGCCCGGCGGCGGCGGCGGCGACGGCGTAGAGCAGACGTGGCTGGGCGGCCGGCCGCGCTACCTGGACGCCCGCGAGCGGCCGGCGCCGGCGTGCGGTGCCTGCGCCGCGGCGCTCCCGCTCGTCGCGCAGATCGCGGCGCCGCTCGACGGCCGCGCGCGCGCGCTGCACGTCTTCGG
>Ga0302122_10000927_pt1 | contig 18349 bp, 12 predicted proteins | sample CB21_SCM_MG_FD_203115 | JGI IMG/M metagenome (GOLD analysis project Ga0302122, IMG submission 203115) | Marine microbial communities from Western Arctic Ocean, Canada - CB21_SCM | ecosystem: Environmental > Aquatic > Marine > Oceanic | place: Canada: Western Arctic Ocean | collected 2017-09-28
TGATCGTCGGAGTGAAATGCGTTTCCAAGGATATAAGGACTTTCAATTGAAACACACCAGCGAAGTCAGGGCGTTTGATTTGACGGCTTCTGGGAAAGGTAATATCCATGACGGCACTGTTGGTTTAAATTCTATTTTAAATAAATGGCCTGACACAGATGCAATTTTTTGCTCTGGAGATGTTCTAGCCATCGGAGCTGTGTGTGAAGCTAGGCGTAGGGGTTTGCGTGTACCAAAAGATATCGCAATTTCTGGATTCGGAGATATCGAATTTTCTAATGAGTATGGAATTGAGTTAACCACAGTCAAAGTTAGGGGCGAAGAAATTGGAACTCGTGTTGCTAACATAATCGTTGGAGACATTGAGGGGGCCTTCAACATAAACAAATCTATCGACGTAGGATATGATATTGTTCGACGTTCTACTACATAAATTACTTGTTTAAGTTATTTACTGATTAAACTTCTTTAAAGACATTTTTAAACCAGAATTAATAATATTTCAATATTATTTACATGTAACATGTAAATAATATTGAAATATGTATTTAAAAAAATCTATAAAAGTATTATATTGATATGGGATTAGTCTTTCTGACTTTTAACAGGCCAATACTTTGGCAGAAGGAATTCAAATGCTTTTTGGAAAAAATTTAATTGATGGTAATTGGGTTGGATCACCACAGACAGTAATTTCAGATGATCTTAATGGTTTTGAATTTGCACAGGCATCTGCTGATCAAGTCGATCAGGCTTGTAAAGCCAGTCAACAGTGTTTTCGTAACTTCAGTACAACAACAAGAAAAGTTCGTGCAGAGTTTCTCAATCAAATTGCTGATGAAATTGAAAAGTTGGGTGAGGAGATCACTCAAACGGGTGCCCAAGAGACTGGGTTGCCTGAAGCACGGCTCAATGGAGAGCGTGGGCGAACGACTGGCCAATTGCGTATGTTCGCGCAGCTAATATTAAACGATGATTATCTAGACATACGTATCAACCAAGCTCTTCCAGATCGCCAGCCCCTGCCCAGACCAGATATTCGCTTAATCCACCGGCCGATAGGCCCCGTTGTAGTTTTTGGTGCCTCGAACTTTCCTTTGGCCTTTTCAACGGCGGGTGGCGATACGGCGTCGGCCCTTGCAGCTGGCTGCCCCGTGATCGTGAAGGGCCATGGCGCTCATGCTGGGACAGCTGAATTAGTTGGCCAGGCAATTATGGCTGCAGTTAAAGCCTGCAAAATGCCCAAGGCAACTTTCCAACTTTTACAAGGTGCTGGACGCATTGTGGGCAGCGCTCTTGTGGAACACCCCAAAATCAAGGCTGTTGGGTTTACTGGCTCTGCGGCTGGGGGGCGGGCTTTGTATGATTTGTGCCATGCACGACATTCGCCAATTCCGTTTTATGGAGAACTAGGTTCGATCAATCCAGTCTTTTGTTTGCCAAATGCCTTAGTTGAGCGTTCTACACAAATTGGTATTGGTTGGGCGGCTTCCCTAACAATGGGGGCTGGACAGTTCTGCACCAATCCTGGAATTATTATTGGTATAAAAGGTAAAGAATTCGACAAGCTTCAAGAAGCAGCCGTCGCACAGTTAAATGATTCTGCTGATCAAAAGATGCTCACGGAGGGAATCCAAAAAGCATATATAGCGGGTGTTGCTCACCTTAAAGATCGTATTAGTGAGTTAACACAGCCTAGGCAAACAGAAAAAGAACGTTACGGAATTCCTGCCGCGTTTAAAACCTCTGCAAGCGATTGGCTGTCTGACAAAACCTTGCAACATGAAGTGTTTGGCGCAGCTGGAATCTTTGTCGAATGTGATGATGAAAGTGAGATGATTGAGTTGGCAGAGCAGTTGGATGGCCAACTCACCGTAACATTACAACTTGCAAAGTCTGATATTAAACTGTCTCGAGCACTCTTACCCATCTTGGAAGAAAAGGCGGGCCGCCTGCTATGCAATGGCTTTCCAACTGGCGTAGAAGTGAGCTCCGCAATGATGCATGGGGGACCATATCCAGCAAGCACTGATGTTCGTGCGACATCAGTGGGGACATTGGGCATTGCAAGATGGCTGCGTCCTGTTGCTTATCAGGATTTTCCAAAAGAATTGTTGCATGACGAATTAAAGAAATAGTCATCGTAATATTGAGCTGATTGGTTTCCAAATATTGATGAGTGACACATTTTTTTAAAACCACTCACCAGTCTATGCATAATTTTGAATCTTTAATTGAGTTTCAAAATTATCATACCATCCGTAGAAGGACACCCAGCATATCTAATCCTTAGGGCCGCTAAGTAATAACTGCCAGGCACAACCGATTGCTTTTGCGGCGCGCAAGCAAACAGAGGCCGCTTGAAATTTGTTAATATCAGAGATCAATGGAAAGTTCTTTCAATCGCCCACCACACCCCAACCAACGCAATGGCCAGCGATCCGGGAATTACCACAAACCTACGGTATAAATTGGCTCGTCCAAAAGGCAGTGTCAATATAATCAATGCACTGGCGATGATCGCTAACTGACCCAACTCAACTCCAAGGTTGAACGCAATTAGTGATAGAATAAACTGCCCCTGTGCCAACCCTAGATCACCAAGTACGGACGCAAAACCTAATCCATGTAAAAGGCCAAAGCAAAAAACTACTACAATTCGCCACCATCCTAATTTTGATTGAAAGATATTTTCGATCGCCACATATGCTATAGATGTAGCGATCAAGGCTTCAACCACCCACATTTGCCCAGCTGGGATCGCTATCACACTTAACGTTGCCAGACCCAAGGTTACCGTATGTGCTAGCGTAAAGGCTGTAATCTGCCACAATAAAGCTCGCCATATTTGTGAAAAAAGAAACAAACCAAATACAAAAAGAATGTGATCTAATCCCTTTGGAATAATGTGATCAAAACCCTCAACAACAAATCGCCAAAAAACAGCCGGCACACTTTCCTCTACTTTCCCCATTCGTGGCAATGGAACACTCATCTCTCCACCTTCCAGAAATGCAGCATAAGCATTATCTCCAGTTCCATGTCGTACGACTAAGCCACCATTTTTTGCCACCCAGCCAATGGCAACAGGGCCATCACCGAATTTTAGGTTGGCAACCATTTCAATCATAGTATCACGGGGTAAATCTACGTCCTGCTCTTCGAGCACTTTGACACTTTGAAGTCTAAAACGGCCTGCGCCATCAACCAACATCCCTTCTTCCAAACTCGTCCATTCTGACGCTACTAATTTAGCCAACTCGTCCACAGAAAGGGACCTCAAACGATCATACTTTTTAGCTTCAGGAGCTTCATCTGTATTCGTTACCTTTGTAAGGTCGATATCAGCCAGTAGGGTTTCAACAGTTACTAGTAATTTTATTTGAACTTCTGTTTGAGTTACCAAAACATCAGCTATGGCTGGCCGCAGTTCATGTGCGTGGGAGGAACCAGAAAATCCTAATATTCCAAGAAGAAAGCTTGACACCGTGAAGAAAGACCACACCATCAACCTAAATTTAGGAAAGAATTTCAACATGTTTAAGTGGTCCTTAGGTCTGTTACTGAGCATAATGTTCATAGCACCAGTTTATGCCCATGAATTTTGGATTGCACCAGTGACTTACAATTTTGATACTGGTCAACCGATCGAGGCAAATTTTCGTATTGGGCAAGACTTCAGTGGGAGCCGTCTATCATTTTTGAACCACCGCACAGTGCGAAATGAAGTTTTTCAATCTGGAAGCTCAATAAAAATTTTAGGCCGGGATGGAGATCGGCCTGCGTTTCAATCAGGTGGGCTGAACGATGGCTTGGCCATTTTAGTTCATGAAACTAATGATAGTATTTTAAATTATAGTGATTACGAAAAGTTTAAAAAATTTGTAATCCATAAAGACTTTGGAGGGATCTTGAACGCCCATGAAGCAAGGGGCTTGCCAAAAACTGGGTTTAGCGAAAGTTATCGTCGCTACGCAAAATCTCTTATCGCAATTGGGCATGGACGTGGGGAAGATATAATAGTTGGTTTAGATATTGAGATATTAGCTTTAAAAAACCCTTACACAGAAGATTTAAGTGGGGGGATGCGCGTGCAGGTTTTGATGAATGGACAACCTCGACCCTATGTAAAAGTAGAGCTGTTTCGGAAGTTGATAGAAACTGATGAAGACTTTGGGATTAAGTCATATCTGACCGACCAAAATGGTATTGCAATTTTTCCAGTAGAAACAGGCTACAAATATATGGTTGATAATGTGGCGCTAATACCGCTGGAACGAAAAAAAGAAAGTGATCCTGTATGGCACAGTCTTTGGGCCAACCTCACCTTTTCTGTCCCTAAAAATTAATTTTTTCCAAGAATTATTTTCTGTTTGGCCCAGGCAGCAGCCTCAACAATCGTTGGGTCTTGATCTGATAATAAAGCTTCAATCTGAGGGACGTAGTCACTTTCAAAAGAATTTCCAACGGCATATAAGACATTCCGGACAAAGCGGTCCCGCCCAATACGTTTTATAGGTGAGCCTGAAAATTTTTCTCGAAAGCTTTTGTCTGTAAGACCTAATAGATCTTGCAAGCGTGGAGCAGCTAAATCATCCTTTGCAGCGTATCGAATATCAGATGCTTCCACTGCAAATTTATTCCACGGGCAGACAGCCAAACAATCATCACAACCATAAATATGATTGCCAATCCCAGACCTGAGTTCGTGATCAACCGGACCCTTATGCTCTATTGTCAGGTAAGAAATACAACGTCTTGCATCCATCTTGTAAGGAGCAACAAAGGCATTGGTTGGGCAGACATCTAAACAGCGAGTACAGTTTCCACAATGATCAGTCTCAGCCTGATCTGGTTCTAATTCAAGCGTTGTAAAAATAGAACCCAAAAACATCCAATTGCCTGTTTCCTTACTAACTAAATTGGTATGTTTTCCTTGCCAACCCAATCCAGCGGCCTGGGCCAAGGGCTTTTCTGCAACAGGTGCCGTATCGACGAAGACTTTAACAGACCCACCACCTTCAGCAACAAGCCACCGTGCCAGTCGCTTTAACCTCTTTTTAACCACATCATGGTAATCTTTGCCTCGTGCATAGACACTAATGTTACCAATATTGCGATCTTTTAGGTTCTGAAGTGGGTCGGTTCCTGGCGCATAGCTTTCCGCTAGCATTAATACTGATTGCACCTCTGGCCATAGAGTTTTTGGTGCGCCTCTATGGGCCTGCCGAGTTTCCATCCATTCCATCTGACCGTGAAACCCTGATTTCAAGAATGCCCCCAACTGAGTAGGCACTTCTGGAATAGTATCTGGTTTTGTTATTCGAGCATTACTAAAGCCTTCAGCAATTGCCTGCGCCAAAAGTCGCTTTTTAAGATCAAAAGTCAAAATCAGAATAATGGTTGGGTTGAGGGAAACCAGGCACATTATCAGAGAGAATAGATCTAAACGCTGGGCGTGACTTCATGGTGGCATACCAGTTTTTTAATGCAGAATACTCGTTCCACACTTCTGGTGGTAAGTGACCAATATAATCTATTGTTGATAGCTGTGCGGCAGCTGCAAAATCAGCAAGGCTCATTGCATCACCGGCTAACCAACGCCGGTTATCAAGAAACCAATTTAAATAATAAAGATGGAGCTTAATGGCTTTCAACCCGGCCTGTACATTTGCTGCTACCGGCCCAGAACTCCTCTTTTCAGGCATATTTTGAATTTTGCGATTTACCTGTTCATATAAAAGATTCACGGTGACCTCGTGGTGGAACTTATCGTCGAACCAAGAAACAAGCCTTCGCACCTCAAACCTTACTTCAGGATCATTGGGTATCAAGCTTGGTTCTGGATTTTTTTCTTCCAGATATTCGCATATCGCTGCAGACTCGGTAAAGATTTTTCCATCCATTTTTAATACAGGAACTTTACCGGCTGGGTTACGACGCAGAAAATCTGCATCTTGTTCCCAGTAACGTTCTTCCACAAGCTGCACTTCAATTTTTTTCTCAGCTAAGCTGAGACGAACTTTACGGCAAAATGGCGACAAAGGTACATGATATAAAATATTCATAAAAATTCACTTTATTCTGATACTTTTTCAATAACCGCTATTCCTGCTTGTAATCAATCCTCAAAACACTTGGAGCGACCATCACGTCGTATCATATCACTTCCCGCAATCACTGAAGAAGCACGTTTTCGCAGACTTTTACTTGGAGCAATTGCACTACGTCCTTTAGGATCAGGCAGCACCACAGCTAGTCGTGCAGCTTGCACCCTGTTCAGGTCTTTTGCATTAACACCAAAGTGATGCTGTGCAGCAGCCTGAATGCCAAAAATACCAGTATCAAATTCAGCAATGTTTAAATAAACTTCTAACATACGACGCTTGTTCCAAAGTAGATCAACATAAGGTGTCATCAATGCTTCGATGGCTTTTCGTAACCAACTTCGGCCTGGCCATAAAAACGCGTTTTTTACAACCTGTTGGCTAATTGTAGAGCCACCACGAATTGCCCCTTGCTTTAAAGCCTTACGAACTGCAGCACTATCTATTCCCCAGTGATAGCAGAAATTAGCATCTTCAGCAGCTACTAACGCCCTCACCATAACTGGCGAAACGTTTTCAATATCCACCCATTCCTGTTTAACTTCACCAAGGCGCTGACTTTCTTGTATTATGTACAAAGTGGTTGGTGGGTTTACCCACCGATACATAAGACCCCAAAAAGCCATTATAATAGTGATTATTAAAATACTCCTAAAACTCCAACGGCGTATCAGTGCTAATATATGCCGCAATTTTGAGGGCTCTTGCGGAGTTGCAAGTGCCTCAACCGAACCAGTTTCTTGCGGAGGAGGATCGAGTTCCATGAATTAGCCACACCACAACATGCCTCCATCGTCAACGTTGGTATTGGATAAATAATTCATCTTAAGCCTTTAGAACTCACTATTCAGCGGGCAATGACTGCGCAATATCTACAGTCAATGGCTCAGGCAAATGCACTAACATCTCTTTTGGACACACCTGAACAAAATTTTCAACTTCTTGTTGCCAATGTCGCAAAATGTCCGTCGCTTTGATTGAGCCAGTTTCATCGGCATGACGCTGAATCAAATTTCTCAACTCTTTCTCCCAGTGATCAACCGTGACCCGACAAGTAACTAATGTTTCCATATTCATCATCCGATTAGTAGTTCCCCCTGGGTCATAGAGGTATGCCATGCCACCAGTCATTCCAGCACCAAAATTTACGCCAACAGTACCTAAAATAACAGCTACGCCGCCTGTCATATATTCACATCCGTTGGATCCACAGCCCTCAATCACAGCTTTTGCTCCTGAATTTCTCACACTAAAGCGTTCTCCCGCACGCCCCGAAGCAAATAAATATCCATTTGTTGCACCATATAAAACTGTGTTTCCAATAATCGTATTTTCTGACGCGACTAAAGGGCTTATTTGCGCTGGGCGTACCACGATTAAACCGCCAGACAGACCTTTACCAACATAATCATTCGCCTCACCAGCTACTTCTAGTTTGAGTCCGGGCGCAGCAAAAGCACCTAATGCCTGCCCAGCTGAGCCTTGCAGCTTTATAGTCAAGTGGTCAGGTTGTAAGTTATTATTCATACCAAATTTTGTAACAATGTGGCTTGAAATAAGAGTGCCAATGGTGCGGGATGTATTTTTAACAGCATACTGCAGCTGCATTTTTTCGCCTTCGTGCAAAAACCTTGCGGCGTCCACAACAATCTTAGCATCCAATGTATCAGGCACAGAGTTACGTGGTTTGTTTCGATCATATGAAATCTGATCAGCGCCATCTACTGTAATCAAAAGTGGATTAAGGTCCAAATCGTCAAGATGTGCTGAACCTCGTGAAACTTGGCTAAGTAAATCTGCTCGCCCAATTACGTCATTCATAGAACGAGCTCCAATGCTCGCTAAAATTTCACGCACTTCTTGGGCATAAAACGTAATTAAATTAACTACCTTGTCCGCTGAGCCAGTAAATTTTTCTCTGAGCCCTTCATCTTGGGTGCAGACGCCGACAGGACACGTATTCGATTGGCACTGGCGTACCATTATACAGCCCATTGCGATCAAAGCCGCAGTCCCTATTCCATATTCCTCCGCACCAAGCATGGCTGCCATTACGATATCCCGCCCAGTTCGCAGCCCGCCATCAGTGCGTAAAGTAACCCTCCCACGCAAATTGTTCATAGCTAAAACTTGATGAGCTTCCGTGAGACCCATCTCCCAAGGCAGACCAGCGAACTTAATAGACGTAGCGGGGGACGCCCCAGTTCCGCCGTTATGGCCTGATATCAAAATAATATCAGCATCAGCTTTAGCTACGCCAGCAGCGATGGTACCTACTCCAGAGGCCGCCACCAACTTCACCGTTACTTTGCAGCGTGGATTAATCTGTTTTAGATCATAAATTAGTTGCGCTAAATCTTCGATCGAATAAATGTCGTGATGAGGTGGCGGACTAATCAAAGTAACACCTTTAGTCGAGTGACGCAAACGTGCAATTAGATCAGTCACTTTGATACCAGGCAATTGCCCACCCTCACCCGGCTTAGCTCCTTGCGCGACTTTAATTTCTAACTCTTCGCAGTGGTTAAGATATTCTGCTGTGACGCCAAAGCGGCCAGACGCTACCTGCTTGATCTTTGCAGATGGGTTGTCCCCATTTGGCTCAGGGACGAAATGTGCTGGATCCTCACCACCCTCCCCACTATCAGACTTCGCCCCAATGCGGTTCATGGCGACATTAAGTGTTTTGTGTGCCTCTGGGCTCAAAGCCCCTAAAGACATTCCAGGGGTTACAAAACGTTGCCTAATAGAAGTTATACTTTCAACTTCATCTACAGAAATAGGGTTACCCAAGGGTTTGATCTCTAATAAGTCTCTTAAATGAATGGGTGGATTTGCTTGGAGTTTTGCAGAATATTTTTTCCACATCTCGTAGCTACCCCGACTACAGGCAGATTGTAAAAGATGCATTGTTTGTGCTTCCCAGGCATGTTTCTCACCAGATTTGCGAGCCTTGTAAAAACCACCTATTGGGAGCACATCATTATGGTTTAGGAAGGCACTTGCGTGGATGGATTCAGCTTTATGTTGTATACCAACCACACCAATCCCAGAAATGCGCGAAGTCATACCAGGAAAGAATTCGGCACACATCGCACGTGAAAGTCCCACAGCTTCAAAGTTTAATCCACCACGATAAGAGGAAACTACTGAAATCCCCATTTTCGCCATGATTTTTAAAAGTCCTTGATCAATCGCATTTCGATAACGAGATACTGCTTCTGTAAGAGCGCAGTCTAACAAGCCCCGCTCAATACGATCAGCCAGACTATCTTCTGCTAAATAGGCATTTACTACAGTTGCACCACATCCAATCAAAACTGCAAAGTAGTGTGGGTCAATACATTCAGCGGAGCGAACATTTATAGAGGTAAATGTTCTCAAGCCATGCCGCGTTAGCCAAGAATGCACTGCGCTGGTAGCCAAAATCATGGGAATTGAAACTAAATCTCGACTTGTCTTCTGATCCGTCAAAACCAAATGGCCACAACCAGAACGCACTGCATCTTCTGCCTCAGCGCGAATCCTGTTAAGTGCTGTTTGTAAAGAGCCAGCGGTCTCGCCTGACGGAAATGTACAATCAATTTCCATCATTGGCGCATTGAAATTCTTCAATAATCTTTGGAATTGAATATTGCCAACAAATGGGGAGTCCAATACTAAAATTTCAGTCTGAGCGCTGCTCTCGTCTAATACGTTTTTCAAGTTACCAAATCGAGTTTTTAAACTCATAACACGATACTCACGCAGACTGTCGATGGGCGGGTTGGTAACTTGACTAAAATTCTGGCGGAAAAAATGAGATAACGGACGATATTTTTCACTTAAAACTGCGGAAGGTGTATCGTCACCCATCGAGGCTAAAGTTTCTTTTCCATCTTCCGCCATAGGTACTAAGATCTGTTCTAATTCTTCGATGGTATACCCTGCAGCAATCTGACGCTGACGCAATTCACTACCAGTAAAGATTGGTGCTTCCACAGCCTTAGCCAAATCCTCATCAAGTTCATTTATCTTACCAACCCACTCTCCAAAGTCTTGACTAGCAGCTAGTAAGTCTTTCATTTCAGTATCGTGATATAAACGCCCCTCAGCCATATCAACGGCTATCAATTGACCAGGACCAAGTGCACCTTTTTCTTTAACATCCGCTTCGTTTACATGCACCATTCCTGCTTCTGAACCGGCAATTAACAGACCATCACCAGTCACAACGTATCGCATGGGCCGCAGCCCGTTACGATCCAAACCAGCACAAACCCAACGACCATCTGTCATCGCCAAAGCAGCAGGACCATCCCATGGCTCCATTACCGAATTGCAATATGAGTACATGTCGATCCAAGGCTTTGGTAAATCAACAGCCTGCTTAGACCAGCTTTCTGGTACCAACATAGTTTTTGCCATCGGTGCATTCCGCCCCGCACGTACAAGCATTTCGAAAACAGAGTCTAAAGCGGCTGAATCCGATGATCCACTAGCAATTATGGGTTTAATATCGTCAGCCATATCACCAAAGGCATCTGACGACATGCGAATCTCATGGCTTTTCATCCAGTTAGTATTCCCCTTTAGCGTATTGATCTCTCCATTATGAGCAAGCATGCGAAATGGCTGTGCCAACCACCACTGAGGAAACGTATTTGTAGAAAATCGCTGGTGATAAAGTGCGAAAGCCGACTCGAAACGGCTATCTTTTAGATCTGGATAAAACTCAGCAACATCTTGAGCTAAGAACATACCCTTGTAGATGATGGAACGACAAGACAAACTGGCCAAATACAACTCGTTAATGCCGGCAGCAGAAGCTGCTTTTTCAATCCGACGCCTGATGACATAAAGGTCGCGTTCAAATATTTCTTCTTCTACGCCCTTTGAATTAGATAATAGAATTTGTTCAATTTCTGGCCGGGTAGCATTGGCCTTGTCTCCCAAACTCCCAACATTGACTGGGACATGGCGCCAGCCATAAATATAATACCCCATGCGCAGTACTTCAGTTTCGACAATCGTTCGGCAAGTTTCTTGGGCGCCAAAATCAGTACGGGGCAAAAATACTTGACCCACAGCCATCAGCTCTTCCATCCGCGGATTATGGCCAGTTCGTTCGATTTGATTATAAAAAAACGGAACTGGTATTTGGACGTGAATTCCAGCACCGTCTCCAGTTTTTCCATCAGCATCCACAGCACCTCGGTGCCAAACTGCCTTCAATGCATCAATTCCAGCCTGAACCACTTTTCGGCTTGGCTTTCCATCGATAGATACTACTAAACCAACCCCACAGCTGGCATGTTCTTCAGCCTCAGAATACAGTCCATTCTTAGCCATATTAACCCGCTTAGCTTTTTCTGCTTTTACCCAGCTTGCATCATATTTTGTCATTCTGATCTCCCTTCATGTTCTAACTGAACATGGGATCCTCATGGTGAAATTTTAACCTTTTGACGTACCGACTATTCTGCAGCGATGGCTTTCAACTCTTTAAGGTCAGCCAAAATAGCAGTCGCACAATCGCGTCCGTCCCTTATGGCCCAAACTACCAGTGACGCTCCACGCACAATATCTCCAACGGCATAAACGCCTGAAAGGCTCGTTTGGCCCGTTTCAAAATCTGCCTTGATTGTACCCCAGCGCGTTACTTCTAAACCTTCAGCATCCCAGAGCTGAGGTAAATTTTCTGCCGTAAAACCTAACGCTTCTATTACTAAATCTGCAGGCTCAACATAATCAGCCCCTTCAATAACTTCTGGTCTCTGGCGTCCTGTGGCATCCGCCGAACCCAGACGCATTTTCTGAACAGAAATTCCTGAGACTGGTTCTCCACAAAACTCTTTAGGCGAAGAAAGCCATAAAAATTCAACGCCTTCCTCTTTCGCATTTTGGGTTTCACGCACAGAGCCAGGCATATTGTCTTGGTCCCGGCGATAAAGGCATTTGACTGAAGTGGCGCCTTGACGAACTGCAGTACGTACACAGTCCATAGCTGTATCTCCACCACCTATGACAATTACTTTTTTTTCTTTCGCGTTAAGGCTTCCGTCTTTAAATTTTGGGACATCATCACCAAACCCATTTCGATTGCTCGCTGTCAAGTAATCTATGGCTTTTACAACTCCATCAGCGTCCATCCCTGGAACTTTCAATTCACGGGATTTATATACACCCGTAGCAATGACAACCGCATCATGTTTTGATCGGATACTTTCAAAGCTCAGATCAACACCGACATTGCAATTATTTACAATAATTACACCACCGTTTTCCAACTGCGCAACACGTTTGAGTACAACTTCTTTTTCTAATTTAAAACTTGGGATACCGTAAGTTAGTAAGCCACCCGAGCGGTCGTAGCGATCATAAACAGTTACCTGCACACCCGCTCGTCGCAACACATCCGCTGCTGCAAGTCCACCGGGGCCCGCGCCAATTATGCCAACAGATTCAGCCAACTCAAGATCAGGCTGTATTGGCTTTACCCAGCCTTGATCCCACGCAGTATCCGTTATGTACTTTTCGACTGATCCAATCGTAACAGTACCATGCCCAGATTTTTCAATAACGCAGTTGCCTTCGCAAAGGCGATCTTGAGGGCAAATTCGGCCACAAATTTCTGGAAACGTATTAGTGGCTTGGCTGATCTCATATGCTTCCTTGAGGCGCCCTTCTGCAGTCAAACGCAACCAGTCAGGGATATTATTATGTAGAGGACAATGCGTTTGGCAATAAGGAACGCCACATTGGCTACAACGACTTGCCTGCTCTTCGGCTTTAGAACCGACAAAATCCGAATATATTTCATTAAAATCTTGTGTACGATCTGGCGCTAACCGTTTTTCAGGCATTATCCGTGGTACATCCACAAATTTTAGCATCAAGTTTTCAGCCATGGCAACCTCACTTTGGGAATTCAGGCGTATCTACTGCATCCCATATTCATTTCAGTCAGAAGAATTGACCTATATAATAATAAAAATTGAATTACAATTAAAAAAACCAAATTATTCTTTATTTTAGGGCCACTTCGGTGATAAATTCTTAGTGGTTCTATAAAAATATAAGTATAATGTAACTTTAAACATTTGAGGATTTTGCTTAATGCCGTTGTATCACTTAATTTTAATTGCGATGATTCAAGGCATTACTGAATTTTTACCAATTTCATCTTCTGGACACCTTATTTTGCTTCCCAGTTTAACTGGGCTTGGCGATCAAGGCGCTCTCATCGATGTAGCTGCTCATATTGGAACACTGTTTGCTGTAATTATTTATTTTTGGACTGATGTGAAACTCGTCTTAAACAGTTTTCCTGAAGTATTAAGGGGCCAACTCAATAGTCCTGCCGCACGCCTGCTCACTGCGCTTACTATAGCGACAATACCAGTAATTTTTGTGGGGGCTATAATTAAAATAACTGGGCTGTCTGAAGCTATACGTTCTATTACAGTGATTGGCTGGGCCATGCTTCTTTTTGGTCTCTTGTTATATTTAGCTGATCAAACCACGACACAGCAACGTGAGTTAAAGTCTTTAACATGGCCAGATGCATTAAAGTTAGGACTATGGCAGGCAATTGCCCTAATCCCTGGCACTTCTCGGTCAGGAATAACTATTACTGGAGCTTTATGGGCTGGCTTTACTCGAAAAGAAGCAGCGCGGATTTCAATGTTGATGTCAATTCCCACGATCATAGCCTCTGGAAGTTTAACAAGTTTGGATTTGATAGGAGGACAAGTGCCACTCCGAGATACCAGCATCGTGATCTTATTTAGCTTTGTTGCAGCACTTTTGGCACTCAGCCTCATGATGCGACTCCTTAATAAGGTAAGTTATACCCCTTACGTCCTTTATCGCGTTTTTCTTGGTTCGTTACTAATAGTCTTGGGCTATACCAGTAGCCTAGGGTTTTAGATTTTTTGCAGACGCCTTTATATCTGCAAATTGACCAGACGGACGAAAAGGCCAAAGGTATTCTGGAAGAACGCTCGCCATCGACGCAGGTTCGATCCCTAATTCCTCAAAACCTTGGAATTTGCCACTGGGAATATTGTCAATACTGAGGCTCTTTACCTGATCACTACTCAAAGGCACGGGCACAACACCAAATGTAAGTTTGTTACCGAGTTCAAATGAAGCAGCCATTATACGGGCTGCAAAAATTGGTACATCCAGAACCAATCGCCGACGTTGAATGATATTTAGCATTCGGTACATCAAGCCACGAAAACTGTCCCGCTCCAGCCCAGCTAGCTCATAAATACCAGGTGCAGCTATGCCCATAATTCCTAAAACAGCAGCCTTGGCTACATCCTCAACAGATACTGGTTGGAACTGTGTTTCCGCACCTACTATTGGCAAAATTGGACCAAATCGCGCCATACTCGCAAACCTGTTAAAAAATTGATCCTCGGCACCAAAAACTATTGATGGACGCAAAATCATCGCGTTGGGCATGTGTTTCAAGACACCAGCTTCACCCGCAGCTTTCGATTTGGCATAAGCACTTGGGCTGTTGGCATCTGCACCTAAAGCTGAGATATGTACAATACGGCCAACACCTTCAGATGCGGCAAGTCGCGCAATACGTTCAGCGCCTTCATTTTGTATCGAATTAAAGGTATTTTTTGCTTTTTCTTGTAGAATACCTACACAATTGACAACGGCGTCAGCTCCGCGCAACGCGTCCGTAACTGATCGGTCATCTCTGATGTTACAAAAAATTGGTTCAACTTGACCTACAACACCATAAGGTTTGACGAATAACGCTTCATTTGGCCGTCGGACCGCAATTCTTACACGCCAACCCTCTTTGGCCATGCGACGTGCCAAATACCGACCAATAAAACCTGATCCACCATAAATAGTTACAAGTTTAGACATAAAACAGATCCTTGAAGCTCTTTTGAAAACTGAGCTACGCTGACAACTATACTATGACAAGTCTATAAAAATTCTGTGAATTTTAAAACTAGTCATGTCCTTAGCTGCATGAGTTGTCCAAGAAACTTTTGCCAGAAACGGCAACACCCAGTGGTAACCTGTTTCATGGTTGACCCGCCCCCACCATAAGATTAATTACTTGAGAACGAAATTAGCCCAGATGGCGGAATGGTAGACGCGCTAGCTTCAGGTGCTAGTGTCCTTATGGACGTGGAGGTTCGAGTCCTCTTCTGGGCACCACAAATCACAGTTAAGTAATTGTAATTATTATATAAAAATTGGTTTGGTGCCTGCAGAACCTAGCCAGAGGACCACTTTCTGGACCACTTTGTAAATCTATGCCGGATCGGGTAGTGTTTTGTAATCTAGTTGGCAACCTAACCAGGCGCTTTTATACTCAAATAATCAGATATTTTTTGTACAAGTAGGACTGAGCCGATGCGGACATTAATAATGATCGCAGCAAAAAACCGCTTAGAGCCCAAAGTGACTAATACTGCAAGGCGCATGAATGTCTGCAATGCGCCTTGCGTTGTTTTCAAGTTAGCGGACGGTCTCCAACAACGATTCCGCTGCTAGTCTGCCAAGATTGTTCGAAGCCATGGGGCTGGCGCCCGTGATGAGGTTTCTATCTATGTGGCAAGTATCGTCAGCCTTTTTGTTAACGATGGTTAGTCCCAGCTTTCTTAATTTCTCGCCTAACTCATACGGCATATGGCCCGGCAGATAGCCCACCATCGGTGTCTGTTTGTCGACCGAGTCAGGGAACAGGGCGATTTTGTAGCCATCAAAGATGAAGTTCCCACTGTCCCGAGCGGACATTAGTGTTCCCGGACCGTGGCACAGGGTAATGATGCGAATGTCTTTTCCGTGTGCCCAACACAGTACTTTGCCGAGATCTTTATTTTCAGGAAGGCCCAACATCGCACCGTGGCCACCAGGGATGAAGACGCCGACATGGGGCGTGGCGTTGATCAGGGAATTGACCGCGAAATCCGCAAGGCTACCCGGTTTCTTGATCGCATCGGCATAGTAGTCGAACAGTTTTGTGACCGCGGCGTCTTCTTTCGGCATGGCCCACATTTCGATAGCTGCGGGCGCTCCTGTCGGGGTGACGATATCAAGCTCGAACCCAGCGGCCTGCAGGTGCAGCATTGGTAAAGCCATTTCGACAGGATTGTTCCCGGTCGAGAACTTCTTGCCGTTTGCCATGGTCATGTTGCGCTCTTCGGTCAGCACCACTAGCACGCGGTGCTTCCCACCCGTGTAGGGGTTAAGATATGCGCCACCGTCGTAATTAGTCTTGGCGGAGGTCGCCAGTTTCAGCGCCAGGCGCGACGGTGCAAAGGCGCCGTCTTCAGTTGGGGTAGGTGCGATGCCCAGAAGTTTCTTTAACATGGTGTTTTCTATCCTGTTTTAGGTGTTCCAAATCCATCCCTTGGCATCCACCCCGTCGAGATGAATGCCAGGGCGGCTATTACTTGACCGTTACCACGATCTTGCCGACGGCGCGTCCGGTTGCCAGCTTGTCAAAAGCATCTGCGGCTTGATCCATCGCAAAGGTGCTGTCGATAACAGTCTTGACGGTGCCGTCGCTGATCAGTTTAGCTAGCTCAGCCAGCATCTTGCCATCCGGCGACATGAAGAACCATTCAAAGTGGACGCCGTATTTTTCGGCAAGGTTATCATTGTCCTGGCTCTTGACCGAAACCATCGTGCCACCCTTTTTCAGGACCTCAAAAGAGCGCGCCAGAGTTTCACCGCCAATGGTGTCGATGACCAGATCGTAATCAGACAACTCGTCCTCGAATTTCTGGGTCGTATAGTCGATGACCAGATCAGCACCCAGTTCTTTGACTAGATCAGCGTTTTTGCCACTAGTGGTCGTGGCGACGAAGGCTCCGAAGTGCTTGGCGATCTGGATGGCAACGGTACCAACACCGCCCGAACCGGCATGGACCAGAACTTTGTCGCCTTCTTTAATATTACCCTTGGTGACCAGCGCCTGCCACGCAGTCAGGCCAGCCAGAGGGACAGAGGCCGCTTGTTCATGGGTAATGTTAGCGGGCTTGATCGCCAGTTCGTCTTCTTGAATGCGCGCAAATTCTGCAACGGCACCAGCATCCATTTGGTTGGGGCGGGCGAACACCTCATCGCCAACTTCGACACTTTTCACATCCTTACCAACCTCAACAACAGTGCCTGAAACATCATAGCCCTTCACATGCGGAAACGAGAGTTCCAACATTTGACGCAAATAGCCAGCGCGTAGAATGTTATCGATCGGGTTCAGACTGGCGGCATGCACTTCGATCAGGACGCTTCCGTCCTGCAGTTCAGGCCTAGCAACCTCAGCGATTTCAACCGGGGCTTCATATTCGCGAAAAATAGCTGCTTTCATGGTTTCTTCCTACATCTCAATAATTGCTAAAAACCACATAAACTCGCATGATCTACTTGTTAATACCTCAATTTTGACTATGACTAATGCCTAAAAGGCAATAATAAAGAGGTCTCGTCATGGATCGGCTTCGCGCGCTCCGCTATTTCACAATGCTGGCTCAGACATTGAACTTCAGTGAAACGGCCCGCCATTTTGGCGTGCCGTCTTCCTCCGTTTCCCGGCGCATCAAGGATTTAGAGGCCGATCTCGGCGCAAGCCTGTTTGTACGCACAACCCGGTCGGTCAGCCTAACCGATCTGGGCAAGCTCTATCTTAGCGAAGTCACAACAGCACTGCAGTCAATTGATTTAGCCGATGAGATGGTCAAGGCACAATCTGCTGCGCCAACGGGAACCGTCCGCATTACCGCGATGCCTGGATATGCCGAGCTATATGTATTTCCCGCTTTGCAGCGATTGCGGCGTCTTTACCCCGAAATAGTGTTTGATCTGAACATCACGGACCAGGTGCTCAGTCTTTCCAGCAATGATGCCGATATCGCAATCCGTGCGGCGGCAGTGTTGCCAGACCAAGTTGTTGCACGGCGTTTGGGTGGCCACAGTTTCGTCTTGGTGGCGTCATCAGACTATATATATGAACACGGAGCACCGCAGCGGGTAGGTGATCTTGGTGACCATCCGGTTTTTATGTATCGCACCCCGCGCGGTGTATTGAATTGGCAAACACTCAAGGACGAAACATGGAAGACAATAGACCTCGTGCCGAAATTTGTCAGCAACCATGGTCCCTCACTTATGGAGAGCGTTGTCGAAGGGCGAGGGTTTGCACTTCTTCCCAGCTGGGCGGTTTCGGCAGAACTCGCTGAAGGGCAGCTGCAGGCAATTGATCTTGAGGACGG